>JGI11944J13513_1000501_pt1 | contig 37528 bp, 37 predicted proteins | sample TerdegcoTASludge_FD_13513 | JGI IMG/M metagenome (IMG submission 13513) | reverse complement strand
TGTAGGGTAGCCTGGTCCATCCTACAGCGTTCGGGACGCTGTGACCTGAGTTCGAATCTCAGCAACCCCATCATACTCTTCCTTTTGAGGTGGCTATTTGAAGGGTGAGAAATATACAAGATACGAACGTGCGCGCATAGTAGGAGCACGAGCTTTGCAGATTTTCATGGGCGCTCCAGTATTAATTAATACCAAAAATACTGACCCTCTCGAAATAGCGCTTGAAGAGATGAAACTGGGCGTAATTCCCATAACCGTAAAACGCGGTTCGTTATAGGTAGGTGAATTAGTTGGAAGAAGATGAGGTGATAACGGTAGCGGGAGAATACGAGACTCTCATACCCATCGACGAGTACCTCGCTGCTGGCGTGCACATCGGTACTCAGCAAAAGACGAATGACATGATGCCCTATATTTACAGGGTGAGAACGGATGGCCTGTACGTTTTGGATGTGCAGTCCACTGATAAGCGTATCCGACTGGCTGCAAAGTTCCTTGCCAAGTACGATCCAGCCAATATACTGGTCGTGTCTGCCAGGCAGTATGGCCAAAGGCCGGCGACGATGTTCGCAAAAGCCATAGGCGCCTCGGCCAACGTAGGACGCTTTGTGCCCAATACCCTGACAAATCCCGCGTTTCGCGGCTTCGTCGAGCCCGATGTACTCATAGCCACGGATCCAAGCGGCGATGCCCAGGCGGTCAATGAAGCCGTTGATGTAGGCATACCTGTAATCGCCCTTTGTGATACCAATAACATGACCTCCAATGTTGACCTTGTGATCCCCACCAACAACAAAGGCAGGAAAGCTTTGACGCTCATTTACTGGCTCTTGGCCCGTCAGGTGCTGCGCGAGCGCGGCGAGGAAGAGAGATTCAAGTACACTATCTCGGACTTCGAGATGGAGTTTTGATCCATGCGGTCTCCAGCTGTTGCAGGTCAGTTCTATCCTGGTAGCGGAGCTGGCCTCAAACATCAGCTGGAGGAGATGATGCCTGGAGCAGATGAGATTCCAGCGTTGGGCGCTGTCGTGCCGCATGCGGGTTACATGTACTCCGGACCAGTTGCCTCTGAGGTCTATTCCCGTCTGCCCAGGCGAGATGTCTTTGTGCTCTTGGGACCCAACCATCACGGTCTTGGCGCGCCCCTTGCGCTCTCTCGCGACTCCTGGAGGACCCCATTGGGTGTCGTCGAGCCCGATCTCGAGCTGGCCGATGCACTGGCTGGAACCATCATCGACCATGATGAGACGGCCCACCGGCATGAGCATTCCATCGAGGTGCAGATACCTTTCCTCCAGGCTCGGTTTGAGAAATTCAAGATCCTGCCCATAGCTATGGGGCTTCAGGACGAAGAGACTGCGATTGAGGTGGGCGAGGAGCTGGGGCGCGCCATTAGCAGGCTGAGCCGCAACTGTACCATAATTGCGAGCAGCGATTTCACTCACTATGAACCACAGGAGGCCGCACGCAAAGTGGATGCCCTTCTCATCGAGGCCATCTTGAACATGGACGTGCATGAGCTCTACGCCAGAGTCTACCGGCACAATGCCACGGCTTGTGGCTATGGTCCAATTGCAGCTACGATCACTGCTGCTGCTTCTTTGGGTGCTACAAGCGGAAAGCTGCTGCGCTATGCCACAAGTGGGGATGTCACACGCGACTATAGCCAGGTAGTTGGATATGGGGCGATAGCCTTCACGTGAGGAGGCGATCCTTTGACGTCAGCATCGGCTCCCGGCAAGGTAATACTCTTCGGAGAGCATGCTGTTGTCTCTGGCACTGCAGCCCTGGGCGGAGCCATCGATCTGAGGGCCAGGGTGACTGTCCAGGATCTTCCCGGAAAGATTCTGATCGATGCCTGTGATCTGTGCCTCAAGGAGTTTTCATTAGATCTGATCACCGGGAAGGTTGTATCTGCAGATGCAGTGCACTTCACCAGATATGTTTCAGCAGTCCTGAAGGACTTTGATGCCCAGGATCTACGTGTCGAAATTAAGTCAGATCTGCCATTGGCATCGGGCCTGGGATCCTCGGCTGCCATAGTTGTTGCAACCACCGCGGCCCTCAGCCAGCATCTTGGCCTCGGGCTGTCCAAAAAGGAGATCGCAGAGCGCTCCCATAGGATTGAAAAGTCGGTGCAACATGGCATGGGCAGCCCCATGGATACAGCCCTTGCCTCCTTCGGTGGCTATCTGCAGGTCTCTCGTGATATCTTGCCCCTCAATCTGCCAGAGCTTGAGATGATCGTGGGATACACAAAGCAGCCTCATGACACGAGGTCAGAGGTTGCAAAGGTTCAGAGCATGAGATCGCGCTACCCAGACCTTGTAGGGCCCATATTCCAGGCCATTGGTGCCATCACCAGCAGGGCAGTGCCTCTGATTCGGGAGCAGAGGCTGGCGAGCTTGGGAGAGCTTATGAACGTCAACCACGGATTGCTGGAGGCCTTGGGCGTTGGAACGCGGGAACTTTGCGAGCTGGTCTATGCTGCCAGAGGCGCGGGGCAGGCACTTGGTGCCAAGCTCACTGGTGCAGGAGGCGGTGGCTGCATGATCGCATTGCCCGCGCCAGGCGGATCGACTGCATTGATCACAGCCCTGAAGCAGGCAAGAGGCCTGGCCTTCCCTGTCAAGGTCGGATGCGAAGGCGTGAGGCTGGAGAGCGATTTGGGATGAAGGTTCTGAAGATCGGCGGAAGTATTCTGACGGACAAGAGAAGGATCGGCGCCGCTCGTCTCGGGGAGATTCAGCGCGTTGCCGACGAGATCGCCGTCAATCCTGAGGATCTGGTGCTGGTCCACGGCGCAGGTTCCTTTGGGCACATCCCTGCAAGAAGATATGGACTTCCAGAGAACTTCAACCCAGAGGGACTCAGGGCGACTCATAGCTCAGTGGTCAAGCTCAACGACCTTGTCATAGACGCTCTATGCAAAGCCGGCGTCTTCGCGATGCCAGTCCATCCATTCTCCTGCGTTCTCCTAAGAGACGGCAGGATAGACAGCTTTGCCTTGAAGCCCATCGAGGAGATGGTCCGCGACGGACTGCTTCCTGTTTTGCATGGCGATGTGGCCATGGATGCGACGCGAAAGGCTGGAATCGTCTCCGGAGATCAGATTGTGACGTACGTTGCCAGGGCCCTGCAGGCGGAGGTCGTGGCTGTGGGATGTAACGTTGACGGCGTGCTATTCTCCGGAGAGCCGCTGAGGGAGCTGACCCGCAAGGATCTGCCTTCGATCGAGGGGGCTCTTGGAGGGAGCGCTGGGGTCGATGTGACCGGCGGCATGCGTGGAAAACTGCTGGAGATGCTGGATCTTGCCGATGCCGGAATAATGTCAGTGATCTTCAATGCAGGCACTGAAGGCAACGTTCTGCGGGCACTGCGTGGCGAGCCCATTGGCACAATGGTGCGGAGGCCGAATTGACGACGTCCAGCCGCAAGCTCGATCATATCAGAATCTGCCTGGAGAAGCCCATAGATGCGCAGATCAGGCCGTTTGACGACCTGGTGCTGGTTCATAAGGCCCTCCCCGAGATCGATGAGGCTGAGATAGATACCAGTTGCAGTTTCCTTGGGATCAGGCTTAGCGCACCGATTATCATCAGCGCCATGACCGGGGGCCATCCCGATGTGCAGGAGATCAACATTCGACTGGCTGAGGCTGCTGAAGAGGTTGGCGTGGCCCTTGGTGTTGGATCTCAGAGGGCAGCCCTTGAGGATGACAGTCTGGAATGCACCTTCTCAGCAGCCAGAGATGCTGCCCCCGACATTCCCATCATCGGCAATATAGGAGCTGTGCAGTTGAAGAGGTCGGGTCCAGAGATCATACCGCGGCTGGCAGAGATGATTGATGCCGATGCGATAGCAGTTCATCTGAACTTCCTGCAGGAGTGCATCCAGCCAGAGGGCGATAAAGATGCATCAGGTGTATTGGATGCCATAAAGTCAGCAGCATCTGGTCCGGCGCCAATAATCGTGAAGGAGACTGGCTCTGGCATATCTAGGGAAGTAGCCTTGGATCTTGTCGGGGCAGGCGTCAAGATCATCGACGTCTCGGGCGTGGGTGGCATGAGCTGGGCTGGAGTTGAAGCTTATCGTGCAGCCGAGGTTGGGGACTGTGAGCTGGAACAGATGGGAAGGCTGCTGTGGGGCTGGGGAATTCCCACGCCCGTGAGCATAATCGAGTGCGTCGCATCAGGTGCAGAGACGATCGCCTCGGGTGGAGTTCGAAGCGGCCTGGATGTGGCCAGGGGCTTGGCCCTGGGCGCGAGCATGGCTGGAACTGCCCTCCCAATGCTTGCACCTGCAACTGTGGATTCACAGTCGGTAGTGAGATTGATAAACTCCTATATCAGGGCATTGAAGATTTCGATGTTTCTCACCGGCTGCAAAGATATCTCGAGGCTTCGCAGCGTGCCCCTCGTGGTCTTGGGAAGGACCAGGGAATGGCTGGAAGCGCGAGGCTACGATACGAGAAAATTTTCTGTTTACAGAGAGTTGGCAAGATGAAGGATATTGCAATCATCGCTGTCGGTGGCTATAATGAAATAGGCCGCAACATGACGGCGATCAGGATAGGAAAGGATATTGTCGTAATGGATATGGGCATTCGGTTGGATAGGGTGCAGATTCACGAGGATACCGATGTGGAGTCTTTGCATGCCTCAGATCTGATCGCAATGGGCGCCATTCCCGATGACAGCATCATGGAAAGCATCGACGGAAAGGTCAGGGCAATTGCCTGTACGCATGGTCATCTCGATCACATTGGGGCCATCTCCAAGCTAGCCCATAAGTACCATGCGCCAATTATTGCGACGCCATTTACCGCTGATCTGATAAATCAAGAGATCAAATCCGAGAAAATCTTCGGCGTGAACAATCCGCTCAAGATCATAAACGCCGGAGAGCGTTATCAGGTAACTGAGGACATCGAGCTGGAGTTCATCCGCGTGCAGCACAGCATCGTGGATTGCGTCTTCGCTGCAATTCACACTCATAAAGGCACAATACTTTACGCTAACGACTACAAGATTGACCGCAGCCCGACGCTCGGCGAGCCGCCAGACTTCACCAGGCTCAGGGCGCTGGGAAAGCAGGGCGTGCTGGCCCTGATCACTGAGACCACAAATGCATCGGTCTCCGGAAAGACCCCTTCGGAGAAGATCGCCAAAGACCTGGTGTGGGATGTGCTCATAGGCACTGAAGAGTCGAAGTCAGGCGTCATGGTCACGACCTTCTCCTCTCACATTGCCAGAATCAGGGCCATCATTGAGGCCGCCCATAAGATGGGCCGAAAGCCTGTGCTTTTGGGCAGGTCGATGGAGAAGTACTGGGGCACTGCCGTGAGGACGGGCTACGCAGGGCAGGGCGAGGTGACTGTTTTCGGGAGGAGGAAGTCTGTGGACAAAGCCCTGAAGAGGATGATGAATGAGGGCAAGGACAAGTACCTTCCAATCATGACCGGCCATCAGGGCGAGCCTGGAGCCATCCTGAGCCGTGTGGCTGGCGGCGAGACTGACTACCAGGTTGAATCAGGAGATAAGGTCATCTTCTCTGCAGGGATAATTCCCCAGCCTCTTAATGAGTCCAACCGCCACACTGTGGTGACCAAGCTGAAGATGCGAGGCGGAAGGATTTATGATAACGTTCATGTCTCAGGGCATGCCTGCATGGAGGACCACTGGGAGCTTTTGAGGATGATAAACCCCGAGCACGTGATTCCCAGCCACGGCAACCTTGTCACTCATGGCAGCTACCTCATGATGGCAGAGGAGACTGGATACTCTTTGGGATCCAATATCCATCTGGTGAGGAATGGTCAAGAGCTTCTGATCGATTGAGACGGTGAGACTGATGATGGACAAAGAGCTAGAAAGGCGCGCAGCCTTGGTGTCGCGTGCCATTGAGCAGTTTTTGCCTGTGGTGCATCCTCGCGGCCTGTACGAAGCCGGGCGGCACCTTGTGGATTCTGGCGGGAAGAGGTTGCGACCATCAATGTTGCTCCTGGCGGCCGAGGCAGTAGGCGGAGATGCTGCAACTCTGGCTCCTGCAGCGGTCTCAATTGAGCTGATCCACAACTTCACCCTCATTCATGATGACATCATGGACAACGCCGATGTGCGACGTGGTCGTGCTGCAGTACACAAGCTTTGGGGAGTGTCTGGGGCCATTCTTGCCGGAGACACTCTCTACTCCAAGGCTTTTCAGGCTCTGGGAATGACACCTGCAAGGCCAGAGCTGATCCTCGGGGCCATGAATGTGCTCTCTGGAACATGCACAGCCATTTGCGAGGGCCAGTGGCTGGACATAGAGTTTGAGAAGAGACAGAGCGTCTCTGAGGATGAGTACATGGAGATGATCGAGAAGAAGACGGGCGTGCTGTACGGCGCGTCCGCCAGCATGGGTGCACTTCTTGCCGGGGCCCCGGACAGGGTCGTGAAGGGGCTCGAAGAGTTTGGCAGGCTGACAGGCATGGGCTTCCAGCTTCAGGACGATGTCTTAGATCTGACGGCTCCTGAGAGCGTCCTTGGAAAACGGCGGGGCGGAGACCTTGTCGAAGGAAAGAAGACCCTGATCATGATCCATGCCATGTCCAGAGGGATCGATGTGGATGTATTTGGTCGTAAAGATGCCACCATTGAGCAGATTGAGAGGGCCATCACAGTACTTGAGAGGAGTGGATCCATAGAATATGCCAGATCTAAGGCTTGGGATATGGTGGAGGCTGGCAAGAAGGCCCTGGATGTGCTTCCCGATTCACCTGCGAAGGACATGCTGCATGATTTAGCCGATTATATGATCCGGAGAAGGTATTAAGGAAGAGGTTATAATCAGCAGGTGAGGTATCGATATGGAACGCTTTGTAGTTGTATTGTTGTTATTGCTCTGTCTGCCTTCTACGGCTCTAGCATCGGATTTTGTTGAGGCCACCACGGCCATAACTCTGAGCGTAGACTCGGTCACAATCTATCCTGACGGCCTGATGGTAGCGAAATGCAAGGGAGTACTGGATACAACAGCAGGCGAGCACAAGTTCGTGATCAATGTTCCAGACTCTGCGGATATGAGCTCTGTGCTCCTGACTGTGAGCAACGCAACAGTTGAGAGGGTGGTTTATGATGCAAATCCCGTCTACACATTGAATGTATCTGCATCTGGGCCTCAGGACTTTGCTCTGAGCTATTTGATGTACGATGCCGGCTTTTGGGAGCCCAGATATGATATGCACCTCACAGATGATTCAGTTCTGCTGAACGCAAATGCCCTCGTTCGAAATCGCGGGGGAGAAGATCTGAAGAGCGTGCGACTCAAGCTGGTTGCAGGCCTGCCCATATCATCGGAGCCTGTCTATGCCAGGGCGGTGCAATTTGCGCAGAAATACGCAGCTGAAGCGGCTCCAGTGGAAGCTTTGAGTGCAGCGCCTGCTCCCTCTGCATCCGGTGAGCTGGAGACGTTCTACATCTTTGAGCTCGTTGGCCGTAAGGATCTGGCCCAGGAGAAGGATATCAGCTTCCCGCTTTTTTCCGAAGACGTGCCACTTGTGAGGATTTACACATGGAATGCCTACGAGCAGTATGACGGGCCTGTTGAGGAAGAGATCCGGGCAAACAATACCATGCAAAATCCCTGGCCATCTGGAAGGGCAATGCTCTATCGGAATGATGAATACGTCTCTACCATTGATATGCCTTACACCCCCTCTGGGACCAACGCATCCATCTCAATCGGCCCCTCGGCGGACCTGAAGGTCTCAAGGAGGCTAAAGGACTACAACATCACTGAGAGGATCATTGCTGCAAACACCAGCTCAAAGAACCACACAGTGAAAGAGACCACACAGACCTGGACGTATCACCTGAAGGTCGAGAGCAATCTGGATCGTGCCTCAACCTTGGAGGTCACAGACAGCCTGCCCCAGGAGGCGGAGATGATAGATGTCACGCCCAAACCCACTGAGAGCACAGCCACAAGCCTCAAGTGGAGACTGCAGCTGATGCCGCGGCAGAAGACATCGATCGATTACAGCTATAAAGTGCTCACGACGGAAAGCCTGCAAAACGAAAATTAGAGCGGAAGGGCTCCCGCTCGATCATTTTTTCATGAGATCCTGAGCGTGTAGGCTGTATTTTTCTTGAAATCCCTGGTGTGCTCTTTTTTATTGACGATGTTCCCCTGCCAGTCCCTCTGAGATATTGTTATAGTATGCGTCCCATCAGCGCTCAAGAGAAGAGCTGCGTTTCCATCCAGAGCGCCATCGGCAGCATCGCTGCTGTAAAACACGCCATCAACATAGACATCATAGCCCTTGCTGCTTTCTGACAAGATGCTCACCTTGGCCTTTCCTGGCGCAGCTGCCCTTACATCTACAGGCGAACTTGGGGGCAATTGTGGCCGAGGCAGGACATCGATGATCAGAGCATTGCTGGGCTGGTTGTTGGCAGCTAGCACCACGAACATCCTACCTGATTCTGCCACAGTCAGTTTGAGCAGATTGTACCCTTTTGGGAATTTCAGGCTAAAGTGGTTTATGCTGCTTTTGAAATAGGATATCAGGTAGATATCAGAGTAACCACTGTAGGGAGTGTAGGCAATCAGGTCCACGACATCTCCTGTGGCGACCTGTTTGTACTGGCACCATGCGGCTCCATCCAAAATCCACAGCTCGCATGCGCTCTGATATGCGATATGGTCGGAGTAGTTCATCTCTGCATCGCCCAGGCGGATGGTCGAGGGCTCGTTGCCAGTTATGTTGAATGCCACTGGAGGCGAGAGCATTGGGATCGTCTGCTCCTCTGTGCCATTTTCAGTGACATTCCATGGCTCCTCGGTCCAGATCTGTGTTCCAGCAGGCACTGCTTGCCCAGATGCTGCCAAGAGAATGACCAATAAGAGAAGCAAGAGATGATTCATGCAAACCTCTTTTCTCCTTCACATTGTTTCAAGGGCTGCTATTCCCAGGGTCTCCAGAGTCGCGCGCAGCGCATTTCGTGCCGCTCCAACCAGAGCCAGCCTCGCGTTCTTCAGATCCTGCGGCGCATCCAGCACAGGGCTGTACCGGTAAAAGAGGTTGAAGCACTCGGCCAGCTCCCTGGCATAGGTTGCCAGATGATGTGGCTTCAGCTCCCGCGCGGCACTGTCGATGACCAGATCGAACTGGGAGATCTTCTTGATAAGAGCGACCTCGTTTTCGTCCAATAGTAGCTCTGCATTGAATTGCCGCTCTGCACTCTCTTTTCGAAGGATGCTGCAAGCACGGGCATGTGAGTACTGGATGAAGGGGGCAGAGAGCTTTTCGAAGTCCAGCGCCTGTTTCCAGTCGAACATGGTGGCCTTGTCCGCGGATACCTTGACCACGTCGAAGCGTATTGCCCCTGCTGCTACCTTCATTGCCACATCTCTTCTGAAATCCTCGCTCTCATCTGGCCTGCGCAGGCTCACCTCCTCGAAGGCCCGGCGTTCCACCTCATCTATGAGCTCATCTGCAGAGATGAACTTGCCCTTGCGAGTACTCATGGAGCCTGTGGGCAAAGAGACGAACTCGAATATGACCACCTCCGGCTCGCGGACTTTGAGCAGGCGCAGGGCAGTGCACAATTGTCTGGATACAAGCTTGTGGTCGGCACCGAGGATATCCACTGAGCGATCGGAGTTGGCCGATTTCCAGCGGTGATAGGCGAGATCGCGTGTTATGTAAAGGGATGTTCCATTGGCCCTCTTGAGAACCATCTTCTTCTCAAAGCCGTAGCCTGAGAGGTCAAGCTGGAATGCACCATCCTCCCATTCAGTGTGGCCCGTCTTCTCCAACAGCTCTATGATCTGGGCCACGTCTCCGCTGCGAACGAACTCCGACTCCCAGTGGTAGCTGTCGTGATGGATGTTCAAGCGGTGAAGGGTCTCCTCAATGCCACGAATTGCATAATTCACAGCCTTCTGAATCTTGGCCACAGTCTCAGGATCGCCAGCTTCGTACCGCTGGATGATCTGATCAGCCTGAGCTCTGATCTTGGGGTCCTCTTCCATTGCCTTGTTGGCTGCGATGTAAACCTTGGCTATGGCATGGTCGGGCTTGGAGCCGTCCAGCTGGAAATGCTCGCAGCCCACGACGACCATTGCTTCCTGGCGTCCCATGTCATTCACGTAATACTGGGCATCCACTGTGCAGCCTGCCCTGCGCAATATCCTGACCAGTGTGTCGCCGATGACGGAGTTACGAATGTGGCCCACATGCAGCGGCCCATCGGGATTTGCTGAGGTGTGCTCCACAATGACCTTATCGCTCATTTTGCCCGTCCAGCAGTTGTCGGAGAGTGCCTGATTTATTACAGTGTTCAGGAACCCTCGGTTCATGAAGAAGTTGAGGTATGGGCCTGCAAGCTCCACTCTGTCAACATATCTGAACTTCGTTGGAACTGCCTGATGGATCTCTTTGGCTATCTGAACAGGGCTCTTTCTTTGGGCTGTCGCCAGCCGAAAGGCTACGGATGAAGCCAGGTCGGCGTGTGGACTGATCTCAAGGCTCAGGTCGGATACTCCATCCTCTACCTTGAGACCGCAATGCTCAAGCGCGTCACGAATAAGCCCTTTGACCTCGTTCATGAAATCGAGAAACATGGGAACACCTGAAAGCTATTTCTCTGAAATGGATTTATCGATATAAGGATTACGTGATTGGTTGAGGCTCTGTGCCAATGGGATTAATACTCGGAGAGTTTGGTCTGGGTGACAATGCACTTTTCGCCAGGAATCTCCACAGGATAAACACCAGTGAGGCATCCCATGCAGAGATCCTCCTTTGGAATTCCCACTGCCTCCACCAGCCCCTTGTGGCTCACATAGCCCAGAGAGTCCGCATTGATCACAGCCTCCACTCCCGCAACAGTCTTGTAAGCAGCAATTAGCTCCTCGCGGCTGGCCATATCGATGCCAAGATAACAAGGAGCGAGGATAGGCGGGCTTCCTATGCGAACATGCACCTCTTCTGCCCCTGCCTTCCTAACCATATCCACAATTCTCCTGCTGGTAGTGCCACGAACGATGGAATCGTCCACAAGGACTAGCTTATGCCCCTCGATATTTGGCCGAATGGTGTTCATCTTCAACCGCACTGCAGTCTCCCGCATGCTCTGATCTGGCATGATGAATGTCCTGCCGATGTACCTGTTTTTCATCAAGCACTCCCGATATCTGATGCCTGAACGCTGATGGTAGCCCACAGCTAATGTTATGCCAGAATCCGGAATGGGAGTGACGGTATCTGCCTTTGCAGGATGCTCTTCTGCGAGATGCGAGCCTATATTCACCCGGACATCATAGATCAGGCGGCCATCCATGATGCTATCGGGCCTTGCGAAATAAATGTACTCGAAGATGCAGTGCGACGGATGGGAGAGGCGAGCAAGCTGATATGACCTCATCTCACCCTTCTTGATGACGATCAGCTCACCGGGATGGACGTCCCGAACAAGCCTTCCATTCAAAGTATCTATTGCTGCGCTCTCAGAGGCCACCATATAGCCATTATCAATCTCGCCAATGCAAAGAGGTTTTATGCCAAGGGGGTCTCGCAGTGCCAGGACTGTGTCCCCCCACAGGAGAACGAGTGAATAAGATCCCACCATCTTTCGCATCAGCGCACGAACTGCTTCTTGCAGGTCGTATTTGAGAAGCTCTTTTACAAAAAAATGTGCGATTACCTCTGTATCCGAGGATGAATAGAATATGTCTCCTGCTTGCTCAAGCTGCTCTCGAAGCTGGCTGGAGTTGACAAGATTGCCGTTATGCGCAACTGCTATAGCACCATCCTTGTATTTAACCAAAAAAGGCTGGGCATTCTCAATGCACGATCGGCCTGTTGTCGGATACCTGACGTGGCCGATGCCAACAGACCCGCGCAATAGGTCGATCTGCGCATCGTTGAATGCCTCGGAGACAAGGCCCATGCCCCTGTGGGTGCGAATGGCCTTGCCATCGTGAACAGAGATGCCTGCTGCCTCTTGTCCCCGATGCTGCAGGGCGTAGAGCGCAAAGTAAATGAATTTGGCTACGTTATTGCCCGTCTCATTGAAGGAGATACCGACAACGCCGCAGGCATCGTGCAACTTTGGGCCCCTAGTAATCCGCCTTCCTCATCCACTTATGGCTTCTGAGCTTCGATGATATACCAAAGCCGCATTTAACGCAAACCTTTCTCTTGAAATTGAACGAGATACTGCCACAGCGTCTGCACCTGATATGCGATCTCTTGTGGCGTCTGCCCATCGAAGGAGTACCTTTCACTTAAAAACACCTCAGGGTGAAATATATACTACGTTATCTCCTCGCACGATTACAGTTCCAATCTTGCGTGCGACCGCCCCTTCTGCCACTTCTTCGGTTTTGTCGAGCACCAGGTTCATGTGGATATCGTAACCCTGTAGCTCTCCCCTGAAGACCCTTCCGTCTTTGAGTTTGACTATGACGGGTCCATTCAGTGATTCATTCAGAATATCAAGCGGTCTCTGACCCATTAAACCTCTCTCCAGCGATTGAATAACCGCAAAAGGCTTCGGAGTCAAACTTGCTCGTTGCATATTTAAACCTATCGGGATACTTGAAGATCATGAAGATAAAATCCAGGCACCACCTCAAGGGGAGCGATGCCAGGAAGGTAATCGCTAGCCTCGAACAGTTCCTTGAAGATCCTTCTCCTTTGAGGGCGGCATCTTTGGAGATGGCCGTTACCGACGAGGGCATTGATCTCATCTTCGTGAACGGCCGTCCACTGATAATGCTCTTAGATGGACAGCCATTCTTCACAGTGCTCGGAGCGATAGAACTTGGGCCCATCAAGAGGCTGGTGGTGGTGGATGCAGGAGCTGTTAGGTTTGTCGTGAATGGAGCGGACATCATGAACCCAGGGATTGTTTCTGCGGACGCTGATATAGCTGCCGGTGACCTGGTGGTGGTCGTAGAGGAGAGACACAAAAAACCCTTGGCCATTGGCAAGGCGTTGATCCCTGGGACCAAGATGAAAGGAGAAGGAAAGGCTGTAAAGTCGCTGCACCATGTGGGAGATCAGATTTGGAAAGGACTGGAGGGATAAGATGGAGGAGATTGGCGAACTAATTGGCAAGGGATTTGGCACATGGAGGAGAAACCTCAGCTTATGCTTCCCATTCTTGCTCAGCTTCATTCTGTCGATACTTATCATCATTCCCGCTCTGGCGGTTTTTGTCCTGACCACAGTGCCTCTGGCAAGCTTGAACACTACTACTGTGGAGAGCATGGAGGAGATGCAAGAGCTGCTTTCTCAGATGGAAGATTCCATAAGCGGCCTGCCCCTACAGCAGTTCGTACAGATCGTGCTGATCTTTGTCATACTGATAGTGCTCTTATCCTTGGTAAGCGCCTTCTTCACCGCCGGAGCCATCGGAATGGCCAGGCAAGCTCTGGAGAAGGGCAAATCAGATACAGGCGCCATGTGGTCTGCAGGAAGTAAGCATTTCCTGAATATGTTCATTGCCACCATCTTGATGAACCTCATGACCATGGCAGGCTTGATATTCATTGCTCCGGGCATAGCGATGCTCCCAAGCTCGTTGCAGGCAGAACCTCAGGCAGTAGGCTTGTTGGTATTAGGAGTCCTCATGCTTATCCTCTATGTTTTTGCACTGTCTCTGGCACTGGCGGCGGCGCCCTATGCGCTGGTGGTCGACAATATGGGGGCTCTGGCAGCCATCAAGGCCAGCATAAGCTTCTTTCGATACAACAAGTTCGACGTACTGGTTCTCTGGTTGGTTGTAGTGGCCATATCCTTCGGTCTGCAGATGATTGGCGGCTCTTTCTCGGCTAAAGAGAGCTCAACCTATCAGCTTCTATCAGTGGTAACGGGCCTGATAAACATCTTGGTCCTGGCTCCTCTCTACAACGTCTGGTGGACAAGGCTTTATATGGATAGAAAGGGATTTCTACTGGTCGACGACGTGGGGGAACCATGGTGAGCTTTGGAAAACCAAGTTACACAGACATTATAATTCGCTTCAGGCAGCTCAAGCCTATGCAACAATCAGCCGTTATAGGCCTCATATTCTTCATCATCAATTCCCTTTATTACATTCTTCTTTTGCACATGGGACCTGTGGAGTCTGCCAGCATATCTATATACTCATCGATAGTTTTCATGGTAGTCTATTACTTGACAACCGTTTTTGTGATCAAAAAGAATATTCATGCAGGATCGTCGAAGGGACCGAAGAAGGGCCTAAGAAATAAGTGAGGGTTGATGATGGAACTGAAAGTAATAAAGATGGATATTCCTGAAGGATCGAACCTGGTATTGGGACAGAGCCACTTCATCAAGACGGCAGAAGACCTCTATGAAGCCATTGCAGGCATCGTGCCAGCGGCCAAGTTCGCCGTCGCTTTTTCAGAAGCCAGCGGTGACTGCCTGGTGCGTTTAGAGGGCAACGACGCAGCTTTGATCGAGGTGGCCAAGAAGAACTCGCTGGCGCTCGCCTGCGGCCATACCTTCGTCGTGCTCATGAAAGGTGCTTTTCCAATAAATGTCTTGAACGCCATCAAGGGCATTCAGGAGGTCTGTGGCATCTTCTGTGCAACAGCCAACCCCCTGGAGGTCGTTGTGGCCGAGACAGAGCTCGGTCGAGGGATCTTGGGCGTCATTGACGGATTGCCGCCCAAGGGCGTGGAGGATGCGACCATGGTCGAGGAGCGGCGTTTGCTGCTGAGGAGGTTTGGATATAAACTTTGATCTGGCGGTTTTGAATGGCCGCGTTTTTACTCATGCGGGCCTGAAGACCATCGATGTCTGGATCAAAGACGGCAAAGTGTTGGCCCTTGGCGGCTCCCACAGGGCAGACGAGAAGATCGATGCCAGGGGAATGCTGGTGCTGCCGGGTGCCATCGATGCCCACGTTCATTTCCGCGAACCTGGGCAGGACTACAAGGAAGACTGGCTGAGCGGCTCCCTGTCAGCGGCAGCAGGTGGCGTGACTGCGGTTGTGGACCAGCCAAACACCGACCCCGAGACATTGGACGCCAGATCATTTGAGATAAAGCTGGACCTCGCCCGGAATCGCTCGGTAGTGGACTTCTGCATCAACGGGGGCCCAGGCAGAATAGAGGAGCTGGCAGGGGCCGGGGCTGCGGCCATAGGCGAGATATTCACCTACGAGCAGAGCGACGAGGAGCTAAAAATTGTCCTGGAGGAGATCCGAAAGGCAGGAATGCTGGCAACTGTCCATGCCGAGGACGGCTCAGTGGTCAGGGAGAAGACAGAGCCTTTGAAGAGCTCGCATGATCCACAGGTTTACTCCATGGCCAGGCCTGCTCTGGCTGAGGCCAAAGCTATCGAAAAAGTGCTGGAATGGTCGGAGCGGCTGCACATCTGCCACCTCAGCACCGGGCTGGGATTGGATCTCGTGAGGACGGCAAAGATGAGCGGCAAAGGGGTGAGCTGTGAGGTAGCCCCACACCACCTTCTATTCAATGAAAAGGACTACCGTCAACAGGGCTCCTTTCTTAAGATGAATCCACCGCTGCGTGGCCAGGCGGACTGTGACGCTCTTTGGGCAGGCCTGCGTGATGGAACTATCGATGCTCTGGCCTCTGACCACGCGCCTCACCTGCCAGAGGAGAAGAGAGATGACATCTGGGATGCGCCTGCAGGCGTTCCGGGCGTTGAGACTATGCTGCCCTTGATGCTCTTTTCAGTGAGACGGAATCTCATCAGCCTCGAGCGACTGGTGGATGCAACTGCTGCAAGACCTGCGAGGATATTTTCGCTGGCAAGCAAGGGCGCCATCGAGCCTGGCAAGGACGCGGACCTGGTGATAGTGGACACCAAGAACGTCAATAAGATAAACGCCGATCATCTGCACAGCCGCGCTGATTGGACGCCTTATGAAGGATTGGAGGCCATATTTCCTCAAATGACCCTGGTCAGGGGCACTGTGGTTTATGATGGAGATCTAGCGGTCAGTCCCGGCTTTGGCCGACTCCTGAGGATGCAAAGGGTTTTATGAGAACAATGCCTTATCATTGAGCATGAAATCCGATTCCACAGGCACTAGCGATCTGGAACGCATGATCGGCAAGGCAGCAGTCGAGGCTGCCAGGATGTCCAGCCAGGCCAGCCAGGTAGCCAGAAAGATCTTGGGAGAGATGACCTGCGATGTAGGCGAGTCCAAGGGCTATGATTGGGCAGCCGTCGATCTTCTGGATACCGATGAGGAGCTGATCGCCCTTGTGGCTCTGCCAGGCGCGAGCAAAGAGAACATCGACCTTAGGGCTACGGAGGACAGCCTTTACGTCGAGACCAAGGCCAACCCGAGAGCTGGAAAATATCTGCGCAGGGAGATCAGCCCCATCGGCCAGAAGCGGGACCTCAAGCTGCCAGTAGAGGTCAAACCAGAGCAGATCAAGGCCAGCTTCAAGGACGGCATACTTGAGGTTCACCTGCCTAAATTGGTAGTAATAAATGCCCAGAAAGTGCGAGTCGACTAGGAAACCATCTGCTTCAAATTAATTTGGATCATATCTGCAGTGCTTGCTGATATGGCATCGATTTCAGAGGTTCTGATTATCAGGAGCTAGTGAGAAGATAGACGGTTTCAAGGATACAAGAAGAGTTGACTGGCAGGAAGTCACTTTATATTCCAAGAAATGACATATAAATTTTCATGCCTGTACTTCGAGACGACAACGACCTGAAGAGAGCCCTTCAGAGCTGCCGCACGATTTGCGTAGTCGGCATCTCGCCAGATCCTTACAAGCCCAGCTACTTTGTCTCAGATGCCCTTTTGAGACGCGGCTTCAAGCTCTACTTTGTAAACCCAAATTATGAAGGCAGAACCATCCTGGGCGAGAGGGTCTACGCCTCGATTCGCGACATTCCCGATAAGATCGATATCGTAGATGTCTTCAGAAGGCCTTCCGCTGTGCCTTCTCTTGCAGAGGAGGCAAAGGAGAAGGGCTTTGAGGTCTTCTGGATGCAGCCAGGCACTGAAAGCCCTGAAACTATAAAGAAGCTGGACAAAGAGGGCTATAAAGTGGTTGCAGGAAGATGCGCAAAGATTGAGTCTGCCAGGTTGCTGTGAATTGTATTTAGCAAAAGCTAAATAGGCAGGCCTTCAGTACCCCTAATCGATGTTCTCCGGCTGGGACGAGTACCATAAGATCAACAAGGAGCTTGCAGAACTGGTGAGAAGCCTTCCAGAATCCGACCTTGGAGAGGTCATCGGCTACGTCCTCTCCGCTCCTGGAAAAAGGGTACGGCCGCTGATCCTTTTATTCTCTGCAGAGGCTTTGGGAGGGTCAGCACATCAGGCGATGAATGCGGCTCTGGCAATTGAGCTGGTTCATGCAGCATCTCTGGTTCACGATGATATCCTTGACCTTGGCGTAGAAAGAAGGGGCTCTCCTAGCACTCTTGAGCGGTTTGGACCTGAGGCTGCGCTTCTTGCTGGTGACTATCTCATATCCAAGTCGATCGAGCTTATATCGCATTACAGCCAGTCTGCGATCAGCTCTTTTGCCACGGCCTGCATGAACATGTCTGAGGGCGAGATGCAAGACCTCTCCAGGACATGCTCTCCTGAAGAATACCATCAATGCATCTGCAGGAAGACGGCTTCGCTCTTCTCTGCATCGGCCAAGATCGGCGGCCTGATAGCTGGGGCAAGCTCTGCGGATTTGGCAGCATTCGAGAGCTACGGATTGCACCTCGGGCTCGGCTACCAGGTTCTGGATGATCTGGAGGAGTATCTTGGGCTAGATCAGGGGAAGCAATCAAAGAAGACGTCCGTAACCCTGCCAAAGATCTACAGCAGCCAGCATCCTGAAGATGTAGTGCGACAGATGTGCATAAAGGTCATAGAGGAGCACAGCCTTGAGGCCAAGATGGCCCTTGGCAGGTCATCTGCCAGAGCAGATATGGTAGCTCGTCTGGAGAGCATCGTCGATGAGATGACGCATAGGGGACTGCAGAGATGCAGATCGCTAAAAAGCCTCTGCTGAAGATCGAGGCGTCCTCTGATGGTCGAGGCATTCGTCTGACTTCCAGAGGTCCTCTCTCTCCGCTGGCTGGGCCCGTGATCGATCGAATAAACAAGATCTTTGCAGATGAGAAGCCAATCAGGTCCGGCCCTGATAAGTTCATATTCTCCACATGGATCCCACCCGCACCAAGCCCCGCCTTCGACCGCATGCTCTCAGCCCAGGTTGGGGCCATGACCCGTCGCCCGGTTCCAGATCAGTTCTCTGTTGCTGTCATAAGGGCGTGTCCCAACGACTGCATTCACTGCAGCGCCCCATCGCGTCATGGAGATATCCTGGATTGCGATGTCATCAAAAGGTCAATTGGCGAAGCCCTGGAGATGGGGTCATACCTCATCACTTTCGATGGAGGCGAGCCCATGCTGCGCAAAGACCTTCCTGAGCTCGTATCGTCTGTGGATCAGAGGGCCATCGCGACCTCTTTTACCAGTGGATACAACCTCACGCTCCAGATGGCTCGCCAGCTCAAACAGGCTGGACTTTATGCTGTGCGGGTCAGCATCGACAGCCCCCATGAAGAGGAGCACGACCGGGTGAGAGGCCGCAAAGGCGCCTTCAAAGATGCGCTTTCGGGCATCGAAAATGCTCTTGAGGCAGGCCTGCTAGTCGACCTGTTCATGGTTACGTCGCCCCAAAACATCGACCATCTTGATGAGGCTTTTGCCCTTGCCTCGGAGCTGGGGGCGCATGAGCTCTCCCTTTACGAGATCGTTGCTGTGGGCCGCTGGTCCTCACACGAGGACGAGGTGCTAACCTCCGAGGATATCGGGAAGCTGGAACGCTTCCACAAAGAGAAGAACCGATCTGATGGCCCCAGAGTGACGGCCTTGCCTTATCTTCTCAGCCCACAGATGTTCGGGTGCTTTGCAGGGCGCAGGTGGATTCACGTTGATTGCGCCGGAGACGCTCTTCCCTGTGCATACATGCCTCTGGGTTTTGGGAACATCAAGGAGAGGGGCCTACAAGAGATCTGGAAGGATATGCGCCGGTATGGATGGTTCGCAAAGAGATGCTTCTGCCAGATGCGGGACCCCAAGTTCAGAGCAGCTCACCGCTCTATTCTTGAAAGGTGAGTTTCAAGTGATCTTGGTAAGAACTTTTTTGGGCATTAAATTATATGTTTGATGGTATAGCGCCAGATTTATGTTCCACCAGGAAATACGGTGGATTGGTGTGCCAGAAATGAACTATCGAAGATATGTGTCCTGCATTCTCATTTTGGTCTTATTTGCGGTGTCGTCTGTTGTATCTGATGACAGCTTGAATAACCCAGGTCAGGACGCTAAGGGCAGCGCAACCCCTGTGATAACTGGTAAGAATACCCCTGTCTCGACGGTAAACACGGGACCGTCCGAGCCAAAGGCGAGGCTTCTCAACCCCGTAAGCAAATGGCATCTGGATCTCCAGGATTCCAAGGACAGGTCTGTTGAGCTTGAGGTTTGCCAATCAAACAACGTCGTCTTCGGCAAGGGGACAATTGCCACCGATGGCCTAACTCAAAATGTAACAGCTACAGGGACTTTCTCGGGAAACAAGCTCAATTTGGACATATTCTCAGAGGACATGACGCTCTTCCGAGTTGTTCTGACCATTAGCAGAAAATCCTTCTCTGGAGATTACAATGCTTATAGTGCAAGCTATGTGCCATGGAAGGGGATAGCCATGGGAAGCATCAGTTAGGACGTTGATTGACGAAAGGGCCATTAAGCTTATTAAAGGCTAGAATTAACCCACGAATTATTGGTAAACAGCATAAGTACATCAAGGGCTATGAACTTTGATGCAAAATAAAGTATAGATGCAAAATAAAGTGGAGGTTCAGGAAGATGAGATTCATGAGACTGAGTTTGTCGTATTTGATTATTTTAACATTCTTCGCATCGAATGTGCAGGCTATTGTAGATCCCAGCCAGGTAACTGTCCAGCCAGGCCAATCCCTGGCGGATCAGCTTATCGATAATAGCAATAGTGGCGGGATAGTTTCTGGCGACACAAGGTTTCCGTCTACCCCCCAGAAGTCAAGGGCCCTTCAAGAGAACAAGTCCTCGCTTGACTGGACGATGCCCAGCACTTTGAGCGGTAGTGCAACCAGTGCCAAATCATCCAGGGAGGAGGCTATAAGTGCCAGTGCAGCACAGCAGGATTCGGCTGCCTCTTCGTCTGCGGCCAATGCATCCTCAACTGCTGAATCAGAGCTGCCGCCCGCAGAAACCGCCACTGTATCCGTAGGCGGAAGCTGGTCCATTGAGCTAAACGACAGTGTGATCAGGGATATGGCCCTGGCTCTGTTCCAGAGCGAAGGATACGTCTACGGAGCCGGCAACATGAGGGAAGGAAACACTACTTTGCAGGTGGCAGCTTCGGGATCTTTGAGCGATAACGAGATGGATCTGGACATCATATCCTTGGGAACCATCAATCTCTACAAGCTGAAGCTCGATCTGGACGGGGACTCGGGCTCTGGAGATTATCAGGCTTTCTCTGCAACAGGCGAAACATGGAGCGGGAGCGCCGAGGGTCTGAGGATCTCCGCGCAGGAATAGATCAGATGGCAATCTTTAAGAGCTCCGAGGTGTGCATACCTAAATTGGAGGTATCAGGAGAATGGGATTTAAAAGTGTGATGATCTCTTTGGCATTGGTCTTGTGCCTTGTAACTGTTGCATTTGGCCAAGGTCCAAAAAATCAGATTGTAGAGCCGTCGTTTCCAGAAGAGACAATGTCGGGCAGTGAGATTTACAATGAAGCTCGCTCTGGGGTCTATACAAGCCCAGGTGATTCCGAACTCTCTTTTCGAAACGAGAGCCTGTTTGTAATCAGGAAGGACACAGGGATGAGTCCGAATGCCGTTGCCAAGGGCGTTAGGACTCCTGTTAAAGTTATCAAGGGACTTGGGGTCTCTCCTGCAGCAGGAAGCTGGTCCTTCACTCTGACTGATTTTGTAACCAGGTACTTGAAGCTCAACCTTTACCAGACAGGGGATGCGGTATTCGGCTCAGGTGAGCTGGTGGAAAATGGCGTCAGCGTACAGGTCACTGCCGGAGGCACAGTGCTTGGAGATCAGCTTGCCTTGTTCGTCACGCCGCTTGGCAGTGCGAATCTCTTCCGCCTAAGCCTGACCATCCAGCCCGGATCCATGGATGGTGACTATATCTACACAGGTCAGGGAGTGACCCAGCCAGGAGTGGCCTTTGGAAGCCTTATAGCGTCTGCGGCAACAGCTGCCACAGCCTGACCACTCTCAATACAACCATTTTTTAGCAGCGAGGATCAGCTCCTTCCTGCCCTCGCTGCTTTTTGCCACACTCCCTCGTAATCGTCCAGAGATTCGATCTGGTCGTGAATGTCAATTCGGTGCTGGACCTCTGCCGCACGCAGCCTCATCTCCGTGGACAGGCGCAGCATCTCACGTGCATCATCCTTGAGATGCTCTGCCTCTTGCCAGAGGCTCTCCGCGAGCTCTGGATTGGTCGGGCGGCAGTCTACTGACTCCCTGCGAAGCTCTCCTTCTTTTTGCAAAGCAGCCTCGTACTCTTCCCGCAAACGCTTCGACTCAGCCATGAGCTCTTTTACCTCTTGCGTCATGTCCTCAATGCTTCTGGCTACCAGATCCTTCTCTGAGAACATCTCATGCCTCCAGCATCTTTTGAAATATTTGGTGAAATCTCATATCCTCAGTGAGCTCGGGATGAAAGGCCAAAGCAAGCAGGTTATCCTGGCGCGCTCCCACAATGACCTCGCCTATTCGCGCCAGCACCTGCACTTTGTTGCCCACATCAACGATTGCAGGAGCGCGGATGAAAACTGCCCTGTAGGGCCTCTCGAAGCCTTCGACCTGCAGATCAGCTTCGAAGGACTCCCTCTGCGGCCCGAAGGCATTCCGATCGACCTTGATGTCCATTAACCCAAGCGGCCTGACCTTGGCATCGCCCTCGATCTCTCTCGAGACCAGCACCAGGCCTGCGCACGTAGCGAGGATGGGCACGCCGGATCTCGCAGCAGCCTTCAGCTCTTGGGCCATACCAGAGATCTCCAACTGGCGGCTGATGCTAGTGCTCTCTCCTCCAGGCAGCACCAGGCCATCGCAGCCCAATATCTCGCCTGGCCTTCTGATCTCAAGCACCTCTCCCCTCCCCAACAGAGCTCTCTGCATGGCCAGGACATGCTCTGAGACATCCCCCTGCAGTGCCAGGACCCCTATCCTTGTCACTTACCAGCCTCTCGTCTGCAGAGCTTCCCCTTCGGGGATGCTTGCCGCATCCAGCCCTTTCATCGCTGCGCCAAGGCCCTTGGATACCCTAGCTAAAATCTCTGGTTCATCGTAGTGGTGAACTGCCTGCACAATGGCTGAGGCCATGGCAGCAGGATTCTCGGACTTGAAGATTCCCGAACCCACGAATACACCATCGGCTCCAAGCTGCATCATCAGGGCCGCGTCTGCTGGCGTGGCCACGCCTCCTGCAGCGAAGTTGACCACTGGCAGACGCTGCATTCTGGCGCACTCCACCACCAAATCAAAGTCAGCTTCGATCTCACGAGCTACCTTCATGAGCTGCAGATCGTCCATGCCCTTCAGGCTCTTGATCTGGCCTTGAATCCTCCTCATGTGCAGCACAGCCTGGCTTACATCTCCTGTTCCTGCCTCGCCTTTGGTCCTGATCATCGCTGCGCCTTCTTTGATGCGCCTGCAAGCTTCGCCCAAATTCCTAGCTCCGCAGACGAATGGTATGGCGAACTTTGTCTTTTCAATGTGAAACTCGTCCGCTGGGGTGAGAACCTCTGACTCGTCCACCATATCCACTCCAATGGCCTCCAGGATCTGAGCTTCTACGAAGTGGCCTATCCTGGCCTTTGCCATGACTGGAATGGTCACTGCATCGATGATGGACTCAATGACCGCAGGATCTGCCATCCTGGCCACGCCACCCATCTTTCTTATGTCCGCAGGAACGGCATGAAGCGCCATGACCGCCACAGCCCCAGCCTCCTCGGCGATGATTGCCTGTTCTGGGGTAGTGACGTCCATGATGACGCCACCCTTCTGCATCTTTGCGAAACCGCGTTTGAGCAGTTCCGTACCAAATCGAAGATTTTCAAGCTCCATGAATTGCCCCAAACGTTCTTAAGTGCGAGGCTAATGCTGATAAAATAAATAAACTTTGCCCCGGCGGACAGGCCGACCGTGCGCATAAAAACGAAAAAAGGGGGTGTGGGAGCCTATTTGAGCCCCATTCATGCCATGTAGTTCTCGTAGATGTAGATATCTTTGTCTGCATTGCGGTCGTCAGTCCAGACAACTCTCCCCGTCCTGATGCGCGGCTCCGTCTGATTTTTGGCATCGGCGCAGATGGCCTTCTCCTGTTTCACTCTTTGGTCATAGGAGTAGATGTCCCAGTTGCCGTTGCGTTTGTCTTGCCAGACGATTACGCCATTCTCCACATCCGGTTTGGTCTGATCTGCCATGTCGCTTGTTATCTGTGTCACCTTGCTGGTGTTCAGCTCCATTGCATAGATATCCCAGTTTCCATTCCTGTTGTCTTGCCAGACCACAGTTCTGCCATCCGTTGCTGGATTGATCTTCTCTCCTGGCCCGCTGGTGAGCTGAACAGGATCTTTGCCTTGCCTCCAGATCCAGATCTCAGAGTTTCCGCCCTTGCTGTCCTGATATACAACAATGCTTCCACCAGCACGCTGATTTGTTCCGCTGGGCGGAATGGAGGGCACGCTCTCTATGCCATAGAGCAACTTCTTGTAGACCCTCCATCCAAAGCTCGCCACTGGCTGGTCCAGATAGGAGACGTACTGGTCGCTCAGCGAGATGGGCGCAGGCGCTGCCAGTCCCCAAACCAATTCGGTGCTGTTGCTGTTTGCCACATCAAAGGTCCTCAAGGACCAATAGTTCTCGATATTGTACTGGTTCAACGGGTTTCTGGCAATCCAGCTTATTATATTTTCGCAGATGTCCGGATACATATCCTCGTAAGGGCTGGCAGCCAGAGGCAGTTCGATCTCTTGTGTCAGGCTGTAGACATATACATCAGGATTTCCTGTGCGGTTGTCCATCCATGTTACGTAGTATCCTACCAGGTCGTTGCCTCCCACCGACGGGTGGCTCTGGTCTCCTGGAGCCTTACAGATAACGCTCGTCTGGCCAGCTGACACAGAAACCGACCTTGGCCTGCCGGTCATTGCATTGAGCCACACAAGTCTCTTATCCATGTTGGGCTTGACCTGGCCAGGCCCTGCCTGGACCAGCTCGTCCTTCCAGTTGCTGATGTCCAGCCTGCGAATAGATGTGTCCTCTCCTGAGCCATCCACATAGGCGATGTATTTGCCAAAAGCCACTGGGCTTGTCTGATTTCCTGGCCTGGGATAGGTCTTGCCCCATTTTTTGTCCCAGAGATAATAGGAGATGTCGCTGCTTTTGCCGTCTTCCCAGACAATGGTGTTTCCAGAGACATCCGGATAAACCTGATCTCCTTCGCCCGTCAGCTTCGTCTCATCACCGGACTTCAAGTCCTTCGCATAGACATCCCAGTTGCCATTCCTGTTGTCCTGCCAGACCACCAGATCGCCGCTGATGATGGGGTACATCTGCTGGCCAGGTCCCTTGTAGACGGGCTCGGTCCCGTTGGTGGCCATGTCCATTAGATAGACATCCCAGTTGCCGCTGGAGTTGTCCATCCACACAACTCTGTTCCCAGAGATGGACGGCCAGACCTGATCGCCCGCGCCAGATGCAACAACAGATTCCACGCCCGTGGTCAGATCCTTCATGTAGATGTCCGAGTCTCCGCCTCTGTAGTCGGACCAGACCACTTTATCGCCTGACACTTTTGGATAAAGCTCATCCCAATCTCCCCTGGAGATCGGCTTCTCAGATCTTGTGAAGAAGTCAAAGCCATAGATGTTCCAGTAGCCCCCACGATTGTCGCTCCAGACCAGCAAGCTTCCGTTTGTGCTGGGAAAATCGGTGTTCAGCAGCAGCAGCGGGTCGGAGAGAATGTACCTCATCTTGATCTGAGCATAGCCATTGCTGTTGTCCATCCAGACGATCCTGTTGTCGCTCATGATCTTGGAGGATAGGTGGGGCTTCACTTGATATGGATCTCCCTTTCCGTCGTTTGGCGTCTGTTGCAGCGGAAGCACAGCTACAGGCACTTCGACGCTCTTTCTGAGATCATATAGATATATGTCTGAGTCTCCGCCCCTCACATCCAGCCAGGCCACGTAGTCTTTGTAAATCATGGGAGAGCCCTGGTTGGCTGTGTTTGTGACCAGCGGTCTTTCGACCTTTGTGACGAGGTCATAGGAGTAGATGTCCCAGTTCTTGTTCCTGCCGTCTGCCCAGACAACTGTATCTCCCCAAACCCAGGGTTGTGCCTGTCGGGCGGAGTTGGTGCAGATTGCACTCTCCTCTCCTGAGGTCAGGTTATAGAGATATACATCCCATTTATCCTCACCGCTTCTCGAATCGATCCAGACGATCTTGTCTGCGTTTATCACTGGCGAGAGCTTCAATGACTCCTGTGTGGTGATCTGCCTCTCTTTACCTGTTGTGATATCGTAAAGATAGATCTGCTCGCTGCCAGAACGTCTGTCGATCCAGATGATGCTATTGCCATCGATCATTGCGTAGCGGTGGTCCGATGCATCGGTTGTAACCTGCGTGGTCTTTTTGGTCGTCAGGTTATAGAGAAAGATATTGAGGTTGCCACGGCTCTTGTCTGTCCAGATCACATTGTTGCCGCTGATGTCAGGGCTGCTGTGGTCGAAGCTGTCATTGGTTATGCTCGCCTCTTCTTGAGTGGTGATGTTGAATAGATATACATTGAAATGGCCGTTTCGATTGTCCGTCCAGACGATTTTATCTTCGGATATGGATGGGTTGGTGTGATTGAATGGCCCGCTGGTAATAGAAACATCTGCCAGTATCTTGAAGTCGTACATGTAAATATCAGGATCTCTAGACCCTTCTCTGTAGTCAGCCCACACAACGCCCCTGCTGCTGATGGCCGGCTCCATCTTGATGTACCCAGGGGCTGGGGCGAAATCCGCGCCGGCTTTGATGTCATAGAGATATATCTCAGTGCCGTTGTTCAGGTAGGCAATATAATCGCCAAATACCTTGGGATCCGTCTGTTTGCCTGGCTCTGTCAGTGTGGTGGTCTTTTGAGTCGTCAGGTCGATGAAGGCGATATCCGGCTCTCCTGTGCGATTGTCCGCCCATGCCACGATGTTTCCATGAATCGAAGGGAACGACTGGTCACCAGGCCCTGTGGCAAGCGCCAACTCTTTGCCGCTTGAGATATCATACAGATAGACATCGAAGTCTCCTGCGCGCTTGTCCATCCAGACCACTCTGTCTCCATCGATCTTGGGCTCTATCTCTTCGCCCTTTCCCGATGGTAAGGTCTGCTCTCTCTTGGATCTCAGGTCGTAAAGGTGTATCTTGTAGATGCCATCGCGATCGTCCGACCATACCACGCGCTCGCCGCTGATGTCCGGTTGGGTCTGGTTCCCTGGTGCGACGGTGATGGCGGACTCAGTCCGGTTTACGACATCGTACATATAAACATCCCCATTTCCAGAACGCATGTCCTGCCAGACGATGCGCTCTGCAGACACCGCAGGATTGAGCTGGAAAAATGGATTGATGCATACCCATTTTTCCAGGCCTGTCTCCAGGTCGTACATGAAAATGTCGTAGTTTCCACTCCTGTTATCCGACCAGGCTACGATATGTCCGTCTATGGCTGGCTGCTCCTGCTCTGAGCCAGTCACTATTGCTACAGGGCGCTCCTTTCCAAACTCTGCCCCGCTGGCAGTGCCCACAATGAGGAGCGCCGCCATCATAATCAAGCTTGCCTTCTGCATCTCATCACTCTGCGATCTGTCGATGAAGTTCTCTTTCTTGCATTGACTTGCTCTGACGAACCAGTATAAGGATTTATCTCGACGTTTGACGTGGTTCATCGCAGGCACAAGCTTAAAGCTGGATTTTGCATATCCAGGAATAGGGATCTCGGGAATTGGGATTTATGGTGGACTCTCAAGCTATTGATGCAAAAGCCGTTATCGAAGCTGCGCTCTTTGCTGCAGGCAGGACGCTCACGCTCAGGGAGCTGGCAGATCTCTCAGGCCTCTCAGAGGAGAGGGCACGCTCTGAGGCCATGGACCTTGCAGCTGAATACAACCGTCGAGCCTCGGGCATCGAGGTCAAGAGCATCGGCGATGGTTTCGCAATGCAGGTTCGATCGCGTCTGGCCCGTGTGGTCGTCCCACTGGCTCCCAAGGAGATCGGGGCGCCGCTCATCAGGACTTTAGCCATCATCGCATACAAACAGCCTCTCAAGCAGAGCGATCTGGTGGAGATCAGGGGCAACAAGAGCTACGAGCATGTGAAAGAGTTGGAGAGAAGAGGGCTCATCAGTGCCGAAAAGAAGGGAAGAACCAAACTCCTCACCACGACTCGAGCCTTTGCAGATTACTTTGGCATCGAATCATGCAATCCTCAGGCGGTAAGAAGGGCACTGCTAAAAGACAAGAAGCTGATCGGAGTCTCGCCCATGTACAAGAGCCTGGCACTGCGCCTGGGCCTCGACTTCATAGTAGTAAACCCCTACAACCCAAAGGCCGAGGATCTGTCGAGACTGAAGGAGATAGAGCTTCTGGTCCTGGCCCCGGGCTATGCAGATCGAGTGAGGGAGCACTACTCTGGCGAGATGCTGGAGGCGAGCATTCGCACGCTCTCCCAGCTGAAAGAGAGTGCTGAGAGGATATGCCAGGCAGCGGGGTCAGGAGATGTCGAGCCGCTTGCGGCAGAGGTGGACTTGCTGCTACGCAGATTCAGGGAGAGGGCAAAGAGCGCCAGGCCCATCAAGCCGCTGACTCCTATGATCGAGGAGATCGCTCGCGATCTGAGAATTGCCGTTCAGGAGGACGGCCTGCGTGCTGCCCCTGATTCTGCGAAGATGGATGCTGACATCCTGGTGCCTGCCCACCAGCCATATGATACGGATATACTGGAGAGAGTGGTGCAGCGCTACGAAAGCATCCTGAAGCCCTCCGAAGTGTGAGGATCCAACTTTGCGAAAAGCTCGGCCAGTAAAAATTATAAACTTGTGGAATTGCGAATTACGTGATGAACTTTGTTGAGATCTATCCCTTTCTCGTAGCCCTGCTCATAGGTGCTCTCATCGGCACAGAACGCCAGCGCCGTCTAGCTGAGGATAACGTTCGAGGAGTAGCAGGGCTGCGCACCTTCACCCTGATTGCTCTTCTTGGTGCCCTATCTGCTACGCTATCAGTCGAATACGGCTCGGGCTTTGCTATTGCAGCACTGGCAACCTTTACAATCCTTGTGGGCATAGGCTATGCCTCGTCCGTCACAGCTCTTGGCAGAATCGATTTTACAGGTGCAGTAGCAGCAGTAGTTACCTTTGTCCTTGGAATGCTCAGCAGTTTTCCAGACAGCATCCTATTGGCTGTAGCCCTGGCAATCATTACCACTTGGATCCTGGCCACGCGAGCAATCACACACCACTATGTCGAGGCTCTGAGCGAGACCGACCTGCTGGATACCCTCAAGATGGGAATAATGGCCCTTGTGATCTATCCTCTGCTGCCTGAAACGCCGCCCGACCCGTGGGGCGTCTTAAACCCAAGACAAATCTGGCTCTTCGTTGTACTGGTCAGCCTCATCGGCTACGTGGGCTATGTACTGATCCGCATTCTGGGCACTGAGAGGGGCCTGAGCCTGACAGGCATTTTGGGAGGCCTCGCCTCGAGTACAGCTTTGGCATCTGCCATGGCATCTGAAGCAAAAGAGAACAGAGAGATCGTCTCTTCTGCTGCCTTCGCCACGGCGATCGCGAGCTGCACCATGTTTCCCAGGGTTCTCTTCATAGTGCTGGTTGTGAATAGAGCTCTATTCATCTCGCTCCTGCCGCCTCTCTTGATTATGACGACTGTGGGCGTAGTCCTATCATACCTGCTGATGATCAGGAGACGCCCGATCATAGGAAAAGAGGTGATTGTAAAAGATCCCTTCAGAATCGTCCCAGCGTTGAAGTTCGGCGCCCTCTTCGCCATTGTGCTTTTAGCCTCGAAGCTCGCCAGCCTCTACTTTGGAGACGCTGGGACTTACGCAGCAAGCATCATCGCAGGTCTTGCAGATGTCGATGCCATAACACTATCCATGGCAACGCTTGCTCAATCAACAGTGGACTCAAATGTAGCTGTCACATCCATTGCCATTGCTGCCATAACCAACACTCTGGTCAAGCTTGCAATAGCATACATCCTTGGCAGCGTCGAGTTCGGCAACAAGGTTGCAGTCATCTTTGTGCCGATGGTAACCGCAGGGTTGCTTGCAGTCTTTCTAATCTAAAAAATGATGGGCCCGACGCGATTTGAACGCGTGATCCCCGCCGTGTAAGGGCGATGTCATAACCAGCTAGACCACGGGCCCTTGTCCGAGTTCACTATCCCTTCGTGATATTAGATCTTATCGCTTAGCCTGCCCATGAGAGCAGGCTTAAGCTTGCGGATGTACAATCCAGTATTCGTCTCCTCCAGCACCTTCTCAGATGGCTTCTTGGTGATCAGACTCACAAATATCATGGCTAGCACTGATAGCGCGAATCCGTAAATGCTGGGGTGCATGGGCATGGCAGCAATGTACTTTGCATAGTAGCTGAAGGCGAAGACCCCTACCAGTCCCACGATCATTGAAGCAATAGCACCCTCGCGGGTGGCCCTTCGCCAGTACAGACCGGCAAACAGGGGAGTCACAAAGCAGGCAAGCATGACGCCTATGGCCATCCAGATGAGCCAGGCCAGGAGCTCCGGCGGATTGGACCAGGCCAGATAAAGGGTGATGATCGTGGAGAGCAGAATGGCAGCCCGGCTGAGCAGTGTGATCGCCTCCTCGGAGGCATCCGGATTTATGAATTGCACATAAACATCCCAGCTCACGTAGCTTCCGATCGTCAGCATCAGCCTGTCCGTGGTGGACATGACAGCCGACAGGACGATTATGGCGACAAGAGGAGCAAATATTCCTGGGAAGACGTATTGCGCAGCCACGATAAAGCAGTAGTCCGATGGGTTGGCAACTCCTGTTGGCATGGCTATCATCTTATCATGCACCATGGAAAGAGCAGCAAAACCGGATATCTTACACAGATACATGATCACAGCATAGATGACGAAAGCTGCCAGGGGCGCCCATCTGAAGTATTTGATATCTCTTGCTGCAAGGACGTTGTTCACAACATGCGGAGCTGCAGCAAGACCAAGTGTGAGCAGGAAGAAGAAAGACACCAGGTACTCAGGTGTCAGGAAGGCGTACTTGGCATACGGCGGATGCATCTGGGGATACCATAGATGCGTCATGTTGACATCGATTCCCGCCAAGACTGTGTTGATATGAGTCATGCCGCCTGCAGCCGCAATGACTGCCGGACCGACGAGCAGCACACCCAGTAATATCATTATGCCCTGTACCAGGGAGGCCATGCCTATGGCATACAAACCGCCGAGGATAGTGTAGCCCATGACTATGACAGCTCCAATCAACAGCGCCCATTGATAAGGTATATTGAAGAGCCAGGATAGGACCATGCTGATGGAGATGTACTGACCTACAAGGTAGATTATGGATATCAGAATTCCTATGATCGCCGATGTGCCGCGAATTCCCTTGGGACTGTAGAACCTGTGAGCAAAATAGTCCTGCACAGTCACATAACCGGTTTTGGCAGAGACGGTGTGGAGCTTCGTCCCGAAGAACAGTATGCACACTGCAGCGGACAGCGGCACAAATATCTGCTCCCAGATGCTGGGCCAGCCTGTGGCAAAGCCCAAGCCTGCGACTCCAAGGATCGTCATGCCGCTGCAGATGCTGGCCACAACCAGAAGCGTAAAGGTCCAGAAGCCCAGATTTCTTCCTGCCACAAGGAAGTCCTCTGAGTTCTTGATCTTCTTCGAGGCCAGAGCTCCAATGGCCATCAGGCCTACGAAATATAATATTATGATAAATGTTCCGACAAGCTCCATTTGCATTCACCACCTCAGAGCCCAGAGCAAAAGCAGTAAGGATATGGCTACAGGCACAATTATAACTCCAATAAAGGTATCCGTCGGCAAACCGATGATCAATAAATTCCCTCCCAATTGTGACGTGGTAGCATGTACCAAGTCAGCATATTATAAAGCTAACGTTCATATGCTCGATCATCGTTTTGAGGTTTAAACGCCATGTATGACCTGATAATTGCGGGAGCGGGCCCTGCAGGATCGGCTGCTGCCAGAGCGGCTGCAATGATGGGCCTGAAGACTCTGATCTTAGAGAAAGATGCCTTTCCCAGGTACAAGCCCTGCGGCGGTGCCCTATCCGATCGAGCTGTCTCGCAACTCGGCTTTCCCCTTCCAAAAGTGCTTTGCGAGAGGACAATCACAGGGGCCCGGATCCATTTTCGCGACAGGGTCCTGGAGAGGCACAAAGGCTCTCGTCTCACAACTCTGGTAACGCGAAGCTGCTTTGACCAGTTTCTTTTGCAAAAGGCCGAGGACTCTGGTGCAATCCATGTGACCGCAAAGGTCCTGGATTATAGAGAGACAGATGACTGCGTCTTCGTATCGACGAAGAACGGGATCTATCGAGCCAGGTTCCTCGTGATCTCCTCCGGGTGTCAGGACCGTCTTAAAAACAAGATCCGCGGCCAGGCAGCCAAGGAGTCGATGGGGGTTTGCATGGTCACGGAGGTAGAGGAGGACGACAGGATCATCGAGGAGAGGCTGAATGGTTCTCTGGATATTTACTTTGGTGTAGCAGAGATGGGTTACGGATGGATCTTTCCCCATAGGGGGTACTACTCAGTTGGCATAGGCGGTTTAGCATCTCGACAGATGCACGCACGAAAGATGATGATGGAGTTTTTAAAGGCCAATGGTTTTCCATTAAACCAGATGCTTCATGGACACCTCATACCTCAAGGAGGAAGAGGCGAGATGGTCGCAAGAGGCAGAGTGCTGTTGACGGGCGATTCAGCAGGATTCGTGGATGCCTTCAGCGGAGAAGGCATCTACTACGCACTGCGCTCCGGGCAGATAGCAGCTCAGGTGATTGGGGGAGTGCCTGCATCCAAGGTCGCCGAGACATATCAGTCGAGATGCAAAAAGGAGATTGGAGACGAGCTGGGATATGCCTTGCAGCTCTCCAAGATGATGCACAGCCATCCGGAAATATTCTTGCGCATACTGGCCAGCCAGGATGAGGTTTTGGATAGATATCTGGAGATTGCAACTGCCAAGGGATCTTACAAAGGCTTTGTGCGGTGGCTGGTTCCAAGACTGCCTATCAGCATCCTGCGCTCCTTCATGGATATCTTTCAGAGCAAAGGGCTTTGACAAAAAAATCAGGTGAAGACCTCGCCAGTCCTCACCTTGCCGGACTTCTCCACAGGCGAGACGAATATCCTGCCGTCTCCGAACTTGCCTGTGCGTCCGGCATCGCAGATGGTCTTCATGGCAGAATCGACGTCCGCGTCCTGGACGTAAAGCTCCAGCTTGAGCTTGGGAAGAAGGTCCACATCCAGGGTTCCACCTCGATACTGAAGCTTTATGCCTTTTTGCTCGCCTCTGCCCAGGACCTCAGTCACAGTCATGGCGATGAAACCCCTCTCTTCCAGGGCCCTCTTCACATGTTCGAGCCTCTCTGGCCGAATTATCGCCTCGATCTTTTTCATCTATGCCACCACCCAAATTAAGCATACGCTTTCTCGCCGTGCTGAGCGATATCCAGTCCCACGTATTCCTCATCCTCGCTAACCCTCAGGCCCATGACCTCATCCACGATCTTGGCCAGGATGTAGGTTAGCACGAAGGCGTAGATCACGGATGCGCCTGCTGCCATGATCTGAACTTGGAACTGATGAAGGTTGCCATAGATGAGGCCTGTGTAGTTGTTGACTGACGCAGTGGCAAATATGCCTGTGGCCACAGCACCCCAAAGGCCGCCCATACCGTGTACCGCCCAGGCATCGCAGCTCTCATCCAAGCCCCTGCCGACGCGCAGAAGCAGCATGCCATAGCAAAGGACGCCAGCGACTCCGCCAATTACAATGGCAGAGATGCTGTCCACATAACCTGCAGCAGGAGTGATAGCTACAAGTCCCGCGATAGCCCCGCTCACCATTCCAAGGGCACTTGGTTTTCCTTTGAGCCAGCTTGCAGCAAGCCAGGTTAAGGCACCTGCTGCGGCAGAGGTGTTTGTCACAACGAATGCGCTGGCAGCAAGGCCGTTGGCTGCCAGAGCGCTGCCGGAGTTGAAGCCAAACCAGCCAAACCATAGCAGCCCAGCTCCGATCATGGCCATTGGTATGTTATGCGGCTCCATGACATAAGATCCAAAGCCGATCCTCTTTCCGATGACGAGTGCTATGGCCAGAGCTGAGAATCCTGAACTGATGTGAACCACAGTGCCACCTGCAAAGTCTAAAGCTCCCAGCTGCGCCGACCAGCCACCTGCCCAGACCCAGTGAGCGAGGGGATCATAGACCAGGGTGGTCCAGAGCAGCGCCAGCACGATGAAGGAGCTGAGCTTGATGCGCTCCGCAACGGCTGACGTTAGGATGGCGAGCGTTACGGCTGCGAATACCAACTGGAAGGCCATGTAAATCAGATGCGGTATATTTCCTGCCAGTGGTGCGGATTCAATCCCCACACCTCTCAAGCCCGCATAGTTCAGGCCGCCGATAAATCCGTTAATGTCAGTTCCGAAGGCCAGGCTGTAGCCTAAGAGCACCCATTGGATGCTGGCAAGCGCAAAGGCCAGGAATGATAGGCCGATCATCGAGACAACTGTTTTGCTTCGGACCAAACCTCCGTAGAACAGACCAACGCCTGGCGTCATGAGCATCACCAGTGCCGCAGACGCCAGTACCCATGCTGTGTCACCACTGTTAATATCCAAGCTGCATCACCCTCAAATAAATATGGATGCTAAACGCATCTAATTATCGTGCTAATATCCGGACATGCACTTTAGATTCTGGTCAGCAGTCCGCAGGATCGATTCTCCGAACAGAGATTAAAAAGGTATTTGATACAAATTCGGAAAAACTATGAACAATTCACATTGGACCGAAATATTGGACCAAATGGACCAAAAAAGAGTTGAGGTTGACTCAATCAGCCTGATGCAGATACAGCCTTGTAAGTCACGCTGACGAAGGCCGTAACCTTTGCCATACCCTCTGGAATGTAATCGTCTCTAAACAGACGGCTGATTCTAGAGATGCCCCAGAACCTGTCGTTCATTCTCCAAGGCATACCCCATTCATAAGTCGGGCCGATCTCGATATCGGGGTATGAAGGCTCTTCGATCTCCATTGCCTTTCCAAGGCTGAAACCAAGGCTTGATGCATAATTCTCCGCTTTAGCTTTGGCATCGTCCAATGCTCTCTTCCTTGCTTGGTCGACGGCTGTGTTGGGATCATTTAAGGCGTATCCCAAGACATATGCTTTTGCGCCAGCTGCATTTGCAGCGTCGATGAGCTTTTGGGTCTGGTTTGCATCGCTTATCTTCTTTTTAATTATGATCTGCTCAGCAGCGGCTTTTGTGACTACTTCTTTGCAGGTGGTGTTGTTGTTCACGGTATTGCATACCAGTTTATGATAGGTCATGTGGCGTTTAAATCTATCCGGCATAATCTCTTCTTTTTTAACACCGGCATTGATCAGAGATTCTTCTGTTGAATTCAGCAACTTCGAGGCCATTGCTTCTGCTACTGTGACGTTATCGCTGTAGTTTTCAGCGCTGATCGCAATTATAGCCGTGTCTGCAGGGACCTGCACTGTGCCTATGCCTATTACTCGAAGCGAGCTATCTTGCGCGCAGGCGGTGACCATACATAACGCTAAGGTCACAAGCCCTATCAAACAACAAAGCTTTGAACTCATTTTATCATCTCCGACGGTTTGGTTTGGGTCCACAAGGAGGCAAGAGCCCAAGTGAGATGTGCTTCCCAATCCCACGGATCTTGTGCTATTACTCAAAAATATATAACATTTACGCTGTTAGTCGATAAATGATGCTTAATTTCGATAAACTTATTCGTTGATCGTGAAATATCGATGGAGATCGGCTTCGTGGATTGCTTTGTTCAGATAGCATGGATTGCTTTATTCAGATAGTTTTAAATCCTTCTGATGTCTGGAGAGGTGATCATGATGAGATACATAATTCCTACGGTTCTGCTATTCACTCTCGCAGGTACAGCTCCTGGAACTATATGGCTCTATACCGATCCCACATTTTTCAACACTGGCACGCAGTCGCAGGTCGGATCTTATACACCAGGAAACATATCGGCCTTTGAGATCGTGAACGCCCCTTATTTTGCACTTCTTGGCCAGGGATTTTACACTGATGCAATTCCTGTAAAGGTCAGCAATAGCAGCAACGCCATTCAGATCGGCAGCAAAGGTACATTGCCCCAGTCTCCGGTCCAGGTGACCTTCGGCGGCCATCTGGAGGACAACCTGAAGTACGCCCAAACCAAGTCATCAGTGAGGGTAGGCCAGCAGGGTTCCTGGAGCACTTTGAGCACCCCAGGTGTGCTGTAACTGAGATGAGGACCACTACACNGAACTTTTGGGCACGGTGATGCACAAAAATATTAAAAAAATATTAAAAAATGTTAAGTTGGCGGCTTTGGCGGCTTTAGCAGAACAATTGCAATTATGATGCCAATGACCGCAAGGATCGCTACGTATGGGAAGACTCCCATGTAGCTTCCTGACGCTGTCTTGATGGCGCCTGCCAGTTGAGGTCCGACGATCGCTCCGGCGCCATATGCCAGGAAGATCACACCATAGTTCCTCGGATAGTCAGCTGTGCCAAAGAAGCTTGCCGTAGCTGTGGGCGCTATGGCCAGCCAGCCGCCAAGGCACATCCAGAGGATTGCGAAAGAGACTATGTATAATGCATCGGTCCCTGGGCCCGCCATCTGCCACATCAACAACGATGCTAGCCCGATGAGGACGAAGGAGACAATTGCGGAATTCTTTGGTGTGATCTTATCCGTAAGGGTCCCAAAGATCGGTCTGCCGCCCCCATTGAAGATTGCGAAAAAGCCGACCAGGAATGAAGCAAGTCCGGTCTCAATCTGCACGACCTCAGTGCCTACTGGCTTTGATATGCCTATGGCCATGAGGCCCGCAATGCATCCGATGAAGTAACATAGCCAGAGGCCTATGAAGGCAGGCGTCTTGATCATCTGCTCGCGTTTAAAGTCACAGGTCACATGTGCTCCAGGCTTGGGAGCAGGAGGTGTCCAGCCGGATGGTTTGTAGCCTGCAGGTGGGAATGTTAACGGCAGAGAACATAGCGCAATGATAATTATGAACGCAATTCCAAAGAAGCGGAATGTGCTCATCACATCGAATGCTCCAATAAGATATGTCGCGATGTTCGCAGTGAAGAATGCAGAGAATCCGAAGCCCAAAACTGTCAAGCCCACCGCAAGGCCTCGCCTGTCCGGGAACCATCTTGCAGAGACTGCTACAGGGCACCCGTAGGCTATCCCCACACCTAAGCCGCCGATTACCCCGTATGTCGGATAAAGCATCTGCACCGAACCGGCCGTAGATGCAAGCAGCCATCCAAGGCCACAAATAATCCCTCCTGCCATGGCCATCTTACGTGGCCCAAAACTTTCGATGTACTTGCCCGAGAAGACCATGGCAACTGAGAAGACTGCCAGGAATATAGAAAAAGGCAACAGGACATCGCTTGCCGTAACCGTTTGGCCTATGTCAGTGAAGTGTTTTGTCAACGGGTTCACGAAGACGGACCATGAGTAAACGCTACCCAAGCACAACATAATGATTGTGCCCAATAGCACAAATAACCACCGCCCACCAGGCGGCTCTTTTATTACGTTTTCTGCCATGACTCTTACACCCTTTATAGATATTAAACTACCTAATTCTATACATAAACTGATATAGTTAGTATGGAGACATATTTTAATTCTTTATAAACCCATCCTCGTCTCCCTCCCATATCTTTGAAGGATTTTTTTTTGATAAGGTGTTCTTATTTTCGACCCCTATATATTTAAATTTGACGGAGATTCATTGCTATTATACATTATATTAATTCATTGCTATTATACATTATATTTATACATTATATTATCTTGCTCTACTTTCCAACTTTTAGTTGTGGAGTCCTGAAATTATTTCGCCTATGATCTAATCTTGGACGCATAGCTTGACTTTTCCACATTTAAGTCCTGCCAGCCATATTAGCAGGTCTCTCAACCCACAAATTCACTGAAGGTCGGCATTTTGATAATTTACGTGTTATCTTATTTTATTAAAATATTTTGAAGTAATATTATATAAAACCAGATTGAAAACCCCTCCGATGGGGTGAATGATGAAACAGTTGTTCAGTGCTCAGT
>JGI11944J13513_1000499_pt1 | contig 37618 bp, 59 predicted proteins | sample TerdegcoTASludge_FD_13513 | JGI IMG/M metagenome (IMG submission 13513) | reverse complement strand
ATTCAGCTTATGCAGTCACAGAAGATGGAGGCATTAGGGACATTAACAGGCGGTATTGCCCATGATTTCAATAACATCCTTACAGCCCTGTTAAATCTAACTTATATCTTTAATAAGACTAAAAGTATAAAGGCCGTGAAATTTTGCGAAAAGCCTCATCAGATGCGGAAAACGGTTATCAAGATGGAAAATGAAAAAAATGGCCAAAAATGTGGAAAACCTGTGGAAAACTTTTTGACTTCCAGAATAACGCTTGATAACTTTACAAAACCATCACTCCCTTTATAAACCTTTAGAAAAGAAAATAAATACTCGAAAAGATATATTTTAGTGCAGTAATATAGCGGTAACACTCATAAGGAAAACAAAATTTATATTTTTTTTGCATATTAAATACTTGATTTCTTTTAAAGCTAACAAGTATAATTAAACAGGAGGTGAGAATATGCTGGTTCCGTATAGAAACAGCCTTTTGATGCCAAAGGGCAGTAATATTCAATACTTAAATGATGATGAGGTTAACAGGCTCACAGAGGCGTGGATGGCCTGGTATGAATCAAAGGAAAAACATGTTAGAAGACAGGAGAGAGGCCGTTACTGGCTTACATTTCTTACACTTCGCTATACAGGCGCAAGACATGGAGAGGTATATAAGATTGATGATAAGACAGATATTGATTTCAGGAATTATGAAATTCGCATAAAGACGCTAAAGCAGAAAAAGCAACAATATCGTATAGTTCCTGTTCCTGCTGAGCTTATTTCAGAGATTGCCAGATATATTGCTGAATATCCTGAAATGAAAGGGAAAGTCTTTATACTCAATCAAACAAACTTCAGAAAGAAATTCTATGAGATCTCTGCAAAGGCAAATATTCCTAAAGAAAGAAGCCATCCTCACATATTAAGACATACAAGGGCAATAGAGCTACTTCGGGCAGGTGTGCCTGTAACTATTGTTCAGAACCTCTTAGGACATAGTGCACTTACAACAACAGCAATGTATTTAAGGTTTTCAAATGCTGAGGCGAGACAGATATTGAAGGAAAAAGGGCTTATTTAAATTTATCTTTTATCGAATTATTTTTATCTAAATTATCGGCAATTGTTGCTAACATAAATATTGCTATAAAGATAATTAAAAATAAGAAGCTTGATATCTTAAAAGATCCAAAAAAGTGAATAATATTATATAGTATAATTAATGCTCCGATGAGAATTAATATAATTTTATATATTTCTCTTTTTATCTTTTGGATGTGTAAAGACTTTAAATGCAGAGCAACAGGATGACCACATTTTGGGCATGATTCCGCTAAAAACGATACCATATGCTTACAATTAAGGCACTGAATGGTATAATCACCAGGTAATCCAGAAGTTTCCTCTATTTTTACGTTACAGCCAATTTGAATATTATTGTTTCCATAAATTATTTGATTATTTGACATTGCTACTCATCCTCCAACTTTTTTACACAATCTTCAAGATAACAGACCCATAGCCAATGATTTAAATGGGAAAGGTCTTTATGTGAATCAACACCAAAATATTTTTTTAAAGCTTTTTTTATTTCTGGTGAAGAGAGATTATAACCTAACTGTTCTAACAACTCTTTTTCTTTTTTATATAAAAAAGGTCTCGAATGTAAGTATGTTTCTTTTTTTGTAGCTTTTTCAATTCTCCCTGCAATCGTATTATTATATTTATCATCAAGATATTGTATTATTGCTTCTGCGCATTCTTTTGGCCATGTCCAAATAATCGTCCAATGGGCATTTTCAATACCAAAATCTTTCTTAAACTTTTTATACATGACTGCATATGCTTGTTTCCCAAATCTCTTTTCTCTTTCCTCCCCGAGTTTATTAAATCTTCTTAGTATTGCTTGTTTTAAAATTGGATCTGACCCAATAGTCCCTTGAGGAGGCTCAATTTTAATTATTGTTGGAGTTTTTGTAGTAACATTTATGAAATCACCACCTACTTGAATGTTATTGTTTCCATTTATAGTTTGGGCAATTGATAATTGTGTTTCTTTTTTTTCTTTCTTTTTTTGTGCTGTTTTAAATAATTGAATGATTTTGTTCTCTCTATCTCTCATAATTATCCCCTATGATACTAATTTTAAAATTTTAGGCAATCTTTCTTTTATTGAAATTGTTTTATTCTCTAATAACTCTTCATATAAAAAAATTATTAGCTCAGCTTTTTTATTAGGTGATAGAGAAAGATTATTTTTTTGAAATAGCTTTTCTACTTCAATTATTACATTTTTTATTAATTCTATATTTAACTGAGATGTTATTTCAGGTTTCTTTTCAAACATCTCCCCTTCGCCGGTGAGGAGCCAGTTAACATTCAAATTATAAAGTTCCCTTAATCGAATTAAAATTTTTTGACCTATACCTGTTTTATTATTCTCTACTTCAGATAAATAGCCTATAGATAGGCCAAGAGCGTTAGCTAAATCTGCAAGTTTTAGTCCTCGTTTTTTTCGAAATATTTTAAGTCTTTCTCCAATTTTTTCGGTATAGTTTAATTTTTTACTTGACATTTTTTCGATATAGTGAAATAATAGGGTTAAATATGTCAAACGATATAGACAAAAAAATAATAAAAGCAAGACAAATTAAAGCCGGGTTAATCCTTAAGGGCATTTCCTGTGGACAATTAGCTCGAAAACTTGGAGTAAGTCGAACTTGGATGAGCCTTGTTGTTTGTTCTCGTGTTAAATCTCGCCGTATCCAGCAAGCCATCGCTGATGCCCTTGAAATACCATACGAAAAACTATGGGGGGAAGAATGAATGCTATTATCCCATTTAAATATCAAGATGTTACTCTCAAAGAGGCCTGTTGGATAGACAGAAAGCCTTATTTTACCGGTAAAGCAATTGGAGAATGGCTTGAGGCAAAACACGCTGACAGGTATGTGCACAAGATTGTGGAGAGAAACCAACATATATTGCAGTTTAGCAGAACTATCAAGGTGGTTATAACAGAGGGGTATTCGAAGAGACATTGGTTCGTCAATTTGACGAATCAATCTGACGATTCCGTTATTAGGAATCGTGAAGCTGAGATCCGTGTTTACGACCCCATTGGACTCCAGCTCATCGTCATGGAATCCAACCTTCCCAAAGCCATTCAATACAAGATTGCCGTTGCCCATCTTGTCTGGGCTTACATGAACGGGGAGCTTAAACGTTCTAATACAGTTTACAAAGAGAAGAAAAGCCCTCCACCGCCTACCCTTAAACCTATATGTCCTCTTACAAATCTTCCTGTGAGAAGCCATGAGAGAATGGAGGCCATCTTTAATCTTGCCAGAGAGAAAGGATTGAGCAAGAGCACGATTTACTGGCATGCTCAAAAACTTGCAAAAGGCGAACCAATTTATAAAGGACGTAAGGGAAAGAAAAGAGAGGCATATATTGAGGCGAACTATGACAGGCTTTACGAGATTTACACACTGAGATATGAGAGAAGGCTTAAACTCAGAGAGGTTGCTAAAGTGGTTAAGCTGAGCATGCAGACAGTGTGTAAGTGGCTCAAATATTTCAGAGAAAGGGGGATATAATGTTAAAGTCTCAGGTTTCATTGCCAATTACCACTACTGTTGATAGGCATAAGTACGTGAGAAGAGTAGATAAAAGAGGCCGTATCATGCTCAATGGAATCATGTATCAGACTCCTCATCGGTCTGGTCTTGCAGTTGTTTCTGTTGATTTCGGAGGAGTTTATCTAATGCATCAAGACGGCTCAAGATCGCATTTAACTTTGTGCTCAATTGGAAAAGACATTGAGGTCTGATTTGAAGATCCTCGCAGACAGGTTCGTATTTATCTTCGAGATAGCATTCATAGGCGTTTTCGCAGGCAGAAAACATGAAGAAGATTTCTTCTGGGACAGGCTCTATCGGAGAAACAAGGTCAGATGGATACATAAATGCTCCACATGCGCTACACCGGTATCTATATTTACCTTTTTTAGGATAACGCATTACGATCCACTGCACTTGCTCCTCGCAGTCCTTATATTCAGTCTTATTACAGTGGATACACTTGAACTGGACGCCTTTTCTCTTTCTTGTCATGTTCACAGTTTAACAAAAAGAGAAAAAATTGACAATGTCAAAAAGTGAAAAAAAATTGATGTTCAAACCCGGTGGACTCTTTGAAAATGGATGCCTCGATATATCAAATGAATTCAGAAAAGCACTCACAGAGGCCATCAGGAAGAGCAAATACAGCAGGGAACAGATTGTTTCAATGATAGAGATGCTAACAAACCAGAGCATTTCAAAACACATGCTGGACCAGGCCACATCAAGTAAAAATGGCTATAGATTTCCAGCAGAAGTGTTGCAGGCATTCTGTTATGTAACAGGCTCGCTCGAGCCGTTACGAGTCCTTGCGAATTCAATAGGTTGTGAAGTGATAGAGCCGAAAGAGAAAAAAGAGCTGGAACTGATGAAGTTGATTAAAGAAAAAGAGCGGATAGAGAAGGAAATAGAAAAGTTAAAAAAGGAGGCAAACAATGCAAGAGATTAATCAAGTTTTTCAAGAAAAAACTCAAGGCCCTGAGATTCAAAATATTCCTTTAAATCAGCCCAGCGAGCAGTCAAAAGCTGAGATAAAAACCATTTATGCGGTTTATAAAGGAAACAAACACGGCGTTCAGGATCTTTTTTTTGAAGTTCTTGTGCCTGATAAAGTGAGTATTGAAGAAACTCTTTCAGATACTTGGGAGGCTCTTTTGGGAAAGAGGACAAGGGTTGAGATAAGAGTTCAACCAAAGAATCAATGAGCTTAGGGAAGACTTTAAAATCAGGTTTTGTTAAGGAATTAGCGAATGAGCCAGATTATAAAGCTGAGAAATGAAAATATGATAAATAAGATAGAGACAAGTCGGTCTGTTATTTCTATTTCAACAGTATATTTAAACAATTTAATAATAAGTCTCAAAATAGCCGTTGGTGTTCCATTAATCATTCTGGCAGTTTTCTTTTTCCTCTTGGGTGCATCATTTTCGGGGATAGCTGGCTTTTTTGGACATAAAATTCGGGTCATATACAACACCAAAAAGTTTTTAAGAATAAATATAAAGTTATTCTCAAAAGAATTTGGAAATCCTGTCAAAAAGGAGTCGGAAAATGAATGATAGCCACAGCCCCATAACCCCCAGCGCCCCCGGAGTTCTCCCCCCTTCACCTCCGGGGGGTGTTCACCAATATCAATTGATTGGTGAACATATTGGTGAACAAAAAAACCGATTGGTGAACAAAAAATTAGGTCAAAATGAGGGTATTGGTGAACATATTGGATGGCTATCAATTGAAGAAATGACACTTTTATTAGGAAAAGAATATGGTGCAGTGAGAATGGGTATAAAAAGAGGTAAATATACTTTAATCTCTTATATAAATTCAAAAGGCGGTGCATCTGGCAAGCGCCCCCTCATCCACATCACCGACCCTGCCATACCACCACAGGCACAAATCAAATGGATAGAACAGAATCAAGATACTGCCCTTTCACTCCCTGAAAACGTCATAGACAAATTCCATCCACAGGCCCAGTGGGAGATCACAAAGCTTAAAGCCAAAAAAGATTCAAACAACAGCATAATTTTAAATGAAAACGCAAAAGAGAAATTAGCAAAAAAGATAGAGCTCGTTCAAAAGGCACTTGCAGTCCCCCAGGGCTGGAAAAAAAGCAGGTGGATAGAACATGTTGCAAAGGAAGCAGGAATCACAACCCAGTCACTGTATGAATACATCAAAAGATATAAAGAAGGCGGTGTGGCATGCATCGTAAAGCCAAAAGAAAAGAAAGGCCCCACTGCCTGGAGTCCTGAAGCCCTCGACTACATGCAGGGCGTGTATCTCAAGGCAGTCCGTGAGGGCGGAGACGCAAACAAACTCAAGGCATATGAGGCAGTAATTGCCGAAGCACAGAAAAAGGGCTGGAAAATCGGTTCCAAAAGCTCTGCATACGAATATCTGACAAAATTAAACCATCTCTTAGAAAAATACGCCCGTGGAGGCTCGAGGGCACTTGATAACATCTTCTACATTATTAGAGACTACACAGACCTCGCACCGTTTGAGATCACTGTTGGCGACCAGCACAGATTCGATTTCTGGGTGCACGACAGAGAGAATAACAGGGTCTTTAGGCTCGAAGGATACTTCTGGCTTGATTTGAGAACCCGTCTTGTCTACGGATTCGCAATAGGTGAGAGATACAATTCGTATTTCATGGGGCTTGCAATGCGGATGGGACTCAAGCGTTTTGGTAAATTCGGCTGTGCCTATACCGACAACGGCAAGCCCGAGACATCAAAATACATAGACAGCATCATACTTGACCTTAAAGCTTACGGCATGTCAGAAAAAGATATTTCAGAGCTTTATAAGACGGATGATGGTTATGTAGTGGAAGCAGAAGAAGGCGAGATTATCGATATCGTTCCAACCGCACAGGCATGGAGAAAATACGCAAGACCATACAACGCAAAGGCAAAACTAATTGAAAGATTTTTTCAGAGCATAGAAAAGATCCTTCTCGACATGGGAGTGCCAGGGCTTGTAAAAGAGCTTAAGGGTACATCTGAGGAGAAGGCACTATCTGACAAGAGACTCAAAGCATTGATAGAGGAAGATAAGCTCCTAACACCTGAGGAGTTCATCAATAAGGTGTTTGAGGCGGTAGAGATATACGAGCACAGAAGACACTACTCCCTTAAAAAGCCACCGTTCGATGAGCTGATGAAGGCTGTCAAAGAGGAAGGCTTTACACCGAGAATGATTGTTGAGCCTGAAATTGACTTCATCCTGATGAAGCGTGAAAGACGCTCTGTGAACCGGGGACGGATTCACATCGAAGGCATGCTTTACGAGGGAGATGACCTTGCAAACGGACTCTGGGATATCCCTGATAAGACAAAGATTGAGGTGAGATATGATCCGTTCGAACTTGATAAGTTAATAGCCATTCGCCCTGATGGAAGGGCTGTTGAACTTAATCTTGTTGTCAAATCAAGCATGAAAAATCCAGAGCTAACCTCGGCTCTTATGGAGAGAAAGAGAAAATTTATCAACGAGATAAAGGAACACTACAAGAAACTTACAGCACCCGTTAAGGGTATCATAGAGTACTCAAAATACACAAAGGCTGCAATAAACATCAAGAAGGAGAAAGAGAGACCAAAGAAGTTGACACAGGAAGAATACGAGCGAAAGGTTCAAGAGACCATACAGGCAAGCCTCGAATATGAGAGAAGAAGACTTAATGAGCCCAAACCCATCATCCCTGAAGAAATCCCTGAAAGAAGGATCTTCAAAGACGATTTTGACAGATACAAATATCTTATACATAGGTCGCTTGCAGGATATGAAATCACAGATATAGATAGGATGTTTATGAAAGTCTATGAAGAGAAAATGGGTGATTCAGAGAGGGTATGGTGGGAGGAGTTAATTAAAAATCACAAGATAGCACAGCAAAGGAGGGCAGGATGTTAGCAAGATTTATGTCGCAGAACAATTTAAAAAATGCCACAGTTGCGAAGCTCACAGGTTATGATGAATCCACAATATCTCTAATAGTCAGAAACAAATACAACGGCAATACTGCAAAGCTCGAAGCTGACATCATAGAAAAACTTAAATCTCACGGCTACACATTAAAAGAGAAATTAAAGGTTAATCCATATGCATTCATCACAAATGAAAATGTCATGAAATTTGAAAAGCTCTGCGATGAACTGCTCGACCCTGACAGCGATTTAACATCGTCATTTGGTGTTGTTGTCGGCAGGGCAGGCAGGGGAAAGACAAAGACGGCAATTCACTACGCAGTGCAGAGACCAGATGCGGTTTACATCCTTTTCATCGATGGTATGAGCATAACACAGGTCTTAAGAGAAATTGCTTTTGAATTCACAGGACTTAAACCGAGGGATTTTATGGCATGCATTGATGAGATCACAAAGGCAACAAAACACAAGAGGCGTCTAATACTGATAGATGAGGCTGATAAGATGCCTAAAAAATATTTTGATATGCTGAGAGGAGTAAACGAAAGGTGCTGCTGTCCTATAGTCCTTATTGGTGAAGAAAATCTTATGACTAAATTAAAAGAGGAGAGAAGACTTAAAAGCCGTGTAAGGCAGGTGCTTGAGTTTGAACAGATAGCAATACCAGATGTGACAGCTTTTTACAAGATGGCAATAGGGGTTGAAGTTGACCATGATGCTGCTGAGGCACTTTTAAAGCGTGCTGAAGGTGATTTCAGACTCATGGTGAGAGATGCACATGCAGTAGTGAAGATACTTAACGCAAGCAATATATACGAAGTAACAATGGATGTGGTGAAGGCACTATGAGGGGACTGGCAGGCAGAATAAGAGAATATATAACAAACAAACGAGAGTTTGCATTCGATGAAATTCATATGGCTTTAAATGTAGAACGGGACGCATTGAGGCTTGCTCTAAAGGCATTTGTAAAGAGGGGAGAGCTTGTAAAAGATAACGGGATTTACAGAGTTGAGTTTATAAACAATAAAATAGAGCCAGACAAGGTTGACAAAGTCTGGAAAGCAATGCGGTATCTCAGCACCTGGACTGTAAGAGAAATAGCACTTATTACAGGTGTAGAGGTCAGGTATGTGTCAGATATATGCAAAAGATTCAAAAAAGGGGGCTATATTCAGAAAGTGGGCGTGAATAAAGAGAGAAAATATATCTATTGTGTTGATAAATCGATGAGAGAGAGACCTACATTGAAACACTGGAAAAAACTGGAGGCAAAATGAGCCTTACGGTAATAAAGGGTAATAAAAGGGAAGGATTTCATGACAACAGATACAGAAATCAGATGATCGCAAAAATTCATATTGCCAAGAAGGAAGCGAGGATATGCACTGGCTGTGGCTGGATAATATTCTGGGGACAGTGCCCGAGATGTTTGAGCATATCAAGACCCATAACGGACGAAGATTATAGAGACTTTCTATACAGGGTAACAAGGAAGAAAAGCTGTAAAGATCTTAGCGCGGGAGAGCTACAGCACATACTTGAACGGTTTTATGAAGCTGGCTTTGTGCCGGCAAAGCGGGCACACATAGACAATCTCAAAGCATCAAAAGAAAACATGATAAAGAGTGCCGAGGCCCTTGCCCAGGAGGTGATGGGTGCAAACTGGAAGAGAAGACTAAATGGCTGGGTGAAGAAAGTATTCGGTGTTGATAGCATGCGTTTTCTAACATACAACGAGCTGAGGGCTGTATTTGGATTTTTACACAAGATTGAGAAAGAGGGGGTTAGGAGATGAAAAAGAACAGAACAATAAAAACTAAATATTTTAACAATAGCAAGCATTACAGTAATGAGAAAAGAGAGCGGTATGCGAATGGAGATGTCTGGTGTAAACGCTGGGATGACAGAATAGACAGGCATGTTTGTATCGCAAGGACTGCTGTATTTCCTGATAAATGCTCAGGCTGTCCTGCTAATTTGTAAGGAGGCAAATATGTGGTGGCTCTGGATATTGCTATACCTTGTCATTGTAATTCCATGCATATTTTTCGTAGGTGAGTTTATAAGAACAGGAAGGGGGGAGGATGAAACTCGACAGGTTTGAAAAAATTATATGGATAATAATTATCTTCTGCACAATCATGATGATCTCGGCTCGTTTTGGCATTATTCACGAATACGATGAAAATACTTTAAAACGCCAGATGCAGCACAGGGCATTCCTTGAGCAATGGGATGACTGGTATAAGCAATACAGAGCGGAGGCAAGATGAAGGCATACATAGAGGTATACAACGACGGAAATATAATCAAGATATACAGCGATGACGACAGGCTCATAGAACAATATGAAATATCAGAGATCAGGGTAGAGATGCCACGTGGCTATATCACAGCAAGAGACCCACAGGGGACTATCCCTGTAGAAACAATGAAAAATTAGGGGGTGTATATGAAAAGACAGAAGCCAGAGGAAAATGGACAAAAAACTATAGATACGCCAGAGGCCAGGGCAAGGCTGCTTTCAATACTGACAACACACATTGGAGAGACTAACGCAATATCTATGGCAGAGCTATACGAGCGTGTTTTCGATAAGAAATGGCACAATAAGGTAAATGATACAAGAAAATTGAGACTGCTTATAAATAAGATGAGGTCTGAAGGCATCGCCATCTGTTCAACAACAGACCAGAACAACGGTGGATATTACCTTGCTGCAGCAGGAAGCGAGGTCAATGACTATCTAAGACGTCTTGAAAGAAGGGCATTAAAAATCCTCTGGAGAATATCAAAGATAAAGAAAGTAAGCCTCCCAGAGCTCCTGGGACAGATGAGACTCCACATGGTTGAAAGAGGAGATAACCAGGAGGCGCCAGATGCAGCATAAAGCCAAAAATTCAGAAATAGAAAAAACAATAAATGAATATTTTATGTGGTTAAAATCAATAGCAAATGAGCTAAGCATTATCGAGACAGAATGGGATAAGAAGCTTCAAGAGCTTGAGCTCACATATGCACATCACGTGAAGGGCTTAAAAGAAAAATATGCAGAGGTTGAAAAAGAACTAATCAAGTATGCAAAAAGTAAAAAAGCAGAGTTATTCAAACAAAAAGACATCTTTGAATCCGCACAGGGTAGGCTCATAAGAGAGCTTGCAGAAAAGGTAAGCATCCCCAGGGACGCTATCTCAAAATGTGAAGAAAATGGATTTTTCGATGTAATTAGGATTTCTAAGAGCCTTGACAGAGCAGCAGTAGAAAAATGGCCAGATGAGAGACTTTTCTTAATTGGGGCAAAGAGAGAACGGGTAGAAAAAATAGATTACGAGTTGAAATAGCTATGAACAAGAGAAGATATGAAAAAGAATATCGGCAATGGTTAAATTCAAAGCCAGTCTGTGAGTGCGGTTGTGGAGAATTAATAAAATCAGATTATCGTGTCTTCGTCACAGCATATTTAAGATATGGACAACCTCCCAGGTTTGCGTCCAAACACCAATATCGTGTAATGGGTGTGTTAAAAGAGAAACACACAAAACAAACTATAACAAATAAAGATTTATATGTAAGCTTCAATGGCTGCAATATAAAAATTCTAAATGAAGATAGAAGATGTGAAGACTTTAAATCATGCCCTGAATACCTGAAATGTCTTGAGTTTGTTGTGGTCAGCCACAAAGCAAGAGGCTGGGAGAGAATCTATCCTGAGAAGGAGAATATATGAAGTGCCCAAAATGTGAATCTGAAAATACACTCTGTAGAGATGATGACAGGATATACAATATACAATCAGTAAAATGCGTAAAGTGCGGATATAGATACTATGAAGTGCTTGAAATAAAACATTGTAAGGGGCCTATCGGGACATATACAAGAACTAAAAAAGCTCGTCTGCCACGTGTAGAAGGAGTATCTTTGCCCGTCTGCCATCTGGAGGCGGGCAATGCATTTTCAATATGATTTCAATGGCTGAAAGAAAACCTGTTGAATATCATATTGAATCCATCAGGAAAGAGATGGACAAGGGGCCGTTATTTTACAAGATTGAACATGCAGCGGTGATACTGAATGTATCATATAGAACGATATATAGACTTGTTGTGGTGGGTGAGATAGATGCTGTGAAACTCGCGGGGGTGTGGCGAATACCGAGGCAGGCACTAATTGAATACCTTGAGAGAAGACATCCGTTTAATATGTGATGTTAATATGTGATGAGAAGAGAGAATATTATGGGTGCAATTAAGGTATATGCAATACCTGCTATCTGCAAAACAAAAATAATATCGAAAGAGTTTCCTCTGAATCCCTGTATCTCTGTTCTTAATTCAATACGTTCTCCATATGCTGTCCTTGAAGCTACTCCCAAATAATCACTAAAGGCAAGGATATAACTTGCAACATCATAAGAATTCATACGACCCATTTCAACAGCAGGGCCATAATATTCTAATACTAATTGATCTTCTATAAAATCATTGTCCATTTATAACCTTATAACAACTATAAGGTTTTCTTGTCAACGTATTTTGACAGGTTTTCCTTTCAGAAAAGCAATCAAATTCTAAAATTTAAAAATATGATTGACGGTAACAAGAATTTTAGAGAGCTGGATGATGTAAGACTCCTTGCTCTTGTAGTCTACGGCGAGGCAAGGGGAGAGCCACTTGCTGGCAAAATAGCAGTTGCGAGCGTGGTTTTGAACCGACTCAAGAAAAACGGCTGGTTTGGCAAGACGCTCAAGGATGTAATCTTAAAACCTTTTCAATTCTCATGTTTCAATGAAGATGATCCAAACCGCATCAAATTACTTGCCATTGCCCAGAACTGGGATATGTTCTATCAAAAAGAAAAAGCATTACGAGAATGCTACGACATCGCAAGAAAATTTCTTGATCCAAACGATATTACAGTTCTGAAAGACAATACCTGTGGGGCTACACATTATAAAACCAAAAACTGCAAGGCTGCATGGGCTGATAAGATGCAGCTTACAGCCGTAATCGGCAATCATGAATTTTATGCAGAAGAGGAGGTATAGACAATGGAAACAAAAGGACTTTTAATGAGCAAAACAGTATGGGGTGCAATCATTGCCATAGCTGCAACTATAGCAAAGATGGCAGGCTTTGACATCGGAGATACAGAGGGACTTGTAAATGACATAGTTGTGCTTATCGGTGCTGTGATAGCCATGCATGGAAGGGTCAAAGCAGTCAAAAAGATTGAAGGGATTAAATGATTGACACAGGCATTTTTAAATTAGCAGGCATCATCGCTGTTATCGGAGCAGTAGCAGGTTTTACTATATTCATCTACAAAATGGGCAAAGAGACAGGCGAGAGAAAAAAAGAAGAGCAGATGGATGAACAAACGGAGGTAAGGCTCATTGAGCTTACTAAAGAGCTTAATAATCTCGTTGATGATCCTAATAGTCCTTTTGGGGTGTCAAAGCCTGAAGGGCACTGGGGCGAGATTAGAAAGACCAACCCTTGAATACGGTTGGCACTGTGGACTTGTGGCAGAGATTGATGGAAAGGACAGAAACATCTGCTGTATGACCCATGAGGATGTGATGAAGTTAATGCAGTATTTATTGATACTTGAAAAGAGGTAGTTAATGGAAAATTTTCTATTAAAACTTTTTGAAACGGGTGGTGTTATATCGCTTATTGGTGTTTTGATATTCTGGCTTGTGAGAATTGAGCGGGCATTAAACAAACTGCAAGACAGCTTTGTGTGTAAAGATGATTTCATAGCACTTGAAAAAAAGGTAGAAACGCTATCTGGTGAAGCCCAGAGGAAAGAAGACTTTTACAGAGATGTTTCAGGCTGGCGTGAAGACATTCGTTATCTTTCAGAAAAGCTTGACAAGGTTATACTGGAGGTAATGAAAAAATGAGGCAGAATCAACTGAGAGGTAAGATACTTGCCTTTCTTGCCCATATATATCCAGAAAAGGCAGACGAGCAGACAATAATTTCAATCTATTATCAATATCACAGATACGATGATATAAAACAGGCACTCGAATATCTAACAGACAAATGCTACATACAGAGGACAGAACATCCTCATCCTTATAAGGAAGGTGAGTTTGTGAGACTTTATAAAATAATGCCTGATGGTATAGATATCCAGCAGGGTATGAAGACAGATCCTGGTGTGACAAGGATGGAATGGTAAATGATGAGCAGTATATTGATGAAGGGGCTCTGTATAGTTTATGGAGTGATTACAGCAGTATGCATTTTTGAAAAGAATATGAAGCTTGCTCTATACTGGTTCGGTGCAACGATTATAACTGTAAGTGTTTTGCTAATGAGGGAGTAATGGGAAGAAGGTCTAAGGTTGATTTACTTGGTCTTGTCGAGAGAATCCTTGAGCTTTACAACAAAGAAGGAAAAACAATCCAAGAGATAGAAGAAACACTTCGCTCTGAAGGATATGACATATCGAGAGAATCTATAAGAAGAAAATTGAAGAGCACAAAGGACATTGCAGAACTTTATAAAAAGAGCATGGAAGAGGCAAAGGTCTTAATCGATGCTGTGAGAGAAAATCCAAATACAGATGTTATTGAAGTTACAACGAGTTTGCTTGCTCATAATTTAATGAACTTCTCAAAAGAGATAGACAGCATTGATTTTGATGATCCGTTAAAATTCATCGAGGCAGTGCGAAAATTATCTGACGCACAGGTGAAGGTGGCAAAGTTAAGACTCGATTACCAGAAGGGTTTTGAAGCAGCAAAGAAGGAAATCATAGATGCTTTATCGAGAGAGCTAAACAAGATGCCTGATATTAGAGAAAAACTCATTGTAATGATAGATAGAATCGAGGCAAGGCAGTGAGTATTATAAGAGAAATCATTGGAAAAATAGATATTGAAAAGAAAAAAAGGGTTGATAGGGCTGTTGAAGACTTTGCATTTTTCTGTGAATATTACTTAAAAGAAGCATTCCCAACAAGATTTGCATCATATCAAAAGCAGATAATTGAAATCATTAATAAAAGAGTAATCACAGAAAGGCAGATAAAAGCTTTAAAAAGGTTTATAAAAACAGATTATCATGAATATCTGAAACATACAGACAATATTGACGGTATACTCGACATAGAGCCAAGAGATCATGGTAAGACAACGAGAATGAGTCAGGCATTCCCGCTGTGGCTTGTTCTGTCAAAAAAGGATGTGTTTCCTGTTATAGTTGCTGCCTCTGCTGATACGGCAGGAGATATTTTAGACAGCATCAAACTTGAGCTTGAAAACAACGAAAAGATAATCGAGGACTTTGGAGACCAGAGGGGTCACATATGGACGAGACGCAAGATAACGTTAAAAAATGGAAATGCCATAGCAGCGCTGGGTGCAGGGCAGTCATCAAGGGGTATCAAAGATAAATACAAAAGGCCAACGCATATCATATGCGATGACTTACTCAAAGATCAGGAAGTGGAAAGTCCTGTATCGAGAGAAAAGCTTTACAGATGGTTCAAGCGTGTTGTCATGAACCTGGGGAAAGGGGCTCTCATAGTTATAGTTAATACGATAATGCATCCAGATGATTTACCATCGAGGCTTTTGAATGAAATAAAAGATGGTCGACTTCCAGGATGGATAGGGCTTAGGTTTTCTGCAGTAACACCTGAAGGAAAGCCTCTCTGGCCTGAAAGGTGGAGCCTTGAGGATATAGAGAAAAAGAAAGAACAGCTCGGCTCATATGTGTTTGCTACAGAATGGGAAAATGAACCAATACCTGCTGAAGAGCAGAAGTTCAGAAAGGAGTGGTTTCAGTTCTATACTCCGCAAGAGGTGAGAAATTTAAAGCTCAAAATAGTGATGGCTGTTGACCCGGCAACAGGTAAGGCCACAGGTGATTATTCTGCTATCATAGTCTGTGGTAAGTCAGAGAACAATCAAATCTATGTTCTCGATGCTGAAGGTGAAAAGATATCTGATTTAAAACTGATAAAGCGAATTATTGATAAATACAGGGCATGGAGAACGGAAAAAATACTCTTTGAGATACAGGCATTCCAGGAGGTATACAAAAACCAGTTAATACGAGAGGCAGCAAGAGAAGGTATTATACTGCCTGTCAAGGGCATAAAACACACAACAAATAAAGAAATGAGAATTGGGAAGCTGCAATCTCTCATAGAGTCTGGAAATATCCTGTTTAAGGAGAGCCAGACCCTTCTTTTAAGCCAGCTTGAAGAATTTCCAAAAGGCCATGATGATCTTCCTGATGCACTTGAGATGGCAGTGAGCGAATTGATAGAAGCAAAAAGACCTGAGCCAGTGGCAATACCGCTTGGCATCCACAGAGATACAAAGGTCATCTTCAAGAACACAGGAGACTTTATGAGGAGCTATAGAGAATGGCAGAGAGTGATAAGAATATAGACAAAACGATTCTTTCGGCAGAGGTTGCAAGCCCATACAGCCAAATCTTTCGATTTGTGGAATACATGCCTAACCCGGATGAACTGTTAAGAGACAGGGGAGAAACACTCGGATTATACAAAAGAATGCTTCTCGATGCAAGGATATACAGCCTCATTGAACTCAGAAAATCGATGGCACTCGATAGAAGCTACACAATTATATGTGATGATAAGACAGTTGTGGATTTTCTGTATGAGGTTTTAAGCGAGATTAACATCGGTAAAGCTTTAAAGGATATGCTGACAGCACTTGAATTTGGTTTTTCTGTAACAGAGGTTGTCTGGATAATAGATGATGATTATGGCCGATACATACCTGCCGAAATCAAACTCAGAGACCCTGAAAGATTCAATTTTGATTATCAGGGTAACATCTATGCTGTTATTGATGGAGTAAGAAGAAAACTCGATTTTCCTTATAAATTCATAGTGCACAGACATGGTGGATTTGAAAGCCCCTATGGTGCATCAATTCTCAAACAGTGCTACTGGCCCTGGATGTTCAAAAATGCAGGGTTCAGGTTCTGGATGACAACGGCCGAAAAGTTCGGAGTGCCTACGGTCATTGCGATATTTGAAAGCGATGATGAGCAGAAGGCAAGAGAGAGGGCTCAGGAGCTTGCAATTGCCCTGTCGAATATACAGGGCGATGCAGCGGTGGCGCTGGGCAATGTTAAAGAAATTAATACCCTTGAAGTGAAGGGAAACATGGAATCATTCAAAACACTCATCGAGGCGTGCGATAATCAGTTTTCATATGCTATAACAGGACAGAGCCTTGCCTCTGCTGAAGGGCAGTATGGAACAAGGGCACAGGCGGAAGTCCACGAAAGGATGTTTCAGGCAATTGCATCGAGAGATGCCATATCTCTTGGGTATACACTTACAAATACTATAATCAAGTGGCTGGTTGAGCTAAATTTTGGCAGTGATGCACCTGAGGCAGCACTCGTTTTTGATACAGACGAGTATGCAGATTGGGCTTTAGTCAAAGAGGCAATAGAGGCAGGGGTGCCGGTATCTAAGAGATTGTTATATACAGAATACAACATACCAGAGCCAGAAGATGATAATGATGTATTTATATCACCTAAGGCTAATTCGGCTTCTGGCACACAGATAAATATGTCCGATTTTTCTGACTCTGATAAAAAAAAACTCAAGAGGCCTTACATCCGCATCTCGTAGACGAGATAATTAAAGCAAAAGAACTCGATGAAGCCGTTGAGCCTGTAAAGGGCAGCATATTATCACTCATAGAAAAGGGTTTGCAGATAAATAAGCCAGAAGATTTAGCAAAATTCCAGAATAACTCTTTAGAATTTCCAAAAGATTTAAGAAAAGAGCTGATAAGGTGGACAGAAAAGGTTCTTGTATTGAGTTTCCTTATGGGCATGGATCATGCGGAAACAAAAATAGAGCTTGAAGATATTATCCCTGAACCATTAAGTTTTGAGGAGGCGATAGATCTTTTCAGGATGAGAGTTCCAATGACGAAAAAGGAGTGGAATGAGCTTGAAAAGAGACTCAGGTTCAGGGCATTCACAGTTGCAAGATTAACTGAAGTAGATGCAATTGAGGCGGTAAGAAGAAAACTAACCAGAGTGCTTGAAGAAGGGAAAACACTTTCTCAATTCTGGGATGAGGCAGGAAAGGATGAACTGTTAAAAAGGGCTGGTTTTTTTAGGGGTGACCCCTGGTATTGGGAGACGGTATTCAGGACAAACATTCAAACAGCATACAATACTGGGAGGGCATATCAATTCAAGAAAAATCCAACAGCTTATCTTGAATTTATAGGAATCACAGATGTAAGACAGACTCCTATGTGTAGAGTCCGCTCAGGAGTAATTCGGAAGGCAGATGACCCCTGGTGGAGCACAAACTGGCCTCCTCTGCATTTCCTATGCAGGTCAACTGTAAGAGCTGTTCATAAAGAAGAGTATGATGCGTTTGGGCTCAAAGAGACCCAGGAACTTCCAAAAGATATGCCTGCAAAAGGCTTTGGACTAAATCCCGTCGATTCTGGCTCATTCTGGAAGATGACAGACAGGATGGTTGAGAGGGCAGTAAAATATGGAATCATGGATGAAATAGAAAAGGTAGCGAAAGAACTTGGTTTTAGTTTAAAAGAAATCAAAGCACATCCAAGTAATTTTGACAGGTTTTACAATAAGTTATCACGATAAAAATTAAACTTGTAGCATGGATATCACAAAGGAGTATCTATGCTACAGATAGAACTCGTAAGAACAGGAAAGTATCAAGATAACATCGAAATATCTGAAAAAGACTTATCCGAACTAAAAGAAACATTTAAAGGCGATGTGCCAGTCACGCTCGGTCATCAGCTTGCTGATTTCATGCCAGCGCTTGGCTGGGTTAAGTCTATTGATATAAAAGATAAATCTCTGATTGGTGAGGTTGAACTTACAGACCTGCTTAAGGATGCTTTTACTCAGGGGCTGTATAAAAAATGGTCAATCGGGATAAGAAAAGGTGCCGATGGCAAAAAATATCTTCATCATGTTGCCTTTTTGGGTGAAGTTCCTCCCAAGATAAAAGATCTAAAGATTTTCAAATCAGTTGAGATGTCAGACATTGCTGAAACATGGACTTTCGAGGCAGCAGATAAACCCCCTGCTCTATCGTCTCTTGAAGTTGTTGATAGAGAATGGGACGTGGCAGAGGCAAGACGGAGGGTGTTTGAAAAATATGGAATTGAGGGCTTAAAGGAATACTGTCTTTATAAAGACCCAGAAGCGGATCCAGAGAATAAAACTGCGTATAAATTTCTTGTTGTGGACATCGTGGATGGCAAACCAAAAATAATATCTAAAGCATTATCCGCAGCACTTGCCTATCTTCACGGTGCAAGGGGAGTAAATATTTCAGAAGAAGTGAGAAAAAAAGTAGAGCCTAAAATAGAAAGGCTACAAAAAAGCAAGGAGGAAAACATGGCAGATGATGAACTTTTGAAAACTAAAGAGAAGATGACAAAGCTCGAAGCAGATATTAGAAATTTGAAAAAAGAAGCGCTAAAAGCAGCTATTGCCGGTAAGGTTCCGCAGGCAAAACATGCAGTAGTCATGGAGCTTGCAGATAAGCTTGATTTAGAAGAGACAATAGAGCTATCCGATGGAGATAAAAAGACAAAGATATCAGCCTTTGATCTTCTTATCGAAATCATGAAGAGCGTTCCCATGCCAGTAAAAACAGGCGAGGTAAATATGGGTGATGTGGGTAAAGACGAGAAAAATATAGATGCCCGTAAAGTATTAAATAGAGTTTAAGGAGGTGTAAGATGGCATTCGATGCAAAGTTAGGTTCACAGACATTTGATTATAAACAGATTATAGACAGCACTCATCCTGCGGTTATCATGCCCATGAAGGTAAAAGCAAATCAGGGAGAATTGAAAAAAGGGCAGATTGTGGTAAAGGATTCAAATGGAGATGTCGTTCCCTATGCCAAGTATGAATATGTCTCTGAATCAGTAGATAATCGTCAGACTATAGGCACAGGCGATGGTTCAGCAAAAACATTTTCAGGAACGTTAAATGATAAGCCTGTATGCCCTGGAAGTATAATCGTGACTGCTGGAAGTGTTACAGGCGTTGATGATGGCTGTGGAAATATAAAAGGCACAGGACTCGATGCAGGATATATCAATTATAAAACAGGGGCAATTTCTGTAACATTTACCACAGCACCTTCAAATGGAACGGCAATAAAAGTTGCATATGCAAACAGGCCGGTTGGTGTGTTGACAAACGTCATAGATACAACAAAAGAGACAACAGGCAGTGTTATTGTTCATGGAACGGTTGTTAAGTCAAATCTGCTTGTAAAAGCAGGCACTTCAGTTGAGGCAGCTACCACAACAGATGTAGGCCGTCTTGAACCAAATATTATTGCCATATAAGGAGGTAAAAAATGTTCGATATTGATGTAAGGAAATACTTCACACCGAAGGCAATAGCAGAGACTTTAGAGAGTCTTCCACCGCTTAAAACTCCTGTTATGGATAGAGTATATCCTGAATCTGTAAGAAAGCAGCACCAGTTTCCTGTGCTTGGAATAAATGAGATAAAAAAGACTATAAAGAATGTGCCTGTTGTAAGACGTGGAACCGCAGCAGTTGTGCTCGACCAGGGCCAGGGTGGAATCACATATATTGAGCCTCAGCCTATTGATGTTTCATCTTTTCTTACTGCAAAAGAGCTAAATGATATGAAATTGCTCTCAGAAAAGGGTGTTCAGGACTATATAGCAGAAATCATAGACTATCAAAGACAGGTTGTAAGGAAAACCACTGAGGCACTTGCAGCTCAGAGCCTGAAGGGAGAAATCTCTTATCCCATGAAGACTAACGCCGGGCTCGATACATATACTGTAAATTTTGGTTCGACACTCTCTTATACTGTCACAACCGCTTGGAATAATGCAAATAAAAAGCTTGCTGATGTTCTGATGGATTTAATTAGTATTTCGGAGCTTATTAACAATAAAGGCTACAGCAATATAGCATTTCTTGCAGGTTCGAGCGCATTTAGTGCACTTGCTGGTTTGGTTCTTGCAGTTCAGGGCAACAGAATAAATGCACAGGTGACAGAGAAATCTATAACTGTTGCTGGTTTTACCGTTGAGCTTTTCAACGGTGTTTATACTGATTTAACAGACAACAGCACAAAATACGTTATAGATACTGACAAAATCTGTGCAGTTGCACTCGATGCACCTTTCAGGCTCTATTACTGTGCTATAGACGATATAGATGCAGGTCTTGTGGCAATGCCGTTCTTTGCAACACCTGAGACAAAGAAAAATCCAAGCGGTATCGAAATTGTTGGAAGGAGTAAACCTCTACCCGTTCCCGTTGTGGAGGCTATTTGCTGGGCAGACGTAGTAAGCTGATTGTGATGCTTTAAAATGCGTTATAAGACACGTTATAGGGTGGATTAAGTGTTTTATACGGGGGTAGGCAAAAAAATCATTCCTACCCCCTTTATAAACCTTTATAAAGGGTTTTTATGGCATTAATTGATGAACTTAAAGAAGAAATTAAAGATTACAATTACGAAACACTGACAAACGGAGATGATGCAGTTGCAGAGAGATGTATTGCAAAAGCTCAAGTATGGCTTAAAGCAAAACTAAGAACTTATGGTGTTGATGTAGATCTCGACAATCAAGTGATTAAACAAGCACTTATCAAAAGGGCATTATATGAATTATACAGCTATGCAGAAAATGAGGAGGTAGCAAGGGATAAGGCAAGGGATGCGATAGACCTGCTAAGGTCAGAATTCGGCAGGTCAATCGATGGCGAAGGAGAAAAGGCAAAAGGAGAGCCAGTTGTAAGTGTAGTTCCAGGTCAGGACAGCTGGAGGGGTTTTAAATGATTGAATTAAAGGTTGATGTCAAGGAACTCACAAAATTAAAAGAACTTCCAAACAAGATTATAAGCAAATCTTTATTTGAAAATATAGGCCAGTATATGGCCTCGTCAACACAGAGGAAAATTAAAGGAGGTATAGACCCTGTAAATTCTCCTCTAACAAGGGCATGGAAAAAAAGTGGATTGCAGTTAAGAGATACGGGAAGACTTTTAAGTTCGATAACACATAAGGTAGATGAACACAGTGTTATCGTCGGTACAAATGTTATCTATGGCAGAATTCAACAGCTTGGAGGCACAATAAGGCCTAAAAAAGCTAAAAAGCTCTGGATTCCTGCCGGGTGGGAATCAAGAAAATTAATGAGGCGTTTTGGTCATACCCCTTCAGCTGTGATGAAAGGCATGAAGGCTGCAGGGTATAAATTGTGGCAGTCAAAAAGCGGTAAGGCTATGCTTGCAGCCCAGAAAGGTAAAAAACCCTTTGTAGCTTTTGTTCTTAAGGATGAAGTCGAAATACCTGCAAGAAGGTATCTAAATATAGATGCTACTGATAGAAATATCATTATGCAGAAGGTAGAACAATGTCTGAAAAGCTTGTAAGAGAGATTGATATAAAAGACATTGGATATAGCGGTGTAATTAAATATTTACTTGTAGATTACATCAAGGAAAAAACAGGGCTTCAAGTTATCGTGGAACCTCAGCCCGTTAATCTGAGCGAGCCTCACGTAAGAATCATGTATACAGGAATTGATATAGATTCAGGGCCAGATATATCAGGATATTTTACAGAAAAATTACACACATTGAAGATTAGTTTGCTACTAACTTTGACAGCATATGGTGATGGTCCTGATAAGTTTCTTGATAGTGTTGTTAATTCTTCTTTCGCATTAAAAAAAGTTTTTGATAGTGCCTTCAGCATAAAAACTGTCTGCAGTTATGGAGTTACAGTTGAAGGTAAAAAAAGACCAGGAGGACAATTTTTTAAAAATGAGGAAGAAGGCAAAAAACCTTATGTGTATGAAGAAAATTATGATGTGAACATATATATCCCTTATGTGGAGGTTTTAAATGGCTAAAAAGAATAAAGAGGTCAAAGAGGATATGATTTTAGAGGTAAAAGAGACAGGAGTTGAAAATAATGATGAAGGCATTGAAATACAGAAACAGCTGAAACAGCTGAGGTATGTCGGAAAAACCATAAATCACTTCTCACATGGTGGACAATTGTATCAGCTGATCCCCAACACAGTCTATCTCGACCTTCCTGATTGTGAACAGGTGAAGACATTGATAAAAAGGGGTGAGCTCGTAGAGGTGTAAAATGAACAAATATGAAATTATAGGTTTAATTGAAACTAAAAAGAAAGAGATAAAGGCTTTTGAGTTAGAGGCAGAGGCAGTCGTCTCAAAGATAAAGAAGATTCTCAACGATTCATGGTGGGAGCTGAGTCTCAGTAATGCTGAGTGGCTTAAGAAAAAGGCAGATGAGCTGTTTAGGCTGATGCAGAGATGTGAGGAACTTAAAAAACAAATAGAGTCTTATAAAGACTTGCAAAAGAAAATAGTCTTGGAGGAGGTGTAATATGGCATTTCAACATGGAGTATACATTCAGGAGTTAGATACAAAGATACTTGGGGTCAGGACATGCGACTCAGCACTGCCATTTGTTGTTGGTATAGCACCGGTGCAGACACTAACAGGTGAAAAACCGATAAATGTACTAAAGCTCATATTCAACTATGCAGAATATATACAGACTTTCGGTTCCGTGCCTGAAGGACAGTCTGAGGCAACATATACGTTAAGTCAGTTTGCGAGAGTATATTTCAGCCTTTACGGGATGAGCCCAGCGATATTTGTAAATGTTTTTGACCCGTCAACACATAAAGAAGGTGAAACCCCTGATCCGTCTAAGGTTACAGCTACTGATATTATAGGGGGATATAATTCTCAGACCGGTGTAAGAACAGGGCTTGAACTCGTAGAAGAGACATTTACGAGGTTTGGAAAGGTTGTTGGGTATATCCTCGCACCAGGATTTAGCCACAATACATCCGTCGCAAACGCATTGATAGCAAAAGCGGTAAAGGTGTGCAATCACTTCAAGGCCATGACAGTTATTGATGTTCCATCTACAGTAACAAAGCCAGCAGATGCAAAGACATTTAAAGATAATTTTTCTTCTCCGCATGCAGTTGTCGTATGGCCTGGTTGTAATTATATGAGCCAAACTCACTATCTGAGTAATCATGTTGTTGGTCTTTCAGCAAAGGTTGATGAGGCTAATACTGGCATTCCATATGAGTCTCCATCTAATAAAGAATTAAGAATAGACGGACCAGCAAAGATTTTGACTATAGAGGAGGCAAATTATCTTAATGAACAGGGCATAGGGACGGTATTCAGATTCTCCACGGGGTGGAAATTCTGGGGGAACAGAACAGCAGCCTTCCCTGAGGTAACAGATATTAAAGATTCTTTCATACCTACAAGGAGAATGGCAAATTGGATCGAGAATAATCTTGTGCTTCTTACATGGCAGAAGGTTGATGACCCGATGAATAAGAGGCTCATCGAAACCGTTGTCAGCACTGTAAACATCTGGCTCAATGGGCTTGTGGGAAGGAGTTTTTTAATCGGTGCTAAAGTCTATTTCCGTAAAGAAGATAATCCGTTAACAGACCTTGCCAACGGTATAATTAGATTTTACATCACATATCTTGCACCTCCACCAGCAGAGACGATTGAATATATTCTCGAAGTAGATGTCTCATACTTCAGCAATCTTTTTGGAGGATAGGATGTTTGAAAGAATTAAAGTCTCATGCGGTTGTGGCTGTGAGTTTGATGTGAACAGTTTAAGGTTTGAGATAAAGGATGATTTGAAATGCCCTAACTGCATGGAGACCCTCAAAGAAAAAGAATTGATTGCAGAAGCTCTCAGACTATTGAAAGAGGCTGCATATGCTAATAAGAAAATAACCATACATATAAGTTAATGAAGGGAGGTCAAAATGGAATACCCAAACGTATTAAATGATGCAAACATATATGTAGATGGTGAAAACTGGTTAGGAAAAGCAGAAGTGACTATACCAGAAATAACGCATAAAGTGGTAGAAATGAATGTAATGGGGATAGCAGGCGGGATGGATGTGCCTCTTGTTGGACATATTGATAAACTATCGGGGTCGATAAAATTTAAGTCCGTGGATTCAGAGGCATTAAAAGTGCTCTTTAATTCATCATATGCACCAATTCTTGATATTAGAGGTGCGATGCAGAAATATGATTCAGAAGAAGGAACAATTAGCACTTTCCCCATCAAAGTTACAATAAGAGGTTTTTTTAAGAAGGTTAAGCTTTTAGGTTTTAAACAGGGTTCAGATGAAACCACAGATGTAGACTATGAGGCGAATTATCTCAAAATTGAAGTAGATGATGAAGAGATAGTGGAAATTGATAAATTCAATTATATATACAGGGTTGATGGCGAAGACCTCCTTGCAGAGGTTAGAGAAACTTTAGGTATGTAAAATTTTGGAGGCAGTATGGAACTATTAAAAGAGACAGAACTTATTAGTGGTAGAAAATTAAAGATTTACAAAGGAAAAGGAAAACATCTTTTTAGAGCTCAGATGAAATCAAATAATGCACAGGAGATATTCTGGGCATTACTCTCAGAATTAATAGAGATAGACGATAAAAAAGTGATCATGGAAGATCTGTACGAAATGGATTTAAAAGAAGTTTTTCAAATTCAAACGGCATTTGCAGAGGTATATGGAGATTTTTTATCCCTTCCACAGAGGCAGTTATCGGGCTTTCAAAATATACAGGATGGGGGATCGGAGAGCTAAAAGAAATGTACCTTGATGAGCTATGTTTTTGGCTCAAAGAGGCAGAAAAGTTAGCTAAATTAGAATCAAGGCAGGTGCAATAACCTGCCTTTTAAGTATTTATGGTTGAGACTATGAACTTTATTTTTAAAGCAAAGTTTAAAAATCTGGCTTACAAGATAGATTGTAATACCAATTGTTGCAATAATGAATGCACCGAGTATTACAAAAAAAGCAAAGCAAATCAAAAAACCAATCATATATGGAGTATAGCAGATGTCTAATCTTTTCACAATAGGGCTTATTCTTACAGCAATGGATAAGGCATCGAGTGTGATTGGTAATATGTGCAATAAGTCCATGCAGGATTTAAATAATCTTCAGATGAAATTTAAAGAAGTTGGCGAAAAGATGCAGTCTCTCGGGATGAAGAGCATGGCATCTGGAATGGTCATGACAGGAGCTATTCAGAAGACAATCAAAGAGTTTGCTGATTTAGAGGAAGCCCAGACATTTTTAAAAACAACAATGATGGATGCTTCAGGAAAAGCAACTAAAGAGTATGAAGAGCTTTTAAAAATAGCTGAAAAGCTCGGAACTGAACTGCCAGGGTCTACTAAAGATATGCTTGAAATGTTCATAGGGCTCAGGGAACAGGGAGTTCAAACAAAAAATATAATAAACGGTGTTGGTGAGGCTGCTGCAAAGTTTGCAGTGTTAATGAAAGTCCCATTTAAAGAAGCAGCAGTTTATGTTGCAAAGTTTCAAGAAACGATGGGAGTCTCAGAAAATCAGATGGTAGCATTTATGGATCAGCTTCAGAGGCTCAAGTTTGCAGCAGGTATAGAGGTTGGTGATCTCGCATACACATTTAGATATCTTGGCTCAACTTTAAAAACTCTTAATATACAAGGTTTAGAAGAAAGCAAAAAGCTTTCAGCTGTCATTGGATTACTTGCAACAAATTCGATAGAGGGCTCTACCGCAGGCACAAACTTCGCTCAAGCTTTAATGAGAATGGCAGAGGTATCACATAAACTCGACAGTAAAAAAATAAAAGAACTTGTGGGGCATATACTTGATGCAAAAGGCATTAAACTTGAATTTTTTACTGAGGAGGGAAAATTTAAGGGTCTTGAAGCTATGATTGTGCAATTGGAAAAGCTCAAGGCATTATCAGCACAAGAGCGTATCATGGTATTGAAGAAAATATTTGGAGATGAAGCTTCAAGGGTGCTTACAATCTTATCAGAGCAGGGTATCAAGGGTTATACAGAGATGTTAAACCGCATGGAGCAGCAAGCTGACATGCAGAAAAAGATACAGGAAATAATGTCGACAACTAAAATGGTCTGGGATTCTCTCTCTGGGACAGTAAAGAACACAGTTGCATATTTTGGTGGTGCTGTTGTAAAGGCATTGCAGCTCAATAAAATAATGAATTTCGTTAACAACATCTTTGGTAAAATCGGTGATTGGATTCAAAAACACGAAAGACTTGCCGGTGTCATGGGCGCTGTTGTTGCTGTGGCAGGTGGTGCACTTATAACAATAGGCGGTGCACTTGTTATGCTCGGTATGGCAGCTAAATTAATAGGTAGTGGCATAGCAGGGGCTCAGGCATTTTTGAAATTTATACAAATTGCAATCCCCTGGATAAGATTAAAAAGACTCGAAGTCTTAAGGCTTATTGGTGTACAGAAGGCTATGGATTATATTAGCTATCATGGTGGTTTTTGGAAGGCGATGCAGTATTTTCTTATGACAACAAAATTTAGAATTTATGAGACAATTCTTGCCATGAAAGCTTGGATTGTAGCTCAATGGAGTGCCTTCCATGCAAATTTTCTGACAATTGCTGGGCTAAAAAACATGGCTCATATGTTTGGCAGCGTGTTAATGGGTAGTATCAAAACAGCAATTGCAGGACTTAAGGCATTAAGAATAGCCATGTTAACAAATCCAGTTGGACTTATTATAACTGGAATAGCCCTTGCAGCAGGGCTAATATATACATACTGGAGACCAATATCTGCATTTTTTAGAGGTATCTGGGCTGGTATAAAAGAAGGGTTAAGTCCTCTGCTTGAAGTATTTAAAGAGTTGTTCAGACCTCTATTTTCTGGGGCTGGAACAGTTTTTAACTTTCTCAAGCCCGTTATTGGCTTTTTTAAAGAACTTCTTATACCTACTGGGATTTTTAATGAGAAACTCGGAACAATTGCTAATGTCGGGCGGCTTGTTGGCAAGGTTATTGCATTTGCATTTACATTCCCTGTTTACTCTATAATAAGTATTATAAGGGCTATAAAATGGTTCGTTTCTATCTTGTTTAGTGTAGGTAGCTTGATTACTCAAAACTGGAAAAAAGTTTTACAAATATTTCTTTGGACAAATCCCATAACAGCTCCAATTATGGCACTAAATAAGCTTGTTAAATTTATCTTTGGAATAGACCTCTTCCAGGCTGGGTTTAAAATTATAAACAGTCTGTGGGAAGGCATGAAATCAGTTGCAAACAAGCCAGTTCAGGTTATTAAAGAAATAGCCCAGAAGATTAAAAATATGCTGCCTTTTTCTCCTGCAAAAGAAGGTCCACTTGCAACATTACATAAGGTTAATCTTATAGGCACTATTGCAGAAGGCATAAAACCTCAACCACTTGTCTCTGGAACTCAAAAAGCATTGCAGACTGTGAAATCTTCAATCGAGCCATTAACTCAACCAATACAACAGGTACTTAAACCAGCACAGGCAATTATAAAACCGTTAACCCAACCTGTGATACAAAAATTGCAAACTGTAAAGTCTTCAATCGAGCCACAACAATTTGCATATGCTGGAGTTAGAGGATTTAATATACCATCAATTAATATCACCCAGCATTTAACAATTAACGGTGCAAATATTGACACAGCAAAAGATGTTGCTGCACAGGTGTCAACAATAACAAAAGAGACAATTTTTAGGGCAATAGATGACTACTTCAGAACAAAGAAAAGAGAGGCATGGCAATGAATGTAGGATGTCTCGGAGAAATTGTATTCGAATGTTCAGAAGAATACACAAATACAATTGCAGAATTAAAAAGACAAAAAACATGGAAATATGCTGAACATGAAATAGTAAAAGGCAAAGCAAGATTGCAAAAGCTCGGACGACAATTAGATACTATCACCTTGCAAGGTAAATTTGTTGATTATTTTTGTAATCCATCAAGTGAAATCAAAAAGCTTGAAAACGAAGCAGAAAAAAAGGAACCACTTGTCCTTGTGCTTGGTGATGAGACATTCGGTGAATTTGTAATTGAGACAATAGTTGAAACCTGGAAGGAGACAGACGGCACAGGAAACCCGAGAATAATAGAATTTGAAATAAACCTAAAGGAATATTATTGATGAAATATATAACAAAAGAAGGCGACCGCTGGGACCAAATAAGCTATAAATTTTATGGACATCCTGATTATTACAGAGAAATTTTTGAGGCAAATCACAAACTTCCAGTTGAAGTAAGGAAATTAATAATACTGCCAGCTGGTATTGAACTTGAAATACCTGAAATTGATTTAGAAATTGATTATCCTGAGGAGTTGCCGCCGTGGAAGCGATAAGAGAAATAGTATATAAAATTATCTGGGCTGGCAAAGAGGTCACAAAAGATGTTTCGCCATTTATCACAGAATTAATTTATACAGACCATCTTCACGGTAAAAGTGATGAAATACAGATAATATTCGAGGATAGAGACAGCAAATGGAAATCTGTATGGTATCCGCAAAAAGGTGATATAGTTCAAGTAAGCATTGGCATAATTGAAAACAATGAAAAGTGGCTTAATTGTGGCAAATTCCAGATAGACGAGCTCGAATACAATGGGCCTCCAGATATTATCAACGTTAAGGGGCTTGCAACTTTTGTCTCTGAACCTTTAAGGCAAAGCAGAACGCATTCATGGGAAAATTCAACACTGTCAAAAATACTTACTGATATAGCTAAAAGAAACAAGCTTAAACCAGTAATTAGTATTAATCCAGACATAAACTTTAAAAGAATCGACCAGAAGAATGAAACTGATTTAAGCTTTGCCAAAACGCTGTGTGAAAAATATGGATACTGTATAAAAATTGATAGTGAGAGATTAATTGTTACCAAACCAGAAGAACTTGAGAAAAATAAAACTATAAGAGATATCTCAAGAGCATCTTCTGAAATCATATCATTTAGATTTTCAACAAAAACGTGTGAAACATATAAGGCATGCGAGGTCAAATACTGGGATCCTGTTAAAAAGAAAGAAATAAAATATATTGAAAAAGCAAATAATGTTAAATCAGGTAGCATTTTAAAATTATCAGAAAGATTTGAAAATAAAAAACAGGCAATAGAACGGGCAAAAGCAGCTTTAAAAGATAAGAACAAATGGGAATGTGAAAGTGAAATTACTTTGCTTGGTGACCCATATTGCGTTGCAGGTGCAAACGTTAATGTCTCAGGTTTTGGAAACCTTGATGGCAAATATTTAATTGAAGAGGCTCGTCATACATTGAATAAAAGTAGCGGATATACAACGTCTATAAAAATTAGGAAAATATAATATGATTGAAGAACTTGTAAGGATTGGTATTGTAAGCAGTATATATCCAGAGCGTGGGACTGCAAGAGTGCAACTTGTAGATGTCGATGACCAGGTGAGCTATGAACTACCTGTTGTTTTTAGAAAAACGCTCAAGGATAAAGACTATTGGATGCCTGATGTAGGAGAACATGTAGTGTGTTTGTTCTGTGGTCAAGGGCTTGAGCAGGGCTTTATACTTGGTGCAATTTACAGTGAGGGAGATACAGTTCCTGTGATTAGCAAGAATAAGTGGTATAAGAAATTTGAAGATGGCTCTGTAATTGAATACGACAGGTCTGAACATAAGCTTATTGCCGATATTAATGGCGATATAGAAATAAAAGCTACTGGCAAGTGTAGTGTGGATTGTGTAGGGCAAATATATATAAAAAGTGCAAACAATATTACAATTCAGGCTCCATCATTAAACATGAAAGGTGGTAGTCCTACATCTGGTATATTTGAAGGCACTTTCAATCTGAAAGGTTCATTAAATATTGAAGGTGATATTAATGTTACGGGTAATATCCATGCAGCTGGAACAATTATTGACGATAGCGGCAATACAAATCATCACAGTCATTGAGGTTTAAACAATGCAGATTAAACTTGGCTCAATTGGGGAAAAAGTTGAGGGCATAGAAGATTTAAAACAAGAAATATATTTAATACTCTCGACACCATTAGGTTCTATTCCACACATGCCCGAATTTGGCAGTAAAATTTATGAATATATAGATCGTCCAATGACAATTGCAAAAGCATTAATTATTGGAGAAGCTTACAGGGCTATCAAAAGAAACTGTACAAGATTTAAAGTTTCGTCAATAAAACTTTCCACAATATCGCCTGGTAAATATGTCTTTAAGATTTCAGGGCTACCGCAAGACTCTCGGATAGATAGCGAGGTGGTCCTTGATATTTTGACAGATTTTACGCATTAAAACAAAGCTAATTGCATAATAATTACATGATAAATTTAGAAAATTTAAAAGAGCCTACTTTTATTGAATCAAACTGGGATACACAATATAAAGAATTGGTATCTTTATATGAAGATACAGCAGGTGTGGCTCTTTCAAAAGGTCAAATTGAATCAATTCTGCTTGGTATATTTGCCTACAGAGAAAATTTGTTGAGAATCATGATAAACGATATCGCAAAACAAAATCTACTTGCTTATGCAAAAGGTGAAATACTTGACCATTTGGGGAGTTTGCTTGGTGTTCAACGGCTTGAAAGCTCGCCAGCTATTACAATTTTAAGATTTTATTTTGAAAATCTTTCTGAGCAAATTTTAATTTCAAAAGGCACAAGAGTTGGAAGTAAAGATAATAAAGTTATGTTTGAAACTGACAGCGATATAACTGTTGGACCAAACACGCAATATATTGACATTTCAGCCACATGCACTGAAGAAGGTGAAACAGGGAATGGTTACATTCAGGGACAGATATCAGAAATGGTAGATATCATTCCATATGTTAAAAAAGTTGAAAATATTTCAATTTCTTATGGCGGAAGTGATGTTGAAAGTGATGAACATTTCAGAAGTCGAATTCAAGTAGCACCGGAGAGTTTTTCAACAGCAGGAACGGTGGGGGGGTATAAATATTATACACTGACAGCACATCAAGATATTGTTGATGCTGCTGTCTGGTCAGATATACCAGGTGAAGTAAAAATAGCTCCGCTTTTAAAAGATGGGAAAATCCCAGATCCAGAATTTCTTGAGATGATTCAAAGCAGGTTATCAAGTGATAAGATTAGGCCGTTAACCGATAGGGTTGTTGTTGAAGCTCCAGAATTTATTTACTATGACATAGATGCAGAACTATACCTTTACAGTTCTTATTCAATGCTGTCAGATACGATCTTGTCCAGTGCAAATGAAAAACTCGAAAAATATATAAAATCGAAAAAAGAAAAATTAGGGCAGGATATTGTGCCAGAACAAATCATAGCAGAGCTTCAGAATATACAAGGCGTATATAGAGTTGTACTAAATGAGCCAGATTTTATAGAAGTTAAGAAAAATCAAGTAGCGTTTTGTAACAATATATCGTTAAAGGTAGCGGGAAGTATAAATGAATAAAACAAAAAATCTTTTACCTGTTAATCTACAAGGTGACAAAAATATAGAGGCATTGTGTGAAGCAATCGATAAGGTTTTTGCAATCGAAGAAGAAGTGGATAATCTGCTGATATATTTAATAGACAAAGTGAATCCTTCCGCACTCGACTTGCTTGCATGGCAATTTCATATTGAAAACTATGAATTAGTTCAAACAGAGACAGAAAAGCGTAACATAATTAAAAAATCAATAGAGCTTCATCGTTATAAAGGCACTGCCTGGGCTATAAATGAGGCAATCAAATCTTTTGGTTATAAAGATGTAGAAATTGAAGAACAAATGCCTGATGTTAAATATGATGGACAGTATTATTATGCTGGCACAGAAGATTATATGGGGGGTGTAAGATGGGCATTATTTAAAGTGCTCATCGATATTGGAGAGAGTAAATCTCTATCAGCATCAAATATCCAAAGGCTTGTAGCTTTAATTAATGAATACAAAAATGTAAGGAGCCACCTTAAAGACATCACATTCAAATCTACTGTTGAAGATTATTTCGATAGTTTAGCCGATTTATTCTCATCAATTCTTTCTTATACTCAGGAGGACATCAAACCCTGGGGCGTAAGATACGATGGCAGCATTTTTTATAATCAGGCAACGGAGAAGACTTATAACGGTTCATTAAAACACGACGCTGTAGCGAAATATGACAGGTGGTCAAATATAGGGATTAAACATGATAACGAATGGGACCTTATGGATGTGACTGATATAGATTTACTTCAGGCTGATGAGATTAACATCATACCTTTTTATGATGGTAAGCTTTTTTATTCAGGTTTTAAATATGGCTCTGATGCACCTTTTGCCATTGATGCTTCGATGTTTATCAGAATTATAAAGCATATAAATTACAATGGAAAATACAACTATGGAGGCATTTATTATAACAACAGTTTTAGATATGACAGTAGCAAGTCATACTTTGGAGGTATCTTTTACAAAGGCAATATTGAGACCCAGGAGGCGGTAGTATGAAGCTCAAGGATTTTGCAAATTTGACAGGGATATTTGAATTAAAAATAATTCGCAATAATAAAACTGTGGAAATCTATAAAGATGAAAACATGATAATGAATGTAGCCAAAGATGCTCTTGCAAAATTAATAGGGGGGGATGGTTCAGGTAAAGTTATTACAAAGATAGGATTTGGGACCAATGGGAATGGACCAACGCCTGATGATATTCAATTAACAAATGCTTATGTTAAATCCCTTTCAGGTCATACATACCCTCAAACTGGACACGTAAGATTTACATTTAATCTTGCCACAACAGAGGCAAATGGAAAACAGATAAGAGAGTTCGGTCTCATTTGTTCTGATGATACTCTTTTTGCGAGAAAAACAAGGGGAGTAATTGAAAAGTCAGACGATATAAGCCTTGAAGGCTCATGGACAATAATTTTCTAAGGAGGTAACTATGGCTAACTTATCAGAAAGCCCTGTATATGAATCAGGTATATATCAGATTGAGACAACAGACCCTGTTGTTGGCGGGCCAAACGGTATTTCTAATCTCCAGGCAAAACAGCTTGCAAACAGAACAGCATGGCTAAAGCAGATTGCAGATGAAGTTATAGCAGCAAGAGGTGGGAAGTCCAATCTCGATGCGAGGCTATCTCAATACGATGCCTTTTCACCTGATAGTCAGACAGATATAATTGCTGGCGTTATATCAGCGCTCGGTCTTGCAGGTGTATTATCAAAAGAAATTGAAAATATTAAGAAAAGGATTCTGGCACAGGGCATTGCTTATATAAAAAACAAATATGTTATTCAGGGGTTTGTGCTGACAAAGGCTGACATCAGAGCATTACATTTAAGCCAGACTGGAACGGTTGGAACAGGAACCAGCAAAGCAATAATTGATGGTCTTATAATAAGCCTTGCCGATGATGATTATCATGTTTCTGTGCCAGGCCCTTTTACCGAAGCAAAGACCTATTATGCCTATCTTAGAAAGCAGACTAATGGTTCATATCGTGTGGAGGTGGCTGAGAATGTACCTTTCGATGGATTGTTATTATATACAATCAATATGCCTGCAAACGATACATGGACGAATGTGACTCTTACAGATAACAGGGTAATTCAGTCATATAACGGCTGGTCAGTGAATTCAGAGCCTTATGTATATGTGGCACTTCCATATACAATGCCGTCCAATGACTACGGTGTGGATATAGAGATAGAATCTGCAACAGATATTACAGCAGTAGGTTCTGCAACTGTTTATGATAAGGCTACAAATGGATTTAAAATCAAGATTTCAGGCAGTGCGGATAATGTGAAAATAAGATGGACTCTTCATAATATTAATTATGCATAAGGAGGGAATATGTTTATTAGGAGTATGACACCAGGCAAAAAGATAGAATACAGAATAGAAAATAATATCCTGTATCTTGGAGATAACGATGAGATAGTAATTGATATTGAAGAGAGACAGAAAGACGTGGAAGTCAAAATAGACATCTATTTGGATGATGCAGGAATATTAAAAGAAGGCTCAGGAAAACACTATGTAGCAAATATAATAATTCCTCCGAAAAGGTATATAGATGTGGAAGCAGAAGGGGAAGATGGATCTGGTAATCCTATAACAATAATCACAAAAGAGGCATTATCTTTAGATATAAACACTGTGACATTACAGCTCTGGGGAATCCCGGAGAAAAAAATAGAAGGAGGTAATTTATGAGTATCATAATTTCTGTACCAGATGCATTAAGGCAGTCGGTAGAGGCTGCAAGTGGCGGAAAAAATACAGTGTTGTATGATGCAAAAGGATATCCATCTATAATGGTCGTAATACCAAAGTTTAATTTGCAGGACATTGATGCATCACTTGGTAGTGGAGTCCATCCTGCATTTATAGTCAATGGTGTTGAAAAATCAGAGATATTCATAGGTAAATTTCAAGCAATAGTGCACGATGGATGTGCTTTAAGCTTGCCGGGATATGACCCTAAGGTTGAAATTACTTTTGACCAGGCATTGTCATATTGTGCAGCAAAAGGTCAAGGCTGGCATCTAATGACAAACGCAGAATGGGCGGCGGTTGCTTTGTGGTGCTGGAAGAATAATTTCCAGCCAAGAGGTAATACTAATTATGGTAAAAGCTCTGATGCAACATATGAAACAGCAAGGCGTGTTGATGGCGGTACTCCTGGTTCAACATCTGGTACACCAAGAACACTTACAGGTTCTGGCCCTGCAAGCTGGTATCATGATAATACGCCTTTCGGTATAGCTGATTTGTGTGGAAATGTGTGGGAGTGGGTCGGAGGCATGAGATTAAATAACGGTGAGATACAGATACTTGAAAATAATAACGCTGCTGATAATACAAAAGACCAATCGTCATCTTCTACACTCTGGAAAGCTATTCTGCCTAATGGTTCACTTGTTACACCTGGAACCTCAGGAACATTGAAGTTTGATAGCGCTGGTTCTCCAGGGAACGGAACAACATCTGCTCAACTCGATGATACAATTGACTATTCCACCGGGGATTCAAATTATACATACAATACATTTCAAAGTCTTGCAGCGGATGAAGGCATTACAGTGCCTGCTTTGTTAAAAGCTCTTTGTTTGTTCCCAATAGCTTCTTCTGGATTAGGAAGCGATGGTATGTGGATGCGTAATTATGGTGAGCGCCTTCCGCTCCGTGGCGGTGGCTGGGGCGGCGGTTCCTGCGCTGGGGTTTTTGCTTTGTACCTGCGCTTCCCGCGGTCGGACGTGTACTGGGACCTCGGCTTTCGCCCCGCTTATGTTTTGTAATCTGAAATCTGATTTTTTGAAAATCTGAAAAAGAATGGAAGAACTCAAAATTAAACAGAAGTGCGAGGATATGATAAAATATGGGTACCTCGCACTTCGCCAATTTCCAAAAAGTGAAAGATTTACTCTTGTTGCAGATATTAAAAATTCAATGTTTAGATTACTAATGTTGATAATAAGATGTAATGTAAGTAGAGATAAGAGAAAATATTTTGATGATATAGATACTGAACTTAACCTTTTAAGATCATTTGTCAGGTTAAGCAAAGAGCTTGAGTTTATGCCTTTTAAAAAGTATGAAATCATGTCTAAGTATCTGACTGAGATTGGTAAAATGATAGGCGGTTGGAGGAGAAGCACTCAGGGATAGGACTGTTAGCGCCTTCCGCTCCGTGGCGGTAACTGGGACAACGGTTCCAACGCTGGAGTTTTTGCTTTGAACCTGAACAACCCGCGGTCGAACGTGAACTGGAACATCGGCTTTCGCCCCGCTCTCCTCATAGCCCGATCCGGTATACCGATGCGGTTTACCGGCTGTGCAAGAGAGAAAAGGAGTCCTATTCCATCCTGAATTCAGGAAAATAGCCGTTGAGGCTTTCCTCTTGCGAGTTAATGCTGGCCGGAGGATCTTTATAATGTATTCAGAAATTTATGATTTTAAAAATTTATATACAGCATTTAAACATGCATCTAAGAATAAAAGGTATCGCAATGATGTATTAAGATTTAGAGAGCATCTCGAAGAAAAATTGATAAATATACAAAACAATCTTATTAATAAAATATACGCACCTAAACCCTTAAGAAGTTTCTATGTATACGACCCCAAAAAGAGACTTATACAGGCGCCTACTTTTGAGGACAGGGTAGTTCATCATGCCTTATGCAATATTATAGAACCATTATTTGAAAGACGGTTTATTTATGATTCTTATGCATGTAGATTAGGAAAAGGAACGCATAGCGCAGTAAAAAGAGTAAAAATGTTTTTAAGACCTGATGATTATGTTTTAAAGGGAGATATTTCAAAGTATTTCCCGTCCATTAATCATGAGATATTACTTAATGCGATATCAAAGGTTATAAAATGTAAAGATACACTATGGTTAATCCAAAAAATTATAAATGTATGTGATGATGGTTTACCAATAGGAGCATTAACCTCCCAACTTTTCGCAAATATTTATTTAGATGTATTTGATCACTATATTAAAGATAAACTTGGTATAAAAAGATATGTTCGATATATGGATGATTTTGTTATTTTACACAAAGATAAAAATTATTTAAGAATGCTTTTGAAAGATATTCAAGAATTTTTGGAAGCAAAACTACAATTAAAGCTTAACAATAAAACTCAAATATTTCCAGCGAATAAGGGAATTGATTTTTGTGGTTACATAATTTTTAAAACACATTTAAAGATGCGAAAACGAAATGTTAAAAAAACAAAAAAGAAGTTTAAAAAATTTGCAAGAATGTGGAGAACCAATATGATAAAATCTCAAAAAATAAAAAGTAGCGTTATGTCTTTTCTTGGTTATGCCAAAATAACAGGTAATAAGAAAACAGTCAGAATGACTTTAAGGTGTCTTCTATGTTAGCTATAAAATTACACGTTAAAACTCGGAAAAACATAGAAAAGCACGTTTGTAAAATTATCAAGCGTAATTCTGGAATTTTCTCGCCTTTTATCTTGTAATTTCTCGCCTTTTAAGTTGGAATGAACAAGCCCTCATGGGTTATGCCACCCTGATGCAAATAAGGATGTCAAAGGATGACCCAATGAGAGTTTATGTAGACCAGATCCTTGCCTCAAGCGAGA
>JGI11944J13513_1000492_pt1 | contig 38167 bp, 48 predicted proteins | sample TerdegcoTASludge_FD_13513 | JGI IMG/M metagenome (IMG submission 13513) | reverse complement strand
TATGGGTAAGAAAAAATTTGAGCGTAACAAGCCGCATGTGAATGTAGGTACGATAGGTCACATAGATCATGGTAAAACTACCCTTACTGCTGCGATAACGAGGGTTTTGGCTGAGAAGGGTTGGGCGGAGTTTACGCCCTTTGATCAGATAGACAAGGCCCCTGAGGAGCGTGAGCGTGGTATTACGATAGCGACGGCGCATGTGGAGTATGAGACGCAGAATCGTCATTATGCCCACGTGGATTGTCCTGGTCACGCTGACTATATCAAGAACATGATCACTGGAGCGGCGCAGATGGACGGTGCCATTTTGGTTGTGGGTGCTGATGATGGTCCCATGCCCCAGACCCGTGAGCATATTTTGTTGGCCCGTCAGGTGGGTGTGCCTGCCATAGTGGTATTTATGAACAAGTGCGACATGGTGGACGATCCTGAGCTTTTGGAGCTGGTGGAGCTGGAGCTTCGGGAGTTATTGAGCAAGTATGAGTTTCCTGGTGACGAGATTCCCATAATAAAGGGCAGTGCCCTGGAGGCGTTGAACAATCCCACTGATCCTGAGAAGACCAAGTGTATTTGGGAGTTGATGGATGCCATAGACCGTTATGTTCCGGAGCCCAAGCGTGATGTTGANAAGCCGTTTTTGATGCCTGTTGAGGACGTGTTCAGTATCAGCGGTCGTGGTACTGTTGTGACGGGTCGTGTGGATCGCGGTGTCATCAAGGTAGGTGAAGAGGTAGAGATAGTAGGTATTCGTCCTACTCAGAAGACGGTTTGTACTGGTTTGGAGATGTTCAGGAAGCTGTTGGACGAGGGTCGTGCTGGAGACAACATTGGTGTGTTGTTGCGCGGCACCAAGAGGGACGAGGTGGAGCGTGGTCAGGTATTGGCGAAGCCTGGCAGCATAACGCCGCATACGAAGTTTAAGTGTGAGGTGTATATATTGAGCAAGGAGGAGGGTGGTCGTCATACGCCGTTTTTTGCAGGGTATCGTCCCCAGTTTTATTTTAGGACAACGGATGTGACGGGTATAGTGACATTGCCTTCTGGGGTTGAGATGGTGATGCCTGGAGACAATGTTTCCCTTGAAGTGGCATTGATTCAGCCTATTGCCATGGAAGAAGGTCTTCGTTTTGCCATTCGTGAGGGTGGCCGTACTGTTGGCGCTGGTGTAGTCAGTCAAATTATAGAGTAAAGTGTTGGTGATATGTTGAATACAGAAAGAATTAGAATTAGGCTAAGAGGGTATGATCATAAACAGCTTGACAAGTCTGTTCATGAGATAGTAGATACTGCGAGACGGACCGGAGCGAGGGTGGCTGGGCCTATTCCGCTTCCTACAAATATCAATAAGGTTACTGTTCAGCGTTCTCCTCATATAGACAAGAAATCAAGGGAACAGTTTGAGTTGCGTACCCATAAGAGATTGGTTGATATTCTTGAGCCAACCCAGCAAACCATGGATGCACTTGGTAAGCTTGAGCTTTCCGCTGGTGTTGATGTGGAAATCAAAATAGATTAGTTTTATTTTAAAAGGTGAGGAAATGACTATGTTGCCGCTCAGGGGTATTCTGGGTAGAAAAAAAGGTATGATGAAAACATTTACTCCTACCGGGCAGGCAGTGGCTGTTACGGTGTTGGAGGTGGGGCCTTGTACTGTATTGCAGACCAAAACCCTTGAAAATGATGGTTATAATGCTGTACAGCTTGGATATTTGGAGAAGCCTTTGCACAAGCTTACACTTCCGGAGCAGGGCCATGTCAAAAAAGCCGGAGTTTCTCATGGTTTTTATCATCTCGTAGAGTTTAAAGTAGATGACATAACAGCCTTTCAGCCTGGCCAGGTTATCACTTTGAATGATATTGAAATCAAGCAGCTTGTTGATATTGTTGGTTGTTCAAAGGGTAAGGGATTCCAGGGTACGGTAAAAAGACACAATTTCCGTCGTGGAAGCATGGGGCATGGCTCCAAGCACCATAGAGAGATGGGTTCCACCGGTCAAAATACATTTCCTGCGCATGTTATAAAAGGTAAGCGGATGCCTGGCAGAATGGGTGGGGATAGGAAGACCGTTAAGAATTCATTGGTCATGGATATCAGGCCGGAAGAGAATTTGCTTTTTGTCAAAGGTAGCGTGCCGGGCGCCGTTAATCAGTTGGTTTATGTGAATTGTAAGTAGGAGAAAGGCAAAAATGGCGATTCTACCTGTATATAATGCAAAAAAAGAAAAGATTGCAGAGTGTGAAATGAGTGATGCTATTGTGTCGCTTGAGCCAAATACTGCAATTCTATATGATGTCGTAAATTGGCAGCTTGCTAAAAGGCGGTCTGGCAACGCCTCCACAAAAAGACGGGATGAGGTGAGCGGCGGCGGGAAAAAGCCTTGGCGGCAGAAGGGTACCGGCAATGCAAGGGCTGGAAGCAATACCTCGCCTGTATGGCGCCGAGGTGGTTCTGTATTCGGCCCCAAGCCCAGGGATTATTCTTATAATATACCCAAGAAAGTTCGTAAATTGGGATTGCGCATGGCCCTGGCTTCCAAATATAAGGCCGATGCCCTTATGATTATAAGGGATTTCGAGTTGTCAGGGATTAAAACAAAAGACATGGCGCAGGTTTTGACACGATTTGATGCCGACAAGGCCCTGATCGTTTTGGATGCTCAGGATAGAAATGTAGAGTTGTCAGTGAGAAATATTCCTGATGTTAAGGTATTGCTCTCATCTGCATTGAATGTGTATGATGTTTTGAAGTATAAATATCTCCTTTTGAAAGAGGGTGCTGTCGAACAGATACAGCAGAGGTTAGTGATATGAGAGATATATATTCTGTTATCAAGGCGCCACATATTACCGAGAAGGCTACCTTCCATAAGGAAATGGCCAATCAGATCGTAGTGAGTGTCGATAAAACAGCTAATAAGATCGAAATCAAAGAAGCTGTAGAGAAAATGTTTAAAGTTAAGGTGGTTTCGGTTAATACATTGAAGATTACTGGTAAACCCAAAAGAATGGGTCGTTTTATTGGTAAAAGACCCGATGTTAAAAAGGCCATAGTAAAATTACGGCCTGAAGATACTATAGATTTCTTTTCAGGGGTATTTTAATGCCTATTAAGACTTTTAAGCCAACAACTAAAAGCAGGCGGTCCATGACTGTCTTGGATAATAGTGATATTACCAAGAATAAACCGGAAAAAAGTCTGATCGAACCTCTCAAGAAGACTGGCGGCAGAAATAATTATGGCCGTGTAACAGCACGACACAGGGGCGGCGGATCAAAGCTTTTTTATCGCATTATAGATTTTAAACGGAATAAACTTGGTATCCCAGCTAAAGTGTCAGCCATCGAATATGACCCAAATAGAAGTGCAAGAATCGCTCTGCTTCAATATACAGATGGAGAAAAGGGTTATATTATCGCTCCGCATGGTTTGAGTGTCGGTGATGCTGTTATTTCTGATGTTGCAGCCGATATCAGGCCTGGTAACTGCATGGAGTTAAGGAATATGCCCCTTGGCACATTGGTGCACAATGTGGAGATGAGGCCAGGTAAGGGAGGACAGATTGTCCGGAGCGCCGGTGCTGCTGCACAGCTGATGGCCAAAGAAGGTGATTATGTCCAATTGCGTCTGCCGAGCGGTGAAGTGCGATTGTTTCTGGCCAGATGCAAGGCGACAGTGGGACAGGTAGGCAATTTGGATCATGAGAATATATCTCTTGGCAAGGCCGGTAGAAGCCGGTGGATGGGTATACGTCCATCAGTCAGAGGTGTGGCCATGAATCCAGTGGATCATCCGATGGGTGGCGGTGAGGGCCGTTCTTCCGGAGGCAGGCATCCTTGCAGTCCTTGGGGCTGGCCGACCAAAGGTTATAAGACGCGTAAAAATAAGACCAGTGACAGATTTATTATCAAAGCAAGGAAAAAATAATCTTTATATAGGGAAGAGCAATGCCAAGATCTATTAAAAAAGGTCCTTTCGTAGATGACCATCTGATGAAAAAGGTTGAAATGGCTGTGCAGTCAAAGGACAGGAAGGTTTTGAAAACCTGGTCAAGGCGTTCCATGATACTGCCGGAAATGGTGGGGCTTACCTTTGCGGTACACAACGGGCGCAAGTTCATACCTGTCTTTGTCACTGAAAATATGGTTGGACATAAATTAGGTGAGTTCGCTCCAACGCGAACCTTTACAATGCACTCTGGTGATAGAAAGACAAAAGTGCAGAAGAAATAAAACGGAGATATAAACCATGCAAGCACGTGCTATTGCCAAATATATCAGAATTTCACCGCAGAAGGCGCGGTTGGTAGCCGATGCCATCAGAAGTAAAAAAGCTGGTGATGCTGTTCATATTTTAAATTTAATGCCTAAAAAAGGCGCAAGACTTATTAAAAAGGTCTTGGAATCTGCTATAGCCAATGCAGATCAGAATCCAAGCATCGACATAGATAATCTCTATGTCAAGAAGATTGCCATAGACAAAGGCCCTCAGTTAAAGAGGATACAGCCAAGGGCGCAAGGGCGTGCTTATAGAATTTTGCATAGATATTCACATATTACTATTATTCTGGATGAAGCATAATAAGGTAGGAGGACAGTTTGGGACAGAAGGTTAATCCAATTGGTTTGCGTGTGAAGATCACAAGAAGTTGGGATTCTAAATGGTTTGCGCAAAAAGAATATCCTGTCTTGCTTGTGGAAGATAATAAGCTTCGTTCATATCTATTCGACAGACTAAAGCATGCTGGTGTTTCACGCATAGAGATAGAACGCGCTGCCCAGCGATTGATGGTGAAAATACATACTGCTCGTCCTGGGATCATAATAGGTAAAAAGGGCGCTGAGATCGAAAATCTTAAAAAAGACATCGAAAAACTCATTAAAAGACCTGTGGCTATTGATATTGTCGAGGTGAGACGTCCTGAGATCGATGCAAAATTGGTTGCCGAGAATATAGCTGGCCAACTTTTAAGAAGGGTGTCCTTTAGAAGGGCTATGAAGAAAGCTGTGAGCATGGCCATGAAATTTGGCGCCCAGGGTGTAAGAATAGCTTGTGCTGGCCGCTTGGGGGGCGCTGAATTGGCCAGGCGAGAGTGGTATCTGGAAGGCAGGGTGCCGCTTCATACCCTGCGTGCCGATATAGATTATGGCCTGGCGGAAGCCCACACTACCTATGGAACCATCGGTATAAAGGTTTGGATATTTAAGGGAGAGGTTCTGCCTGGACTGGAACCCGGCATGTATAATTAACTTATAGATAATAAAAAAGAGTTGTCAAGGATAATGATATGTTAAGCCCTAAAAAAGTAAAGTATAGAAAACAACACAAAGGTAGAATAAAAGGACTGGCATTCCGTGGTTCAACGCTTGCTTTCGGTGATTTTGGTTTGAAGGCCCTTGAAAATGGCAAGATTACATCTCAGCAAATCGAAGCGGCGAGAATAGCTATCAGCCGTTATATGAAACGTAGCGGCAAGATATGGATTCGTATTTTCCCTGATAAGCCAGTTACCAAGAAGCCTGCTGAAACGAGAATGGGTAGCGGTAAGGGCGCTGTTGAATACTGGATGGCTCCAGTAAAGCCTGGTAGAATTTTATATGAAATGGAAGGGGTGGATGAGGCTTCTGCAAGAGAGGCATTTCGGCTTGCGTCATATAAATTGCCAATAGCTACCAAGTTTGTTACAAGGGGTGAGATGGCATGAAGAAAAAGAACGATTGGAGCGATTTGGATATTGCTGATCTGATGAAAAAAGAGACGGAATATCGTCATGAACTTTTTAATTTACGATTTCAGCATGCAACCCATCAGTTGGAAAATACTATGCGTATAAGGGTTGTCAGAAGAGATATCGCACGCCTTAAAACACTAATCACAGCAAGAATGGGCAGTCAAGGATAAGAATATGGATGAACAACAGAATTCAAAGAAAACTTTAATCGGTGTTGTTAGTAGCAATAAAATGAATAAGACTGTTGTTGTTACAGTAAACCGCAGATTAAAGCATCCTATTTATGGAAAATATATTTCAAAGCATAAAAAATATATGGCGCATGATCCTGATGGTAGCTGCGGTCTCGGAGATACCATATTGATAGAAGAGAGCCGTCCTATCAGTAAGCATAAGCGTTGGGTGGTTAAGGATATCTTGGAAAAGGCGATATAGTGAGTGAGGGAGTGATATGATACAGCAAGAGACAGTCTTGAATGTCGCAGACAATTCAGGCGCAAAAATTGTAAGTTGTATAAGGGTATTAGGCGGTACAAGACGACGCTATGCTTACATTGGCGACATGATTGTTGTTGCCATCAAAGAGGCTATGCCTAATTCCAAGGTAAAAAAAGGTGATGTGGCTAAGGCTGTCGTGGTGAGAACCAAAAAAGAAGTGGCGCGTGCGGATGGTTCATTGATTCGTTTTGACGATAATGCCGCAGTCATTGTCAATCAATATGGTGAACCTGTAGGCACTCGTATTTTTGGGCCTGTCGCCAGGGAGCTGAGAGCAAAAAGATTCATGAAAATTGTCTCGTTAGCGCCTGAAGTTATATAGTTGGAGTCTTGTCCATGAAAACCTTTAAGATAAAATTGCATAAAAATGATAAAGTGTCTGTGATTGCAGGCAAGGATAAGAATAAAACTGGCAAAATCCTGACTATTTTAGTCGATAAAAATAAGGCTAAAGTAGAAGGCGTTAATATGATTAAGCGTCATGTGAAGCCCAATCCTAAAACTCAAGGTGGTATTATAGAGCAGGAGGCATTTATTCATTTATCGAATTTAATGTTGATATGTCCTAAATGCAGTGAGCCTGCTCGTGTTTCTATGAAGATTTTAGAGGATGGCAAAAAGGTGCGTATCTGCAAAAAATGTGGTGATGTTATTCCTATCGTCAAGTAATTGTGGAGATTATTTCTTATGAGTTTATTGTATCAAGTATATAAAGACAAAACACTTCCGGAATTAATGGCGCATTTTAAGTATAAAAATATCTTGCAGGTGCCGAAACTTGAAAAGGTTGTCATTAATATGGGACTGGGAGAGGCTGTACAGAATCCTAAGATTATTGAAACGGCTGTAGACGAATTGACTGCTATCTCCGGTCAGAAGCCGGTTGTAAGAAAGGCCAAAAAATCTATTGCTGCTTTTAAAATACGCGTAGGTTTGCCCATAGGTTGTTCTGTGACTTTGCGCAAAGAAAGAATGTATGATTTTCTTACGAAATTGATCCATATTGCTATTCCAAGAATTAGGGATTTCAGGGGGCTGTCGCCACGTGGCTTCGATGGACATGGTAATTATACCTTTGGGTTGAAGGAACAGATTATTTTCCCTGAGATCAATTATGACAAAATAGACAAGATTAAGGGTATGAATATAACTATTGTAACTACTGCAAAAAATGATGAAGAAGCCCGTTATTTATTGACGAGCTTGAATGTTCCATTTAGAAAATAATTTATAGATTGGGAGGAAGACTTGTCAAGAAAAGCAATGTTGATTAAAGCCTCGCGTAAGCCTAAGTTTGCTGTCAGACAGCATAACAGATGTCCTCTTTGTGGGAGGCCAAGGGCATTCTTACGAAAATATGGTATTTGTAGAATTTGTTTCAGGAATATGGCATCTTCTGGTCTGATACCTGGCGTTACGAAATCCAGCTGGTAGTTTTTAAGGCTTTTAAAAAAAAGAGGAGTTGATTGTGTTATGTCTATGACAGATCCTATAGCAGATATGTTGACAAGATTAAGAAATGCAGCGTCTGCAAAGCATGATAAGATAGAAATATCTGCATCCAAAATAAAGGTTGCTATAATAGAACTTTTAAAGCAAAAAGGATTTATTGATAGTTATCGCCTTATTAGGGATAAAGAATTCGATGTGCTGAAGATTGTTTTGAAGTATAATAATAAATGCCCAATGCTCCTTGGTATAAAACGCTTAAGTAAGCCGGGGAGACGAGTTTATTGTTCTTATGACAAGATTCCAAGAATCAAAAGCGGCGCGGGCATGGTGATAGTTTCTACTTCTAAGGGATTATTGACTGATACGCAGGCAAGGGAAAACAAGCTCGGCGGCGAATTAATTTGTTCAATTTGGTAATGAGGGTACTAATATGTCAAGAATAGGGAAGAAACCTATTGTAATACCAACGGGCGCCAAGGTTAATTGTGATGGCCGTTCCATTACCGTTTCCGGTCCCAAGGGGGTATTGTCCAGAGAACTGCATCCGCTTGCCTCTATAGAAATCAGTGACGGTCAGCTTGTGGTGAGTCGTAAGGATGATTCCCGAGAAAGTCGTTCCATACATGGGTTAACGAGAACTTTGGTTGATAATATGGTTGTGGGTGTTACCAAGGGTTTTCAAAAAAGGCTTACGGTTACAGGTGTGGGTTATAAAGTGGATGAAAAAGGCGATCAGTTGGTTTTGAATTTAGGTTATTCACATCCAATTGATTTCACTTTACCAAAAGGTGTAGGTGCAAAGGTTGATAAACAGAAAGGCATCACAATAATTTTGGAGAGTGCTGACAAGGAATTGCTGGGTTTAACTGCTGCAAAGATAAGATCCTTTAGACTCCCTGAGCCATATAAGGGCAAGGGGATACAGTATGAAAATGAAGTTATTATTCGTAAAGCAGGTAAGGCTGCTACAAAGAAAAAATAGTTTAATTGATTGGAGCGGTCATGAAAAGTGGTGATAAGGTATTGGCTCGAATAAGAAGAAAGGTCAGAATCCGCAAAAAATTGTCGGGTACTTCCGAGAGACCTCGTTTGGTGGTATTTAAAAGTTCAAAGCATATTTATGCTCAGATTATTGATGATACCAAGCATATGACCCTTCTTTCTGCATCATCCTTGAGTAAGGAATTGCAAGAACAACTTAAAAATGTCGAAGGTAAGATTGCTGTTGCTCAATTGGTCGGCAAGTTCGTTGCGCAAAAAGCTAAAGCCAATGGTATAACTCGAATCGCTTTTGATAGAGGGGGCTATATATATCATGGCCGTGTTAAGGCATTGGCTGATTCTGCACGTGAAGCAGGATTAGAGTTCTAACAAGATACTGGCGGAGGAAAAATGATGCAGGATCAATCTGCACAAGAAAATTATATCGAGAAGATCGTTTCCATCAATAGAGTGGCAAAAGTTGTGAAGGGTGGCAGACGATTTGGATTCAGCGCATTGGCAATAGTTGGTGATGGCGAGGGCCGTGTGGGTTACGCCCTTGGGAAGGCTCGGGAAGTACCCGATGCACTTCGTAAGGCTGTCGAAAAGGCCAAAAAAAATATGGTGGCGCTTCCGATGCAAGGGAAGACCATAGCACATGACGTACTCGGTCATTTTGGTGCAGGGAAGGTGGTCCTGAAGCCGGCTTCTCCTGGGACCGGAGTTATTGCCGGTGCTGTTGTGCGTGCAATCATGGAAGCTGCCGGAATACATGACGTCCTAACCAAAAGTTTGGGGACAAACAATCCTCATAATATTGTATATGCTACCTTTGAAGGTATTAAGTCCCTGAATATGTCCGTGGCTAATGCAAAGTTTCTTAAGAATGAGGTGTAATCTCGATGTTGACCTTAAATGATTTGGCGCCTCAAGAAGGTGCTCGCAGAAATAAAAAACGTGTTGGCAGAGGTAATGGCTCAGGTCATGGTAAAACCGCATGTCGCGGTTCAAAGGGTCAAAAGGCCAGAACGGGTGGCAATATAGAGCCGGGTTTCGAAGGCGGCCAGATGCCTCTCTACAGAAAATTGCCCAAAAGGGGTTTCAAAAATTCCGCGCATAAGACCTATGGGGTGGTAAATCTGACACAGTTGAATGAGTTTCAGTTTGACAGTGTTATTGATCTTGAGGCATTGAAAAAACATGGATTGATCAAGAAGCGGTTCAATCTATTGAAAATTCTTGGAGATGGTGAGATAAACCGAGCGATCACGATTAAAGCCGATGCTATAAGTGATACGGCTGCCACTAAAATCAAGGCAGCCGGTGGTCAGATAGATATCGTAACAAAATAAGGTACTTACTGTGTTACGAGGAATCCAGGCATTAGCGCAGGCACCTGAATTGGGGCGTCGCATAGGCTTTACCCTTTTTATGCTGGCAGTGTATAGAATGGGTGTCCAGGTGCCGGCTCCCGGCATAAATGCGCAAGCCCTTTCTTCTTTTTTGGCTAAGGCGAAAGGCACATTGTTTGGGCTTTTTGATATGTTTTCCGGTGGTGCATTGGAGCACATGTCCATTTTTGCCTTGGGCATAATGCCGTATATCAGCGCTTCAATCATTTTGCAGCTTTTGACAGTAGCGGTGCCGCATCTGGAGGCCCTTAAAAAAGAAGGCGAATCAGGTCGTAAAAAAATCAGCCAGTATACCCGTTATAGCACTGTTGTAATCAGTTTGGTGCAGGCTATCGGTATGGCTATCGGCTTGGAAAGCATGACTTCGCCTGATGGTATTCCTGTTGTTTTGAATCCAGGTTGGAGTTTTCGTTTGTTGACTGCTATTACATTTATGTCAGGCACAATGTTTATTATGTGGCTTGGTGAGCAGATTACAGAAAGAGGAATAGGTAATGGTATTTCATTGATTATTTTTGCTGGTATAGTTGCGAGAATGCCTGCTGCTATCAGTAATACTTTTTCTTTGGTGAAAACAGGTGACCTGAGCCCGATTGTTCTTTTGTTTTTATTGATAATGATGCTTTTTGTTATCGCTTTTATTTGTTTTATGGAACGAGCCAACAGACGTATTCCCATACATTATGCTAAACGAGTCGTAGGTAGAAAAGTTTATGGTGGTCAGACCGCACATTTGCCATTGAAGATCAATTCTGCTGGTGTGATACCGCCTATTTTTGCCTCTTCAATCATTATGTTTCCGGCAACTATTGCCAATTTTATTCAGGTTCCATGGATGCAATCAATTGCGCAGGCGTTGCGTCCAGGTAGTTTTTTTTATGAAGCCTTGTTTGTAGCGCTTATTATCTTTTTTTGTTATTTTTATACTGCCATTACCTTCAATCCGGTTGATATAGCCGAAAATTTGAAAAATCATGGCGGTTATATTCCTGGGATACGGCCAGGACATAAGACGGCTGAGTTGATTGATAGAATCTTGACTCGTATTACATTGGTAGGTGCTGTTTATATATCCGCTATTTGTGTTTTGCCAAGTGTGTTGATTGCCAATTTCAATGTTCCATTTTATTTCGGCGGTACAGCGTTATTGATCGTAATCGGGGTGGCTATGGATACCATGGCACAGCTTGAATCGCATCTTATTACAAGAAATTATGATAGTTTTATCAAAGGTGTGAAGTTAAAAGGTCGTAAGGGATAGTGAAAAAACGAGATAAACGTATAAAAGCTATTATCCCAATTAAAGAAAAATGGGAAATAGATTTAATGTATGTTGCAGGTCATATCGTAGCTGAGATATTACAACTTTTGAAGGAAATTTTGCGACCTGGTATCAGCACTGCTGACTTGGATGCAATAGCATATAGTGAAATACTCAAGCGCAAGGCATTGCCGGCATTTAAGGGTTATAGGGGTTATCCTGCTACTTTATGTGTAAGTGTCAACCAGGAGGTAGTCCATGGGATCCCTTCATCCAAGAAAATTATTAAACAGGGTGATCTGGTCAGCATGGATCTGGGCGTTATTTATGAGGATTATTACGGTGATGCTGCTGTAACTGCAATCGCTGGTGCTAATACCAGCGATGCCTCTGCTGTCAGGCTTTTGGAGGTTACCTCTGCAGCGTTGGATGCCGGTATTCAAGAGGCCAGACCAGGTATGCATCTGAAGGATATTTCGGCCGCCGTACAGACTGTGGTGGAGGACGCCGGTTTCAGTGTTGTGAGGCAGTTTGTGGGGCATGGTATAGGTAGGGCATTACACGAACCACCGGAGATCCCTAATTATGGTGTGCGGGGTGAAGGGCCTCTTTTAAGACCGGGCATGGTTTTGGCTATTGAGCCGATGGTTAACATGGGCAAATCAGATGTTTTGATGTTGTCTGATGGCTGGACCGTTGTGACGGCAGATGGTTCTTTATCCGCTCATTTTGAACATTCTGTCGCTATAACTGAAAATGGTCCTTTGTTATTAACCAAGTTGGATTGATAAGGTATTTATGTCGAAGGGTGATGCTATTCAAATTGAAGGTAAGGTTATTGAAACTTTACCGAATGCTATGTTCAGGGTCGAATTGGAAAATGGTTATAAAATCTTAGCGCACATTTCTGGTAAAATGAGAATGAATTATATCAGAATTCTGCCTGGCGATAAGGTAACTGTGGAAGTTTCACCATATGATTTGACCAAGGGCCGCATAGTATATCGTGCCAAATAAGGTAAAAAAATAAAGAGGTGCATTATGAAGGTCGGTGCTTCAGTAAAACGTAGATGTAAAAAATGTGTCATAATCAGACGTAATGGTGTATTAAGAGTTATTTGCACCAATCCAAGACATAAACAGCGTCAGGGTTAAGAAAAGGGGGTTGTTGTGGCCAGACTTGCAGGAGTAGATTTGCCAAAAAATAAGCGTCTTGAGGTGGCTTTGACCTATATCTATGGTATAGGCCGCTCTACCGCAAAAGAGATTCTGAATAAGGCTTCTCTGGATTATGGTAAGAAAACGGATGAGTTGACGGATGATGATATCAAGGTATTGCGTCAGATCATAGACGCCGATTACAAAGTGGAAGGCGATTTGCGGAGAGACATCGGTATCAGTATTAAAAGATTGATGGATCTTGGCTGTTATCGTGGTCTCAGACATCGCAAGGGATTGCCTGTCAGAGGGCAGCGTACTCGTACAAATGCCAGAACCCGCAAAGGTCCTGGGCGTTCCGCTATCAAAAAGAAGTAGTTTTATTTTATAGGAGGTAATTGTTATGGCTCCACCCAAACGTGGGGGTCGCAAAGAACGTAAGAATGTGCCTGAGGGAGTCGCTCATATTCAGGCCACTTTTAATAATACCATCGTTACCATTACGGATAAACAAGGCAATACCGTATCGTGGGCAAGTTCCGGCGCACAGGGCTTCAAGGGGTCGAGAAAAGGAACGCCTTTTGCCGCTCAAATGGCCGCAGAAACAGCCGCCAAAAAGGCTGCCGAAAACGGTATGCGGAGTGTGGAAGTCCACATCAATGGCCCTGGTTCTGGCAGGGAGGCGGCATTGAGGGCTTTACAGATGGCTGGTTTGAGCGTAAAGGTTATCAAAGATATAACGCCGATACCACATAATGGTTGCAGACCACCCAAAAGAAGACGTGTTTAATGCATCTTCTTTTATGCAGTGGCTTTTGGTTCATTGGAGGATAAAAGAAATTGGCTAGATATACTGAAGCTCGTTGTAGATTGTGCCGCAGGGAGGGCATGAAGCTTTTCCTGAAAGGTGACAGATGTTACTCAGACAAGTGCGCCTTTGAGAAATCTGCTTATGCGCCGGGCCAGCACGGACAGACAAGACATAAGATTTCCGATTATGGTATCCGTCTTAGAGAGAAACAGCGTGTTCGCAGAATTTATGGTCTCTTGGAGGCTCAGTTCAGGCGTTATTTTGAGACAGCTGACAGACAGAAAGGCATGACAGGCGTTAATCTGCTGGTTTTGCTCGAAAGACGTTTGGATAATGTGATATACCGGCTTGGTTTCGCTGATTCAAGGGTGCAGGCGCGTCAATTGGTGGGACACGGTCATTTTGCTGTAAATGGACGCCGTGTGGATATCCCCTCTTTTTTGGTTAGAAAAGGGGATGTCATAGAGCCCTTCAACAAGGAAAAGGTTTGTCTCCCCATTACACAGGCGTTGGATGCTGTGGCGCGTCGTGGTGTGCCTGAGTGGTTGCAGTTGGATCGAGATGGTTTGAAGGGTTCCGTGGTTGCCTTGCCTGAGCGACGCGACATCACCATGCCTGTGCAGGAGCAGTTTATAGTTGAGTTCTACTCAAAATAATACTCTGTAACATTTGGAGTAACAGGATATAAACCCTTTATGACTAATGGACTGATTCCAAATTATAGAAATTGGCGTGACTTGATTTTTCCTCAAAAACTGGAAAAACATCCCGATAATTCGAATCGCTACGGGAAGTTTGTATGCGAGCCATTGGAAAGAGGTTATGGTGTTACATTAGGTAATGCCTTGAGAAGAGTTTTGCTTTCTTCTTTGCAGGGTGCCGCTATTGTTTCTATCAAAATCGACGGCATATTGCATGAATTTTCCAGTCTCTCGGGAGTAGTAGAAGATGTAGCCGATATTATCCTTAATCTTAAGGGAGTGCGGCTGAAGTTATTGCAAGATGATCCGAAAACATTGACAGTAAAAAAGAAAGGGCCATGCGTAGTTTATGCTGGTGATCTTGCTGCTCCCAATAGCAGTGTGGAGATATTGAATCCAGACCATAAAATTGCTACACTTTCCGCCGATGGTGAGTTGCACATGGAATTGGTCACCAAGTGGGGAAGAGGTTATGTTCCTGCTGAAAGGAATAAGGACCCTGAGCAACCCATAGGAACTATTGCAATTGATTCCATATTTTCTCCGGTGCAAAAGGTCAACTATACTGTTTCACAGGCTCGTGTTGGTCAGATGACTGATTATGACAAGCTCATCATGGAGATATGGACTGATGGCAGTGTGACACCTGAAGATGCTCTTGGCTATGCTGCCAAGATATTGAAAGAACAGTTGTCTATCTTTATATCTTTTGATGAATTACAGGAGCCAAAGGAAGAACAGGCGGTTATTGATATCACGGCGATAAGCGATTATCTGAATCGTTCCATAGAGGAACTTGAGTTTTCTGTGCGTTCCGCCAATTGCTTAAAAAGCGCTGATATTCATTATATTGGTGATTTAGTGCAGAAAACGGAACAGGAGATGTTGAAAACAAAGAATTTCGGTCGTAAGTCTCTGAAAGAAATAAAAGACATCCTGAATAATATGAATTTACATCTTGGCATGAAATTGGAAGGTTGGACTCCTCCCAAGGCAGATAACAATCATGAACAAGAGGCTGAAAGGGAGTAAAATTATATGCGCCATAGAACACGAACACGAAAATTAGGCATGAAGACTGCTCATCGTCAGGCGGTATTGCGTAATCTCATTACCTCATTGATGGAGCATGGCAGGGTTTTAACTACATTACCAAAGGCTAAAGAGGCTAAACGGTTAGCTGATAAAATGGTGACTCTTGCCAAAAATGGTACGGTACATGCGAGAAGACAGGTGCTTGCATTTATAAAAAGCAAAGAAGCCGTCAATAATTTGTTTGGTGATATTGCCCAGACATTCGCTGATAAAAATGGCGGCTATTGTCGAGTGTTGCAAACAGGTTGCCGCCAGGGAGATGGGGCTTCCATGTCCATACTTGAGCTTGCAAAAGAACCTCTTGAGAGAAAGAAGGCTGTCACCTCTACACAGACAGCCAAAAAACAGTCAGCACCGGTTAAGCCAATCGCCTCAGAGCCTGTACCGTCTTCCACTGACGCAAATGCCTGACGATTGCAACAGAGATATTCCATCAAATCGATAGAAAATACGATGCCGCACCTTGTTTGAGGTGCGGTTTTTTTGTGGCAATATTTATAGCCAGCCGGTATTATTACTTGAGGGAGCCTTGAGGAATGTGGTGTTGACATGAGAATTTTTATCTACGTTGTTATAGCTGTTTTGCTCATAATTTTGTCATGCGGCGCTGTCGTCGCCTTTTTGACATTAGAAGGCACTCCGCCAGTCATTACGCCAGTAATTGTACAGGATAGACTGGGAAAACAGGTGTATATTGAGGCAGAAGTCAGTGATGAAGGCCGCGGATTAAGGGAAGTGAGATGTTTTTTGACGCAGGGCAAAAAAAATATCGAATTCGAGCCCAAGACTTTTCCAGCCGTGTCCTGGTGGAGCGGTTCGGATATAAAGCGGGTGCGGGTCAACTGGAGCGGTGTTCTGACGGAGCATGGTTTTACTGAAGGCGACGCCCAGCTCGTTTTGATTGCGCACGATTATTCCTGGCGTAATTCCTTCAAGGGCAATACCGTCACCTATCAAAAAGATGTAAAAATTGATTTCACCCCGCCGTCTATCGCCATCAAAAGTATCTTTCATAATATCAACACAGGAGGGGCCGGTCTGGTTTCCTACTCTGTCAATGAACCCCTTGCCCGCACAGGGGTCTGGGTAAATGAGTTGTTTTTCCCTGCGTGTAAAACCGGTTCCGATAAAAATTACGCCGCCCTTATCGCAGTGCCTTTCGATGCAAGGCCGCCTGTTCATATTATTGTGGAGGCGCAGGATACAGCCGGCAATTCAAGCAAGCTCAACGTCCCCAACAAAATTGCTTACAAACCCATTCGAAAAGATGTGATCAATCTGAGCGACAATTTCATTTCCAATAAGGCTACTGAATTTTCATCCCATTATCCTGAATTGAAAGGCACCCCTATTGAGGTGTTTCTGCAGATAAATAAAGACATCAGACAAAAAAACAACGACGAGATTCGCGCGGTCACGGCACACACTGAGCCCGCTTTTTTGTTTCAAAAGGCATTTTTAAGATTACCCAATGCACAGCCCAGGGCCGGCTTCGGGGATGAGAGGCATTATATCTATCAGGGCAAAGAAGTGGATGTCACAAATCATATGGGGGTGGATTTGGCGTCACTGGAGCATGCCCCTGTTCCTGCCGCCAATAGGGGCAGAGTGGTGTTCGTTGGATATATAGGTATTTATGGCAATTCGGTCATTATCGATCATGGCATGGGGCTGTTTAGTCTCTATTCTCATCTCAGTGAGATCAAGACATTGGCCAATAATATGGTGGAACAGGGTGATGTAATAGGACTGACTGGCATGACAGGTCTTGCCGGTGGTGACCATCTGCACTATGGCATGTTGATTCATGGAGTCTATGTCAATCCCATAGAATGGTGGGACGTCAAGTGGCTGCAGGAACGCATTTTTAATAATCTTCATCAGTGAAAATGAACCGCTATCCAAGATTCACCCGAGTGTCATGTGTGATTTGCCTGTGCATTATCCTTGTATTGCTAACTGGTTTTACCTTTCCTCAACCTATTGATATCAAAAGACAACTACAGGAAAAATGGCAGCTTTTCATTGCAAAGACGCCCGGCGGCAAGGAATTGCAGCAGTGGCGTGAAGTGTATGCACAGACCAGACAGGCCATGCAGAGCGCTCGTGAGGCAGGTGCGGATAGATATGCGCCAGAAAAAATGCATGGAGCCGAAGAGGCATTGAATACCGCGATAGGATATGCAAAAGAGCAGGGCTACAAAAAGGCCGTGTCATATGCAAAAAAGGCCAGGGAAGCTGCTGAAGCGGCCTTGGCTGATACCATGGATGTAAAGACAGCCAAAGTGAAACAGTTGCAAAAAAATCTGTCGGAGATGGAAGTTTATTTGCTGAATATGTCCAAATCCAATCAGAATAATCAGGCAAATCATAGGCAGGATGATGCCGTGCTCTATTTAAGTGATATAAGGCATGCCGTTGTATTGGAACAATTCGATGATGCTGCCTTGATGGTTGATGCTTTCAAGAAAGAGTTTATGAACTGATATATGGCGAGTTTTTCTATCGGGAGCCTTGAAAAATTTCCATTTCGCCCGATCACTGCGTTGCTCGTCTCTGCCTGTGCGTTGCCTGTCTGCGTGCAATGCACAGGCAGGCAGGGAGTAGGGTCGTGTAGTTTCAGTCTGTTACATTACTGACAGATTGAATGGATGACAATCAATTTTCTGGAGGATGAACGCATGGCTATTTCAATGATTCTTGTACCCATTGATTTTTCTGATTGTTCCGCTACAGCATTGTCTTATGCCATAAAAATGGCTGACACATGGAGTGCAGAAATCATCCTTATACATGTGATTGATTCCAGAGAAACAGAGATGATTGCCAATTATATCAAGGAACCTGTTGAGAAGGTGAAAGAACGGCTTATTAATCAGGCAAAACAAGCAGCAAGAAAGTTTCTTACACCATATAAAACCAAGGATATTATCAAAGATACAATCATATCATATGGAAGACCATTTCAGGAGATAGCGATCAAGGCCCGTGAGTTGCAGGCTGATATGCTCGTAATGGGAGGATATGGCAGCATGGGGCGCGGTATGATTGACGAGATATTTTTCGGAAGTACGGTTGAAAAGGTGATTCGTCTGTTACCCTGTCCTGTATTGTGTGTACCGATCGGTTGGAGCAGCGATGATGTCAGATGAATATATCCATCAACTCATAGTTTTTGATACCTGAGGGGCTTCTGAATTCGATTTCGTCGCCCTTTGTCTTGCCGATCAAGGCTCTGCCCAGGGGGGATGAGATGGAAATGCGGCTTTCCTGTATATTGGATTCTTCCGGGCCTACGAGTTGATATACAACCTCTTCATCTGTGTCGAGATTGATGAGCTTCACGCGCACCCCGAAAATGACTTTGTCACATGGGATATTGGTGCAATCTATTACCTCTGAGTTTGCCAGAATCTTGTTCAGATGCTGAATACGGCTTTCTATATGCCCCTGTCGTTCCTTGGCTGCGTGGTATTCAGCATTTTCTGACAGGTCACCGTGGCCTCTGGCCTCGGCGATGGCCTGAATTACAGCCGGACGTTCTATTTTTTCCAGATGTTCCAGCTCCTTTTTAAGTCTGTTATAGCCTTCTTTGGTAATAGGGGTTCTGACCATTTGCGGATGCTCCTCAAATAAAAATGCCCTCAAGATATACTTGAGAGCTTTAATATTATAGCAGGATTTACACCCTCTGCCAAGCAATTGTTAAGGGGAATGTTAGGGACAAATGGATTTGTCCGTAACAAATTGCGGAATTTGGGTTGACGTCATAATTATGAAATGTTAACAAATAAAGACAACTTTGTGAAAAAATATGGGGTTAAAGACTTATGATTATATTTTTGAAGCCGACATGCGGCATAGAAGGGCCTGAATTAGCCAATATCAACGCTTATCTGGAAAAATTTCCAGGCGTCAGAATCAAACCGGTGGAGTTTCAGGGGGAGACGAGAACGGTCATCGAGGTGCATCTCATCGGTCAGACGCACAACATCCCTATTGATGCCATAGAGCAGATGCGTGGCGTGGAGCGTGTGATTCGCGTCTCCACCAAATATCGTCAGATAGGCCGTCACGAGGCAGGCATCTCCCCCATAGGTTTTATGTATCAGGGCCTGCATTTTGATCAGGATTCATTTCATATAGTTGCAGGGCCCTGCGCCGTTGATACGCCTGAATATACAGAGATGCTCTTTAAATTTTTACAGGGTGTGGGTGTCACCACCGCCCGCATGGGTGCCTATAAACCCAGGACCAGTCCCTATGACTTTCAGGGACATGGAGCCGCTTGTCTGCCCTGGGTCTTTGAACTGGCGGGTAAATACGGCATAAAGGCCATAGCCATGGAGGTTCTCAAGGAGCAGCATATAGAAGAACTCTTCAATACCTTGGAGGCTTGCGGAAGACCTACTGGTGTGATTCTGCAGATAGGCACCCGTAATGCCCAGAATTTCGAATTGCTGAAGGCTGTGGGATCGCAGAAGGAATTTCCTGTGCTCTACAAAAGGGGCATGGGGCTCACATTGGAAGAGTCCCTGAACGCCTGCGAGTATATTGCCAGCGAGGGCAATAACAAGATCATCTTTTGTCTCAGGGGCGCAAAAACCCAATTGGGCGCGCCTCACAGAAATCTGGTGGATTTCATTCATGTGCCGGTGGTGAAGCGGCTTACAAGGCTGCCGGTCTGTATTGATCCAAGTCATTCAGTGGGCAGACGGGACATGGCCCCTGACGGCATTCTTGATATCTTCCATGCCTCGGCTCAAGGGGTGGTGACTGGCGCTAACATGATTCTGGTGGAGTGCCATCCTGAGCCGGATGCCGCTCTTTGTGATTCACAGCAGGCCCTGAATTTTTCTCAGATGGAGCAGTTTATCGAGGATATGCAGGCGGTGAGGGAGACCTACGCCAAGCGGGTGGCCATTGCGAATCGTGCGCTTGTGAGACAGATGTCATAGGATCGTCGAGTGATTCCTTTGATGTGATAAAGGGTGTTACAAAATATGTTGCTTGCAACTGGAAAGGTAAGCGGCGCAATTAACAAAAAGAGGAGGGAAAATGAAGCGAAACAAGCAGTTGAAGACAAAACATGTGTTGAGTGGTGTTTTGGGCGGCCTGGTGGCCGTGGGTATGGCCGGCAGCGCTGTTGCTGGTCCTGGCTCAGTAGAGGTCACCACAGTAGGCGACATCAAGATCAAGATGGGCGCCCAGGTGCGTATCGTGCCCACCGATGAGATGGACAGGGATTTTGGTCTCAGTAAAGGCCTGACTGCCGCTGAAGAGGCCAAGGCCGCTGCTGCCATGGGGCCATTAGGGGTCGGCGCAGACAGCACCCGTGTTCACCTCACCGAGGCAGGTGGTGCCGTAAAGGATGGCTATATCCGTGGAGAAAACCGTCTGTTCTTTAACTTCTCCAAGGGCAAGGACTGGGATGTGTATATGGCCCTTGAGAGCGATACTGTCTTGGATAGAAAGAGTGCAGACCGTACTGATTTTGCCTTTGGTCGTGACACACAACAGTTCGGTATCGAAAGACTGATGGCCACCTTTAATGTGGAGGCCATTCATTCCCGTGTGCAGGCAGGTTGGGACGCCCTCGGTGTGGATATCGGCTATGGTGGTCTGGTCTATGGGGATGACGATCCAGGTATCGGCATCGTGGGCAAGGAGGCAGGTTTTAACTGGGATGTCAGGTATCTGAAGAAGGACGAAAAGGAGGCCGGCTTCTATAAGGATGCATATGGCGGCAATACGGTCAACCCAATCGGTTATCCCACCGATGTCAAGGACTCTGATCGCACCTTTTACTATGGCCTGCTGGGCTATGATGTCATGAAGGATGTTCATGTGGAGGGCTTCTATTTCCTGGATGCAAACCACTTGAATACCAAGGAGATCGACCATCACTTCGTGGGCCTTCAGGGTAAGGCCACCTACGGCATCTTCAAACCCATGTTTGAGGCGGTCTATTCATTTGGTGATTATCGCGAGCCAGGTAAGCCCACCAAAGATATAGATGCATGGGCCCTTTTTGCAGATGTGGCCGTGGATCTCAAGGAGCAGGTGGCCCTTAAGGAGTTTGAGGCCCACCTGGGTGGATATTATCTGCAGGGTGATGACGATCCAGCCGACAAAAAGCTCAAGGGCTTTGCCTCTGCGGTGAGCATCGATCGCTTTACCCCCCGTTTTGGCACAGAACAGGGTATATCTAACGACGGCAATCCTATACTTGGTCAGACACTGTACGGTATGTTCCCCATGTATTATGGCAGTGTGAGGGGTGCAGGCATCAATGGAGCAGCCGCCCTGGACAACCCCGGCTTTGTGATGTTGGGTGGTGGTCTTAAGGCAGGTTATGAGAAATGGACCTACATCACCAATGTAATGGGTATGTGGTTTGACGCCCCTGAGGCAGTGGAAAACTACTTTGCGCTTCAGAAGCTGGCCAATGTCAAGGTGGATAGCTTTATGGGTGTGGAGTGGAACAACGAGCTTCGCTATCAGATATTTAAGGAGGTTACACTTAAGGGCGGCGCTGCCGTGATCTTCCCTGGCTCAGGCGCAGAGGACATCACCAAGGCATTGAATGCCATTGCCCGTGGTGTCACCTTCGACAAGGGTAAGTCCTCCAACGACCCGTCTCTGAGATTGGCCGCGGAGCTGCTCTGGTTCTTCTAAACACCAAATGCGAAGCCATGTGACATTTCGCTTACAATAGAATTGGGCTTTTAAAGGGCTGTATTCTGGCTTATAATGTGCCAATGCAGCCCTTTTTGTGTGAAGGGAGCCTTGCAAAATCGCCATCTTGTCCTCTGCGTCGCCTATCTGCCTCAACGCACAGGCAGGCAAATTTTTTCAAGGCTCCCTGAATTGTTTGTTGTTGGGAGGATGCAATGCATCTATTTGTTTTCATTTTTGTCTTGCTGATGGGATGTCTGCCGCAGTTCTGTTGGGCCTCGCCTTTGAAGGTGGCCGTGAGTATTCTGCCTCAAAAATACTTCGTGGAGCGTATAGGTGGAGACAGAGTCGCTGTGGAGGTGATGATTCCGCCTGGCGCCAATCCGGCCGTCTATGACCCCAAGCCCGACCAGCTCAGAAAATTGAGTGAATGTCAGCTCTATTTCGCTATTCGTGTGCCGTTTGAAGGGGTATGGGTGCAGAAATTCCGTTCCATGTATTCAAGCCTTGAGGTGGTGGATGTCACGGAAGGTATGGAGCTGATGAACATGGCCGCCCATACGCACGCAGATGCAGATGAGTCTCATGCCCATGAGCACCACCATCATGAGGCAGGCCTGAAAGACCCGCATGTCTGGCTTTCACCGCCATATGCGGCCTTGATGGCCAAAAATATGTTGAACGCCATGATGAGAAAGGACCCTGAAAACGCCTCGTATTATAAGGCCAATTATGAACGATTATCCTCTGAAATAGCTGCGTTGGATTTGGAATTACAGAAGAGGTTCAGCCGTCATGCCAAATCAGGCCCAAGAAAATTCATGGTCTTTCACCCTGCATGGGGGTATTTTGCCAAGACATACGGCCTGATACAGTTGCCCGTGGAACTGGAGGGCAAGGAGCCTAAACCTGCACAGCTGGAAAAGTTTATTCAGTTGGCGCAAAAGGAGGGCTTGAAGGTCATCTTTGTGCAGCCACAGTTTTCTAAAAGGTCAGCGGAGGTCATAGCCGAGGCCATTGGAGCCAGGCTTGTGACCCTGGACCCCCTGGCCTATGATTGGTTCAAGACACTTAGAGAGGCAGCCCAGGCATTTGATGAAAACGCTAATTAGTGAGGTGGTCATAGAATTCCGGAATGTCTGTTTTTCTTATGGACAGACCCCTATTCTTGCAGACATCAATCTTTCAGTGCCTTTTAGGGATTTTTTGGCCATAGTAGGACCGAATGGAGGGGGTAAGACCACACTGCTCAAGCTCATTCTTGGTTTTTTGTCTCCGTCCCAGGGGAGTGTGACTGTGCTTGGCATGTCACCGGAAGAGGCGCGTTCAAAAATCGGTTATATGCCGCAACGGCCTTCATATAACCCATCCTTTCCCATCACAGTGTTTGATATGGTTTTGAGTGGCCGCATTAAATCCGGATTTTTTGTAAGGGGTTATGATAAAAATGACCGCAAGGCAGCCGAATATGCCCTGGAGCTTACCGGTCTTACAGATTACAAAAACGCCAGAATGGAAGAGTTGTCAGGCGGGCAGGTGCAAAGGGCGCTTCTGGCCAGGGCCGTGGTCAACAGACCACTTGTGCTGCTGCTGGACGAGCCAACGGCCAATATCGATGTGAACGGTAAGATGCAATTTACAGAACTCTTTAGTCATCTCAACCAAGATACAACCCTTATCATGGTAAGTCATGATTTAGACCTGTTTTCCAAGGGGATCAAGCGGATCGCCTGTGTAAACCACACCTTGTATCTCCATGCCGCTCCTGAAAAAGGCGGCCCGTCCTCCTCTTTCAGATGTCCTGCAAAAGAGGTCTGCCCTGTGGAGTTGTTGACGCACCTGCATTTCAACGGCAATGGATTAAATCATGTCTGATATAACCGTGTTTTTCAGGGAGATGCCTGATTTTATGCGTAATGCCGCACTGGCTGGCATCTTGTGCAGTATAGCCTGTGGTTCCATGGGAAGCCTCGCTGTTGTGAACAGAATGGTGATGTTTGCCGGAGGAATCGCCCATGCAGCATATGGAGGGGTCGGACTGGCCTTTTTTCTGGCATTGTCTCCCTTTCCTGTCATTCTGTGCTTTTCGCTCTTCATGGCCTTTTTGATGGCCTTTTTCACACTTCGAAAACAGGACAGGGCGGATGCCATCATCGGCGCCATCTGGTCAGGCGGCATGGCTATGGGTATTGTCTTGCTGGACCTGACCCCTGGTTATAATGTGGATCTCATGACCTATCTCTTCGGCAGCATGGTGGCGGTTCCGGCATCTGAGCTGTGGCTGATGGCTGGCATGAATGTGTTGATACTTTTTGCCCTGTTTTTGTTCAGTAATCAGTTTGTGTTACTCTCCTATGACAGAGAAATGGCCTTGATGAAGGGTGTGCCGGTTACCTTTTTGCATTTTTTGCTGGTGGGACTTATGACCTGTGCAGTGGTGATTACCATGCGCGCAGTGGGGCTCTTGCTGGTGATAGCACTTTTTTCCATTCCTCCACACATGGCTGAAAAATACTGCCGTTCCATCTGGAGCATGATGTTGCTTTCAAGCATTCTCAGCATGGTCTTTACTATATGCGGTATCTGGTTATCATATGTTTATAATATCTCCGCAGGGGCCACCATCATCCTTCTGGCATCCATCGCCTTTGGTTTGGAGAATCTGGTGTCTGTATGTTTCAAAAACAGATTGAAGAGACCTGAAGGGGGAAATCCCCCAAGACCGCTGTGAGATAACTCACCATCCATGATGCAAGACAACCTCCCTGACAAGGGGGATCGAGGGGGATTGATTTTGTTTCATGGCTGTCATACTCTTACATATGTGAGCATTTTTCGCCCCTGTCTGCGTGCAACGCACAGGCAGGGACAAGCAACGCAGTTGCGAGCGAAAGGGCAATTTTTCAGGGTTCCCCGCTGCCATATACAACAATAAGGAGGTATCATGCCCATACATGAATTCCGTTGTAACAGTTGTGACCATGTTTTTGAGGTATTGGTGATGCAGAAAGATGAAATAGCAAATATCAAATGCACCCGATGCCAGAGCCCAGAGGTGCAAAAGCTCATGAGCGCTCCCAATATGGCTGTCTCGGATGGTCCTCCGGGCCGTGTCACCAGCCCTTCGGGCATGCCGAAGGTACAACACCATTCCTGCGGCTCAAATAGCTGTTCAGCCATAGAACTGCCTGGCCACAGCAAGGGTTGAGATGGTTACGGCCCCGCAAGAGACGGTTGCAGTAGTTGGGTTGGGCTATGTAGGTCTTCCATTGGCCGTATCTTTCGGCAAAAAGATCGAGACCATAGGTTTTGACCTGTCTGAAGAAAAGATTCGCCGTTACAAGGCATGTGAAGATACCACAGGACAGGTATCGCAACAGGATTTTGCAAGTGCCACGCACCTCACCTTTACCGCTGACGCTGCTCAACTGCGCAGGGCCACCGTGATTATCGTGGCCGTGCCCACCCCCATCGATGCCAGCAATCAGCCGGACCTCTCACACCTGAACTCGGCTTCACGTATCATCGGCTCTCATCTTCAGAAGGGCGCTGTGGTGGTGTATGAGTCCACCGTATATCCGGGCGTTACAGAGGATTTCTGCGCTGCAGTTTTGGAAGAGGTCTCCTCCCTGCGTTGCGGTGTGGATTTCTATCTGGGCTACTCACCCGAACGTATCAATCCGGGCGATATGGAACATACCCTGCAAACCATTGTAAAGGTGGTGGCTGCTCAGGATGAGAAGACGCTGGATCGCCTGAAGCGTCTTTACTCACTGGTGGTTACTGCGGGTATTTATCCGGTTTTGGGTATCAAGACCGCTGAAGCAGCCAAGGTCATCGAGAATACGCAGCGTGACCTGAATATCGCCTTCATGAACGAGCTGGCCATCATCTTTCATAGGCTGGGACTGGATACACAGGAGGTCTTAAGGGCGGCCTCAACCAAATGGAATTTCCTGCCGTTCAAACCCGGATTGGTGGGCGGTCACTGTATCGGTGTGGACCCATATTATCTTACCCATTGCGCTCAACGGCTCGGATATCATCCGGAGGTGATCCTGGCAGGCAGGCGCATAAACGATTCCATGGGCACTTATGTGGCTCAGGCCGCGGTCAAGGAGCTCGTTCGAGCCGGAGTGCGTGTGGATGGCGCCAGGGTGGCGGTTTTAGGCCTGTCTTTCAAGGAGGATTGTCCTGATACACGCAACACAAGGGTGGTGGATATCCTGAAGGAATTGCAGGAATATGGCATAACCCCCGTGGTTTTTGACCCGGTTGCCGGCAGTGAGGATGCAAGACGGGAATACTCCATAGAGTTATTGAAGGAGCCGCCTGTTGACCAGGATGGGGTCATTATCGCCGTGGCTCACAGTGTTTTCAGGCAGGCCGGCCCTGATTTCATAAAAAATATGCTGAAGGCGCAGGGTAAAAACGGCGGGGTTGTAGTGGATGTCAAGGGTTTGTTTGACAGGACGGCCTTTTCGAATTGCCGCTATTGGCGATTATAAGGAGGTATTTGCATGGCTGATTCATCGATAAGGGTTTTGTTGGTCTATTATTCACTTTATGGTCATGTATATCGCATGACACAGGCAGCGGCTGAAGGCGTTCGACAGGTGGAAGGTGTGGAAGCGGTCATTCGAAGGGTGCCAGAAACCCTGCCGCTTGAGGTCCTGGAGAAGATGGGTGCGGTGCAGGCTCAAAAGGAGCAGGAGATAGTGCCTGTCTGTAGCCTGGAGGAGTTGAGTGGTGCCCATGGTGTCGTCTTCGGAACCCCAACCCGTTTCGGGAATATGTGCGGCCAGATGCGTCAGTTTCTGGATTCCACCGGTAAGCTCTGGCAAAAGGGTGCATTGGTGGGCAAGGTGGGCAGCGTGATCACCAGCTCCAATACCCAGCACGGCGGCCAGGAGTCAACCATTCTGAGCTTTCACATCACTCTGTTGCACCATGGCATGGTGATAGCAGGGCTTCCATATACCTTTTCTGCACAGATGATCTCAAAAGAGGTGACGGGTTGCTCGCCCTATGGGGCATCCACCATAGCAGGTGAGGATGGAAGGCGTATGCCCAGTGAAAATGAACTGGCCGGAGCCCGCTTTCAGGGGCGATATGTAGCTGAACTGACTGCAAAATTGTGGGGGTAATATTGAGGGAGGGTCAGCGTCTCCCTCTGCCCATGCCCCCACTCATGCCCCGGCCACTCCAGCCACTACCTGCGCCATTCTCATCCCCTCCGCCCATACGCATGAGTCTGGAGCGTACCCCTGTGCTGTCACATGGGCAGTTTGAGTTTTTGACAGCATCAATGGGCTTGGGGGTGTCTAATTTGAATTCCTGCCACTGGGGGGCCTCGTTTGTCTCCTTGGTAGAAACCGCATTATTATCCTCTGAAGGGATTGATACATGAGTATTGGAGGCAGGGTCTTCTGTAACAACAGTTATTTCCTTCTTCGGACTTGCATTTGTAATACTTTTCTCCTCAGGCTGTTCCCCTGCCGCAACACAGGTTATTCCCAGAAAATAGAAGACGAATGTGCATAACAGAAACAGAGTAAGTTTGAAGCCAGACGGTGCTGTTCCGACATTCTTATCCGTTGTTCGACATTTTTGTATTTTATAAGTCATTGTCTGAAAGGATTCTACCGTTTTTTTCACGAAGTTTGTCTTAATTTGTTTGGGGGTTGACCAGTTCCTGTTTTTTCGATTAAAAACACGTATATTCTATTTTGTCAAAGCATAAAAAATGCCACGGAGAGGATAGGTCATGAAAGAGCTTTTTACGGACGAGTTTTTGAAGGAACTTTTCCCAAGGGGCAGGGACGACCAGTTCTTTGATGCCCTTTACGGCGGTGCTGAGGAGGGGGCATTTGATATTGCCCTGGCGTTCGTCTCATTTGAACCGGAAAAGGGCAGACTGATACTGGAGTACCGGCTGACGGAGCGGCCTGGCAAGTGTATGGCATGCAGCCTGACTTATGGACTGCCGCAGGTCATGGAGCGTCATCCCGTTATAGATGTTCAGGGAACGGTTGCAAAAATAGGACAGCGGCTGGTTGACGGCTGGGCTGTGTCAGGCTGGACATTGGGCCGGACCACGCCCTATGCACCCAAAGTAAATGTCATTCCATTGATTATTCAGTTGAACAGGGCGTCATGAGCCGCCCTGGAATGAAGAACAGGAGGTGGTAGTATGAGGATCATAGCTTTTGGCGATATTCACATGGAATATGCCGCATTGCAGGCTGTTTCCGGGCTTGCAAGTGCGGATATGGTAATCGTGACAGGGGATTTGACCAATTTCGGGAATCGTGAGGCCGCTCATCAAGTGATATCCGCTATTCGCAGTATGAACTCCAGGATATATGCCCAGCCGGGTAACCTGGATGATGCCTCTGTTATGGAATATCTGAGCGAATTGGGCATAAATCTGCATGGTAAGGGTTTTTTATTTAATGGTATCGGGGTGTTCGGCGTGGGCGGCTCCAATCCTACGCCTTTCAACACGCCTACGGAATTTGCAGAAGATGAAATAGGCCGGTTGTTGAATCAAGGGCATGCTGCCGTCGCTCAGGCCAGCGTAAGGATCATGGTTCCACATGCCCCTCCCCACAACACAGCGGCTGATCTTATTCCAAACGGTATGCATGTGGGAAGCAAGGCGGTGCGTGAGTTCATAGAACGCGTGCAGCCTGATTTCTGCCTGACTGGTCACATCCATGAAGCCCGATCAGTGGATCGAATCGGCAGGACCGTTATTCTGAGCCCTGGTATGTTGGGCAAGGGCGGCTGGATAGAGCTGAACGAAAACGCAGGCGTCTGGTCCGCCTTCCTCAAGCCGTAGATGGCGGCCATAAATATCTCTTGTGCCCTGCCGCCGCCTTCGGGCTTGTGAGAAGATTGCCGGTTTTCACGTTTATACAGGTTTGTTTCGGGTCTGATTGAGTGTTTACTTCTTTGATAGCCCTGCTGAAGGGAGACAGATGTACAAGCGTCTCCGTAACAGGTATTGAAAAGGCCGCTGCAGCCTGGTGCGCGGCCCGTATCTTTCAGGATATCGGCAGGCCGTTGGTGTGGCTGACCGGTTCTTCAAAAGAGGCTGAAAGGGTTTCCACGGACCTTGCCTGTTTTACAGAACAGCCTGTCTTGTTGTTCCCTTCTCATGAAAATCTGCCGTTTACGCCCATTGTGCCTGCCTCTGAAACGGTCGCTCAGCGCATCTCTGTATTGTATCGTCTGACCTCAAACCGTGAGCCATTTCTGCTGGTGGCGCCGATGCAGGCCATCTGTGAGCCGACGCTGCCCAAAAAGGTCTTGGGCAGAAATGTGGAGTATCTTCTGGCAGGCGAGGAAACGGACCGGAATGCGCTGGCGTCCTGGCTGGTGAGTGCTGGCTATGAAGGCGTGCCCATTGTGCAGTCTGCCGGCCAATTCAGTGTGCGGGGTGGCATTTTCGATATTTACCCATGTAATAGCCCATTGCCTGTGCGTCTGGATTTCTTCGGGGATTTTGTGGAAGAGATGCGTTATTTCGATCCAGGGACACAGAAGTCCACTGATATGCTGACGGAGTTGACCCTTTTGCCGTGTTCGGAGCTTTTATTTGAGGATGGGCTGGTAAAAAAGGCTCAGGAGACCTTGATTCAACGGGCTCGTATTATGGATTGGCCTGCACAGAGGCTGACCGAATGGATGGAACTTCTGGATGCCCGGCGGTTCTGGGAGGGGGCACAGGCCCTGTTACCGGTCCTTTATGGAGGCAACAGCACCCTTCTCGATTACCTGCCTGAAAATACCATGTTCCTGATGGACCGTCCTGAGGAGGTCATAGATAGTTTGTATGCCCTCTGGGAGACCGCAAGACATGCCTATGAGTCCGCTTGTGCATCGTTTCATGTGTTGTCAGAATTGCCGGATATGATTCTGCCTCCGGATGTTGTCCTCAAACGCATGAGCGCCTGTGCAAACATGCGTTTTGCAGCCATGGGCATTGAGAAAGGGCCTGAACCTGATGTCTTGCAAGACCGGCCGGCTTTCAATGCAGGCATGCCTCCGGCCCTGCATGTTGTGACATTAGATGCAGTTACGCCGGCCCTGCCTGTTCCGGCGTCCCATCATACAGGAGAAGACCTCTTGAGGCCTGTATGGGACACACTGGCTGAGTGGGCGCGAGATGGAAGGCGTGTCGCCGTGTTTGCGCGTTCCAGCCGTCATCGTGACAGACTTATGTCCCTTCTTGCCTATTATGCAGACCAGGAGCCTGCATCAGCACAGATCCCGCTGTATTCAAAAGACGAGGTCTTGAGCCAGGAACCTCCTGCCGGCGCCATATCCTTTTTTACCGGCAACCCTTCCAGAAGATTTTATCTGCCGGCTGCCGGGTTGATCGTCATTTCTGAGGAGGAGCTCTTCGGAGGTCTGCCTTCGGCAAAAGGCAGGAATCCGGCGCGAAAAGGCGTTAAAAGGACGAAACTGGCCGACATCGTCTCCCTTGATCTCACACCTGACAGCCTGATAGTGCACAGGGATTATGGCGTGGGTCTTTATAANGGGTTGGTTAGAATGGAGATTCAGGGCGTCCAGGGCGAGTTCCTGCATATCGAATACAGGGAAGGCGATAAACTCTATCTGCCGGTGGATCGTCTGGGGCTTGTGCAGAGGTATGTGGGTGTCGAGGGCAGACAGCCTATTTTGGACAAATTGGGAGGGGCGGCATGGCAGCTCACGCGCAAAAAGATCAAGAAGGCCGTTTACGAGGTGGCCCATGAATTAGTGGAGCTCTATGCCCAGCGCCAGGTTCAGGATGGCATTGCCTTTTCAGAGCCGGATGCCATGTACAGACAGTTCGAGGCGGCCTTCCCCTATGACGAGACCCCTGATCAGGCCGGCGCCATAGAGGATGTGCTCAAAGACATGCAACGGCCTCGGCCCATGGACAGGCTGATCTGCGGGGATGTGGGTTACGGCAAGACCGAGGTGGTGATGCGGGCTGCCTTCAAGGCCGTCTCAGACGGCAAACAGGTGGCGGTGCTTGTGCCCACAACCTTGCTGGCGGAACAGCATGAACGCAGCTTCAAGGCCAGATTTGAAAAATTTCCTGTGTGTATAGCCGCCCTCAACCGGCTCAAGTCCTCAAGATATATCAAGGAGACACTGGCGGGTCTGGCCGTCGGTCAGATCGACATAGTCATTGGGACGCACAGGCTGCTGCAAAAGGATGTGCAGTTCAAGGCATTGGGGCTGCTGGTGGTGGATGAGGAGCATCGTTTTGGAGTCAAACACAAGGAAAAACTCAAGGGCCTCAAAAAGAATGTGGATTGTCTGACCCTGACCGCCACTCCCATTCCGCGCACCCTTCAACTTTCGCTTCTGGGCTTGAGGGACATCTCTGTGATCAAGACTCCGCCTCAGGATCGTCTCCCTGTCAAGACCTTTGTGGCGGAGTTTGACGATACCATCATCACTCAGGCCATAAAAAGGGAACTGGAACGGAACGGGCAGATATTTTTTGTTCGAAACCGCATACAAGGTATTGAGCGATTGGCGGAACATGTCAGGGGCCTTGCGCCGGGTATAAGGCTGGAGGTGGCCCATGGCCAGATGGAGCCCTCCAAACTGGAGGATGTGATGATTCGGTTTGTGCGTGGAGAGATAGATTGTCTTGTTTGCACCTCCATCATAGAATCAGGCATAGATATCCCCTCCGCCAATACCATTCTCATTGACAGGGCTGATCTCTTGGGGGTAGCGGAGTTGTACCAGCTCAGGGGTCGAGTAGGACGCTCCCTGGAGCAGGCCTACGCCTATTTTTTTGTGCCGCCTGGCGCCCATGCAGAGAAGGGTGCATTGAAGCGCATCAAGGCCGTGATGGATGCAATCTCCTCAGGCGGTGGTTTTACACTGGCCATGGAAGATCTGCAGATGCGAGGGGCAGGTAATATCATAGGCATGTCGCAATCCGGCCAGATAGCCGATGTGGGCTATGAGCTCTATCTGAACATACTGGAAGAGGCCGTGCAGGAGATAAAGGGGTTGCCTGTGAAAAAGGTCTTGGACCCGGAGGTCAATTTGGGAATCTCTGCCTTTATCCCTGAAGAATATTGCCCTGATATCGAAGAGAGGTTGAGATTATATCGCAGACTCAGCCGTATCGAGAGCGAAGAGGAGGCGGTGGACTTTCAGCAGGAGTTACAGGATCGTTTCGGAGAATATCCGGCGGAAGTGGAGGCACTCCTGCAGGTGATGGCCATAAAACGCCGGCTTGCCTCCATGAACTGCATCCGTTTAGACAAAAGTAAACAGAAGGAACAGGATATGCTGGTATTTACCTTTGGCCCTGAAGGGCCTGTGAATTCAGAAGGTCTTCTGTCGGCACTGCCTAGGTATAAGGGTTGGCGATTGTTACCTGATGGTCGGTTGATGGTCCCATTGCAGGGAAAGGAATTGAGTGCAGTGCTGGAGACAGTGCATTTCATAAAAGGGCTGTGAGGTTTTTTGTGGCAAGAGTGAGCAAATAGGTTTATTTTGAGGCATATTTTTTTATTTTTAAGCAAGGAGGTCACATGAAAGTAGTTATAGTGGGTGCGGTTGCGGCAGGGCCAAAGACCGCGTGTCGTGTCAAGAGACTGCTTCCCGATGCAGAGGTCATCTTATTGGATCAGGACGACCTCATCTCTTACGGTGGTTGCGGCATTCCCTATTTCGTGTCAGGTGATGTAAGTGATGAAAAGGAACTGCGTTCCACCAGCTACCATCTGGTGAGGGATGAGGGGTATTTTGAAAACGCCAAGGGGGTTCGGACTATTACGTCCACCCGCTGCCTCTCCATAGACAGAAAGGCCAAGGCCATAGAGGTGGAGAACCTCAAGACCGGTGAGAGATATACCATTCATTACGACAAGCTGGTGCTGGCCACCGGCAGTCAGCCTCGTAAACTGCCCATACCAGGAAGTGATCTAAAAGGGGTCTTTTCTGTGGCAAGCCTGCACAAGGCCATAGAGATCAAGCGTTCCATAGAAAAGGGCGAGGTCTCTCAGGCGGTTATCATCGGTGGCGGTGCCATCGGTCTTGAGATGGCAGAAGGGCTTGCGGATCTCTGGGGTATCGAGACCACAGTGCTCGAGTTCATGCCTCAGATTCTGCCTCGTATCGTAAGCCCTGTATTCGCCCGTATGGTCATGGAGCACATGAAGGAACACAATGTACAGGTGATGCCTGACGAATATGCCAAGGAGTGTGTGGCGGACGAAAACGGCCGTGTTTCCAAGGTCATCACCAACAAGCGGGAGCTGCCAGCCCAACTGGTGATTGTGGCGGCAGGGGTGCTGCCCAGGGGGGAATTGGCCAAAAATGCAGGGCTTCAGACCTCTGCAACCGGCGCCATCGTTGTAAATCAGCGCATGCAGACCTCTGACCCTGATATCTATGCCGCAGGCGATTGCGTGGAGCTTTTGAACCTGGTCACAGGCAAAAAGGGCTATGCCCCAATGGGTTCTATTGCCAATCGTCAGGGCCGAGTGGTGGCGGACAACATCGCTGGCATTCCCAGCACCTTCAGCGGCTGCATCAACAGCTTTGTGATGAAGATCTTCGATCTATCAGTGGGCGCTACTGGTATCAGCTTAGAGGTGGCTAATGCAGAGGGTTTTGATGCCTTTGAGGTCTTTTGTGTGCAGTCGGATCGGGCACACTTCTTTCCCACGCAAAAGCTCATGTTTTTGAATATGGTGGTGGACAGGCGCACTCAGCGGGTCCTTGGGTTGCAGGCCCTGGGCCAGATGGGAGATGGCGTGATGGCCCGCATCAATGCAGCGGCAGGGCTTATCGAAAGACGGGCTGTAGTGAGCGATTTCAGCAACTTGGAGCTGGCCTACGCCCCACCCTTCTCCACTGCCGTGGACATCTTAAATGCCGTGGCCAATGTGGCGGACAATGTGATTGCAGGCCGCATGAGTTACATTTCGCCTTTGGAGTTTGTGGCATGGATGAACGGCGAACAGCTACATGAGGACTGGATGGTGCTGGATTTGAGGCACGCCCGTGAATCGGAAAGATATGCAGAGACGTATAAAGACCGTTGGATGGCCTTGCCCTATAATGAGGTAAGAAACGGTTATGCAAAACTGCCCAGAAACAAGACCTTTGTTCTGCTCTGCAACGCCGGTACGCGTGCCTATGAGGTGCAGGTATTTTTGAAAACTCAAGGGTTTCAGAATACATTGGTATTGACCGGCGGTCTCAATGTGATAAACAGATTGAATCCAGCCTGGTTATTGGAAAATAAAAAATAAGGAGCGATTTATGAATCGTAAGTCAAGTGTGGTTTTGATCCTGGTGTCTCTTGTTTTGTGTTGTTCCACTGCCTTTGCCCAGTGTCCGCCCAAAGATGCGTTGCAGAAGGCTGTGGAGGTCGCCTTCAAACAGAATGATGTCAAGGTAGTGAACGTGACTCAAGGGTTGGTGCCGGGCCTGTGCGATGTGGAGGTGGAACAGAGGGGCCAGAAACGCATGGTTTATACGGATTCCACAGGCCAATACCTCATAGCAGGTCAGGTGCTCAAGGCCTCTGATGGCACCAATCTCACACAAGAGGCGGTTTCCAACCTCAATCGTCTGAGTGTGATGGAGATCGCACAGTTGGACAAGTTTGTGGCCTTTACTGACGGTAACAAGGGTAAGGTGGTGTATTTAGTGACCGACCCCCAGTGCCCTTACTGCCAGAAGGCAGAGGCGATTTTGAGCGAGCTGGTCAAAAAGGGTGAGGTTCAGGTGAAATACATCCTCATGCCCCTGCCGTTTCACAAGGGCGCAAAGGAGGAGAGTGTCTCCATTATCTGTGACAAAAAGGCCATAGAAGGCCTGAGGTCCCGTTACCGTTCTGAAAATCAGTGTGGGGAGGGCATCAAGAAGATAGACGACGGCATAGCCTTTTTGCAGCAAAAGGGCATAACAGCCACACCCACCTATATCTTTACGGACGGCCGTTTTCAGTCGGGTGTCTTGGATGAAAATCAACTAAAACAAAAGCTGAAATAGGAGGAGACAGCCATGGCTGACATGAAACAGATGTACAAAACCATCATAGGCGATCACTTCCCCAGCGAGATGCGCATATCATTCGGTGATACAACCCTGCTCTATCGCAAGCGCACCTGGACCTTTCCCAATGAAAAGACAGGTCAGCTTGAGGAGCGCGGGGTGCGGTATGGTGAAAACCCTGATCAGGAGGCCGCCCTCTATGAACTGGTAAACGGCAATCTGGTCTTGGGAGGCTGTGCCTATATCGAGCCTGGCCTTGGTCTGGTAAGCGCCATAGATGAAAAGGCCATGTTGCAATCCGGCAAACATCCAGGCAAGATAAACCTCACTGACATCGACAACTCATTAAATATCCTGAAGTTTTTGATGACAAAACCTGCGGCTGTCATAGTCAAGCACAACAACCCGTGCGGCGTGGCCTATGGCGATACCATGGAAAAGGCCTTCACTCGCGCCCTGCGTGCAGATCGAGTGGCTGCCTTTGGTGGTTGTGTGTCTGTGAACAGGCCAGTGGATAAGGCCCTGGCAGAGGCCCTGGCTGCCCAGTATCTGGAGGTGGTGTGCGCCCCTGGTTTTGAGGAAGGCGCCGTAAATATCCTGGCTAGGAAGAAGAACCTGCGCATCATAGAGATACGGCGCATAGAGCAGTTGGCCATGTACTGGGACAAGCGGTTTGTGGATTTCAAGAGCCTCATTGACGGCGGCATCATTCTTCAGCAGTCCCCTGTAAACCGCATCAAGACCAAGGCAGATCTCAAGCCAGCCGAGTGTGAATACCAGGGAAAGGTCTATAAAATCAAGCGGTTGCCCACAGAAAAGGAGTATGAGGACATCATCTTTGGTTGGGCGGTGGAACAGGGTATCACCTCCAATTCTGTCATATATGTCAAGGATGGCGTGACCGTGGGAATCGGGACTGGTGAGCAGGATCGCGTAGGTGTGGCGGAGATAGCGGTTTATAAGGCCTATACCAAGTATGCCGACATCCTGTGTTATGACAGGCTGGGCATTCCATATAAAGAACTGGAGCTCAAGGCAGAAAAGGGCGACAAGGCGGCTCAGGAACAAAAGCAGGAGATCGATGAACAGACTCGCAAGGACAGGGCAGGGCTACCGGGTTCTGTTATGGTCTCGGATGCCTTTTTCCCCTTTAGAGACGGCGTGGATGTGGGGATTCGGCAGGGTGTGGGTGCCATTGTACACCCAGGTGGTTCTCTAAGGGATTGGGAGGCCATAGAGGCCTGCAATGAGGCAAATCCACCGGTTGCCATGGTGTTTACAGGCCAGAGGGCGTTTAAGCACTGATTGACCATTATTTCATTTTTAATTAAATCTCCTGGGGCGGCAGCGGTGAAGCATTTGTTCCATGCGTCGCATAACTGCCCTTCTTGGCAGTATGCGCCGCCGGCGCCCTCGTGGCGCCTATTCCACAAACACTCCACCACTGCCGCCCTTTTCGTCCCTGCAGAACTCCATGTTCATAACGGGTTCCCTATCCATTCCTGATGTAATTCCACAGATAACGGATTGACCTGCTGTAATGGCCAAACCGTCACTTCTGCCAATAAAAATCGTAGAATTGGCCTTTATCCTCATGTTAACCAAATTCAAAATAGATGTACTGCTTTGAAGCGTCGTTTATGATTGGGTTTGGGGTTTCAGGAAGGGTGTTAATCAAAGTCCAAAGGGTCTATGTCTTTTTTAAGCGACTTCTGATGTAGAATGTGGAGGTGGGGAGGGGCGATGAGCAGCCGGTGTTTGTGGAATAGGCGCCACGAGGGCGCCGGCCCCACATTCTCCGCCAAGGAGGGCGGTTATGTGGGGCATGAAACAAATGCCGGCTGTCCTCGCCCAGATATTGTCCTTTTTTATCAGCCTTTAAATAACGGGCGATGTGCCGTGTATCACTTGCAGAGGTTGGTGTTTGCGAGGCTGTTCAAAGAATGAAATTTTCCCCATGCAAGATGCAAGGGCGAAATAACAATTCGCCCTTTTTGTTCTCTGGAATAGTTGAACTGGCCTGCCCTGGTCTTTTTCAATGGCGATTTTGTTGGCAGATGTTAAAAAAAACTGCTCATACATCTTGACTTTTTTGGCGCTGTTGTTAAAAAAGATATAGAAGTAACGATATAAAATATATAATACCATTAAAGGAGGTGTGCCAAAAGGGTCAGTCAAAAGGGGTTAGATGTGTCGGGGGTCAGAAACTGTTGTTTATTTTTGGAAGGAATGCCTTTTTAAAAGGAGGAGGATGTTATGAGAAAAAGATTTTTGAGTTGCGTTTATGGAATGTTGCTCTTATTGCTCGCGGCAGGCGTTGCACAAAGAGCAGAGGCTGCTTGTACACAGGAACAGGAGCTTATAAATTATAAGTATATCGGCGCCTGTGGTGTAAGCAATGTACAGGCATTTAATCTGGGGCAAGCGGCTTTCATAACACGCATTAGGATCTGGCATAATACCAATATAACCGGCACCACGCCGCCTTCTGTGACCATTACAGGTCCTGTAGGTTACAGCTTTTCTGGTAACACCACAAAGGGCAATTGTGATACCTATCAGCCCAACTGGTGTGAGGCGTGGGTTGATCTCAACCAGGACCTGGCTCCTGGTGCATATACCCTTACCATTCCAACAAGGTCTATGTGTACTGACCCAAGCGGTAATACGACATTGGTGGTCTATGGCTGCTATGCCTCGCTTCCGCCGGTTTCTAATGTAAGCCTGGGGTTTGTATTGCCCAATGGGTCCTCCTTCCATACCGATGAGACGGTGAGAATTGGATTGACGGCATCTGGAGGGGCTTCTGATACAACGGCTGCCATTTATCTTAAGTATCTTCAGGCCAGCAATAGCTGGGTGGATATGTGGAATTCATATCTTTCTGTAACGGGTATCTTTTACGACCCCACTCCTATCCTGCCGCTTTTATTGCCGGTGGCGTTTTATAACCTGGATTGTAGCCATTCTCCTTGTTTCATGGAGTTTCCTGCTTCTTTGTTGGGTGAGGGGCAACATGCATTTGAGGCATTTTTAGCAGGTCTTCCTGGGCCTTCCGCTGTAAGTCCGATTTCAAATGTGGCTACAACGCAGATCGACATTCATGCAGCGTCACAGCCTCAACCGCCGCAACCTCCCACTCCTCAGCCCCAGCAATACACTATTTCAGCCTCGGTGACTCCTGCAGCAGCAGGCAGCATCTCCTGTAATCCCAATCCGGTTACAGCCGGCTCCACCTCTAGTTGCAGTATAACCGCCAATAGCGGCTACACCATCTCAAGTGTTACAGGTACCTGTGGCGGTACATTGAACGGCAATGTCTTTACTACAAACGCAGTGAGTGCCAATTG
>JGI11944J13513_1000489_pt1 | contig 38465 bp, 40 predicted proteins | sample TerdegcoTASludge_FD_13513 | JGI IMG/M metagenome (IMG submission 13513) | reverse complement strand
TGTGTCTCTGTGGTTCAGTTAGCGAATCACGTTTCAGTACAGAGTCACGAAGACACAGAGATTTTGCGATTCAAGTTCACCCATACTAAATAGCGAGGAGCCTGATACTGCATCTTGGGCCCAGCAGCCTCACGAGATCCGCCTCAGAACGCCTCGGGATGAATGAACTTTGCGAACATCTCCAGGCCGTCCACAATCCTTGGTCCTGCGCGGGTTATAAGATCGCCTTGTGCCTGATATATGCGATCATTCTTCCTGGCATCCGTCAAGTCGAGTCCGCGTTCGGCCTTAGCCCACTGAAGGGGCTTGTCCGCACCTTCACCCATGCCCGTGCAAGCAATGATCACCTCAGGATCTCGCACAGCTATCGCCTCTGTGTCCACTTGTGCGTAGCCAGACAGATCATGGAAGAGATTTTCGCCCCCTGCCGTCTGTATGATCTCATCCTCAAAGGTGCCAGAGCCCGCTGTCTGAACCGGATCGTGCCATACCACATAAAGGACCCTCAATTTAGGAAGCGATGAGACCTTATCCGATACTGCTTTGATTCGGGACTGCATCTGCGAAGTGAGGGCTGATGCCTCTGCCGCCTTTCCTGTGATCTTGCCGATCTTCTCTATGGAACGAAGGATGTCTGACAGATTGTTGGAATCAACGACGAAGACTGGAATGTTCTGCTGATCCAGGAGTGTGACGACTCCGCTACCATGAGTTTGGCTGGCCACCACGAGATCTGGTCGAAGTGATAGGATCTTCTCAAAATCAGGGTCTACATAACCGCCTACGACCGCAATTTTTCCACTATCTTTGAGGTCTTTTACAACTGACGGATAGTTGCAGTACTTGGTCACGCCGACAACCTGGTCTCCCAGGCCGAGGGCAAAGAGTATCTCCGTATTGGATGGCGAAAGAGAGACAATTCTCTCTGGAGCACTTGAGATGCTGACCTGTCGGCCCAGGTCATCAGTAGTAGTAATTGTATTGCTCTCTTGCGCGCATGCTGCCGAGATCAAGAGAAGCATCGCGATCAAGGCCGAGATCATCGACTTCGAAATCATACCTCTCACCAACGAATTAAAATTTATTGAACTAAAAACAGAAATATTTGATTTAAAGCTTTTGGTCCGCTTCGCTGACGATGCCAAGGCTCCTCCAAACGTTCTTACGAAAGGTTCTTAATTCAACAAATTCAACTTATTAGACATGAGCGGAAAGATGCTGGCAATTGGATTGTTTTTGGTAATTACTCTGTCAATGGTCTCAGCATCACCAACTGTCCAGGAGAGTTCTCCCAAGAAGGTTCTCATTCTTGCCTCTTATTATCCTGGCATGAAGTGGGAGGACGAGATCATCTCAGAAATTAAGCTACACTTCGCCATGAAGATGCCATCTGCGAGAATATACGTCGAATATATGGACACAAAGAGGATGGGCGCAGATGAGGCGCGTCTCGCAGATCTCAAGTCTTTATACATTAAAAAATACAAAAATCAAACATTCGATCTCATAATCTCTTCTGATACAGATGCATTCAACTTCCTGCTGAAGAACAGGGATGACATCTTTCCCAAGACGCCCGTCGTCTTCTGCGGCGTCGTGGACTTTGATCCGGATGTGCTAAAGGGAACGCGAGGCTATACCGGTGTCGTAGAGGCTTATGATATAGCAGACACAATTTCGCTCATGCTCTCTCTTCATCCCGGCACAAGGCATATTGCTGTTATCAACGACCGGACTGCTACCGGGCGGGCAGCAAGGCGGGTTTTGGAGAGGGTCATCCCCGGCTTTGAGAATTCAGTCTCCTTTGAGCATCTGGATAACCTCACAGTAGATGAGCTTCGCGAGCGACTTGCAGCTCTCTCTGTCGATAGCCTGATCCTGCTTATGACCATGAGTCGAGACAGTGCTGGGAGGTTTTTGTCTTACGAGGATACTGCCCAGCTAATCACAGAATCAAGCCCCGTTCCCTTTTACAGCGTTTATGAATTCTATTTGGGATATGGCGTCGTGGGTGGAAAGATGATCAGTGGTCGTTCACAGGGCTGTGAGGCTGCAGATCTGGCCATCCGCATTCTACAAGGCGAAGCGCCTGAAAATATCCCTGTGATTGATAAAATTCCGAATCAGTATATGTTTGATTACTTCGAGATCATTCAATGGGGCATTCCTCTCGAACGCCTGCCTCCAGGAAGCACTATGATCAATCAACCATTTCAAGCTCTTGCCCATCTCGCTGGTGAGGACCTCAGTGGGCTGAACCTTACAAGGAAGAATCTAAGTCAGTCTGAACTGCATGGGTCCGATCTGTCAATGGCTTTTCTAGAACATGCGATCCTCAAAAGGGCTGAAATGATGAACTCGAATCTAACAGGTGCCTATCTAAAAGGAGCAAATCTAGATCAGGCTATGATGGGAGAGTCTGTTATGATTGGCGCTAATTTCGATGATGCAAGCTTAGAAGCAACTAACCTAGGCCGATCAGACCTTCGAAGAGCGAGCTTTAAAAATGCTAGTCTGAATCGTGCCTTTCTTCGCGATTCGATCTTGATCGATGCAAATCTGACAGATGCAAGCCTTGTTGGCGGGAATATCATCAACGCTAATTTATCTCATGCGAATTTATCGAATGCCAATTTATCTGAGGCTCGAATCTCAGGCGCTAATCTCTTCGGAGCAGATTTGCGCCGATCCAAACTGATCTTCACGAATTTAATCGGTGCCAATCTCAGCAGAGCAGATCTATCACAATCCAATCTATCGATATCTGTGCTCCTTTTCTGCGATATCTCCTCAGCAAATCTTTACGGTGCCAACCTCATGGAGTCTTGGATATACCGGGCGAATCTGGCTGGATCGAATCTGAGCCACGCAAGGCTGAACCTAGCCCATATGAATAACTCAGATCTCTCAGGCTGCGACTTGAGCTTCTCGGATATGACAGGGGCGATGCTTAACGGGGCCAATCTCACTGGTGCCGATTTGAGCGACGCAAGGCTGGTTGGAACCGATCTTACTCAGACCATCTTGAAAGGTGCTGATCTCATAGAGACGAGCTTATTGGGTGCCAAGCTCAACTGGGCTGATCTGAAGGGATGCCGCCTTGTGAGGTCTCAGCTTGCCCGTGCAGAGCTGTTTGGAACTGACCTGAGCGAATCTGATCTGACCGGCTCGGACTTTACCAGGGCGTTCCTTCCCAGGGCGAATCTATCCGGCTCTACAGTCACAAATGCCAAGCTGAACTTTGCAGACCTTACTAATGCAGATTTATCCGGAGCGAACATCAGGGATGCTGAGCTTATAAGCAATTATATGGATGGGGCAGACGTGTCCGGAGCGGATCTGAGCGGCACCGTCATGAAGAGGCTGAGCATGGAGGGAACAGTCTTTCGCAAGGCCAAACTCAGATCTGCAGTCATAGAGACGGCGACCTATGACGGAGTGGACTTCAGTGGTGCAGATCTCAGAGATTCAAATCTACGTTTGACGTCTTTGCACAAAGTCAACCTCTCTGGCTCAGATATGAGTCGTGCAAATCTGTCCGAAGTGGCATTTATAGATTCGGATCTGCGGGGCGCCAACCTCGAGGGCATCAAGTACGACCTGATAACCCTGTACTTCCTGGCCAACTCGGATCTAGAGGGCGTCCGCATGAGCCCTGGTCTGCAAAAGGATCTAGAAGAGATGAGATCAGCAAAAAAGTCCCTGCTAACATGATGGATGACGTGCGAATGATCGAGTGGAGGCAATATCGGGGATGAGGGGTCGCTTCGTAGCTTTGCTATTGGCTGCGATCTGCCTGATAGGGCCATGTTGCAAAGGTCATGTCGACTATCAGGACCTATTGAATCTGACAATGAGTTATGAGGACGCGAGGATGGGTGTACAGGAACTGGCATTCTTTCTAGCCACTCACGACTTCGATGCCAGGCCAGAAGACGGCTATGTTACAGTCAAGATCGATAATTTGGTCTACAAGGTGACTCCCAACAAAGATAGGCCAGGGTTGGCCGATATAGCCGTCATCAATTAAGGCTGCCTGGGTTGCGGGGCATATTCACCACTGCTTGAAGGGAGATAACATCGTGGCTGTCACTTGCGTCAATTCTGATTGGTGTTCTGAATAATTAGTACAGCAAGATCAGTCCAGAACGATTCTGTTATTTGAACGTAATCGTCTATATGATCGCTGAAGTACACTCGCAATTATGAAAGCTGCAATGAAATATCTGGCTGCATTTGCCTTGACTCTGATGATCCCGCTAAACACCGCATCGGCGGTCGGCGAAGACATCTCCGATTTGAAGAGACTCATAACGGCCTTTGAAGATATCAGTATGGACTCACAAGACCTGGCCTTCTTCCTTGCCACACACAACTTCGATGCCGTTCCGGTAGATGGATATGTAAGGCTTAACCTCCTTGGCAAGATTTACAGGCTCATTCCAAATGGCAATAAGCCAGGATTATGCGATATCGAGTCAGAACAGGATATTTGATCATAGAGTCCAGATATTTCATCCAAATCTTTTCATCGCAGATCCTACGGCTCGCGAAGCATCATTTGGATCAGAGCTTATGGTCAACGAGCCCCACCAGGAGGACTTTGTTGTAATCTATCAGCTCGCTGTCTGCCTATTTTAACACAATACAGCGTGCAGCTGCCACCACAAGATGACCCTTGAATGTCAGAAAAAGGGGCTTTCCACGAGGTCCAGTTTAATAAAAAAATCATTGCGTCGTTCTTGCTATCTGGATAAAATTAATATAATGGTATTTGGCATTGTAATAAATCAAATATAGAACGACCTGATCTATAAAATTGGGACGGAGGGATATCATGGCCGAGACGAGGAATTTTGCTCTAAGAGACAAGAAAGGCAATGAGATTGGCGTTTTTACAGGAAAGCAACCGAGACAAGCGGCATTAAAAGCAGCCAACAGGGGCCATACGGACATAAGGCTCAGAGAGAGAGGGACGAAGAAGGTGCACATATTCGTAGGTGAGAGGGTTCAAGTGAAGAAGCCCAAAGGCGCGCCCGCCTGGATGCCGGATAAGATCTGGAAGCCAAAGGTAAAGAAGGTAGGCGTGGAGAAGCTGGAGGAGCTTTAACCTATGCTCTCACAAGCATTAAAGTCCACAAATCTCCTTTAGCTTTTCTCCTTTTGATCGCTGTCAATAACACCGCTATGAGGTTCGTTTGATGGAGGTACTTTGGCTTGCCGAAGAGGATGTGACCTCGCTCTTGAACATGGACGATGCTATTGCCGCTGTAGAAAAAGCCTTTGCAGATCACGGACGCTGCTTGACCCAGATGCCTCCTAAGTCCTATCTTTATTTCTCCAAATACGACGGCGACCTTCGAGCTATGCCTGCATATCTGGAGGGACTTGAAGCAGCAGGCGTCAAGATCGTAAATGTGCATGCCAGGAATCCAGAGATAGGACTTCCCACTGTCATGGCTCTATTGGTCTTGAATTCTCCGAAGACTGGGGCTCCTGTTTCTATCATGGGCGCGACCTATCTCACAAGCATGCGAACTGGCGCTGCAGGCGCTGTTGCTGCCAAGCATCTCGCGCGTCCCAAGTCCAGGGTCGTGGGCCTCGTGGGTGCCGGGGTGCAGGCAAGGACGCAGCTCTTAGGGCTGTCCAAGATCTTCGAGATCGAGAGAGTGATTGTCTCCGATCGATCAATCGATAATGCCAAGTCCTTTGTAAAATACGCCAGCAAATTCTTGGATTGCGACTACCATCTCACGACCGATGCAAAAGATGCCTGTGATTGCGATATTCTGGTTACGGCCACTCCTGCACGCCGGCCTGTTGTCAAGGAATCCTGGGTGAAGGCTGGAACGCACATCAATGCCATCGGGGCAGATGCCCAAGGCAAGCAGGAGCTTCAGTCATCCTTAACCCGGAAGGCCAAGATCGTAGTGGACGATATTGCTCAGGCTGCTCACTCTGGCGAGGTAAATGTGCCGATCTCAGAGGGGGCACTCAAGCCAGATGATATATTCGCCCAGATCGGAGAGATAATTGTGGGAAAAAAGCCAGGCAGGACCTGCGAAGAAGAGATCACAATCTTTGACTCCACAGGCCTTGGCATCCAGGATGTTGCAGTCGGATCTGTGGTTTACGAGAAGGCCTTGTCGTCCGGCATGGGAGTTTGGCTAAAGCTTGCATAAGCTCGTGAATTCTCGACTCGCCCCCCGTCTCAGCTCAGCCTTTCCCTCATTTGCAAGTTCAAAGCCCATCTTCTTCAGCATACAAGGAGCATCTCCCCTTCCATGAAGTACAGCCTCGGCGAGATCGCCTGGGTCGTCGATGTCGCAGCCTGCGCGAAACGACTCAAAGATATTTAGGTGCAGGCCAAGCAGCTTTGCCTGAGCGCAGTGTTTTGGAAAGCTCAGGCCGATATAGCAGGTCCTGAATCGCGGGCTGCGCGTCAAAAGCATATTGGTTCCACCGCCCCGCCCCGGACATAACACCACGTCTCCCTCACAGTTCAAAATGCCATCCACCACATCTCCAGTCAAGAGCGCAAGATCTGCCATGACGATCAAGATATCTGATGGCCAGCCATGCTTCGCATGGGCATCTATGAATGCGTTGATGGCCTCGTTAAGCTCCAGGCTGGACTGCGAGATGGCAACGTCCACGCCGATCTCCTCCTTCTTCAGCCCGGGCAGGGAGAGAACTGTGACCTCGCCATAGCCCGATACCACAGCTAAAACGTCTCTTAGCATGGCAAAGGCCAGGAGCCTGCGCTCCTCAGGCGTCAGCACAGGAGCCAGCCTGCTCTTGGCGTCGTTCTGCTTGAAAGGCACGATGATTTGAACCGGTCGCTGCACGCCCGGTGCATCGTCGGCACGCAATAAAACCTTAACTCTTCAGATGTGGCAAAATCACATCTTTGTCCTTTGGCATGAAGACACTGCCCCCACTTCGAGGGTACTGCAATCCTCGAAAGACCACCGCAGGCGTGCCGCCTCCAGCCTCTCCCATGAGCATGTTCGCAGCCGAGGCGATCTCGTCCACAATCGCTTCCAAGGTTATCTCCAGGGCCTTGCCATACATATCGCGCTCCCCTCGCCAATCGCGCAAAGCGCCGATCCCTGCCCAGCCAACAGCCACGCCTGCCACGCCACAGCGAAATGGCCTGCCGCAGGTATCTGTTATGATGACTGCGCAATCCTTGTCAAGCCTTGAGCGTATCGCCTTTGCGCTCGCGCTGGGATCTTTCGGCAGCAGCAATATTCGTCCGTCTCCCACATTGGACTGATCTATTCCAGCATTAACGCAGATGTGGCCAAACATCGTCACCACCAGGAGAAACGGCCTCTCGAGCAGAACCTCAGCAGATTCATCTAAAACTGCCTGAACAAACCTTGGGTCTTTTCCAATATCTTTTGCGATCTTTTGCGCTCTGGCTCCGGGACGGTAGCCATCCAGATCCCGAACGCGGCCTTCGGACTTGGCAACAATGGTGCTTGCCAAGCAGAGCACATCACCGTCATGAAGCTCGAAAAGAGACTGGACCTGACCGGCTATGTCATCTCCCTCCTTTATGACCGGCAAGCCTTCGATGAGATAACCCTGCAATGATGCTGAGGCGGACATTTTGGTCAGCTATGTATGAAATTACTGAAACCTCTCATCATCTGGCATCTTGCTGAGGCGGTAAAGCCTCGCCTGGACCAGAAGATCGAGCAGATAGGAATAGTTCTCAGCGACTAGCGCCACCAAATCATCGCTGATCTCTATCCAGGGAAGACCACCATAGCCCTTGGCAAAATCCATCCAGAATGACGATGGAGAGAACTCAAGCTGATACTTATGGTTCTCTGTAAAGGTCAGAGTGATCTTCTCCATTTAGGATGCCTTGCCCTTCCTCTCCACGACCTCGGCAAAAGCCAGAGTGCCGCTGATCTTCTTTATCTTGGCCTTGACGATCTCGCCCTTCACGGCGCTTGGCACGAAGATGAGATACTTGTCCACCTTGGCGATCCCGTCGCCTTTATTGCCCACCGACTCGATGCGCAGCTCATAGGTCTCTCCCTCCTCGATGACATCTTTTTGCACATTGGCAGTGGCTTTTCTCTTGCGCACAGGCCTGTGAGCGCCACAGGCATCGCATTTCAGCGTCAGCACGCGATCGCTTTTTATTAAGTGTGTATCTGGCAGCCTGCACTCTGTGCAGACCACATACTCCTCAAAGTAGGACTCAATCTGACGAGCAATGGCAGCCTCGCTGAACTTTCCCTGAAAGATCCCGCGCTGCCCTTCGATCTTACCAGCAGTTCCAAGCTCCTGAAGCAGATACTTCATGAGATGTTCTGTGTCTCGGTTCAAAGTGTCAGCTATCGCCCCGAAGTTCTCCAGGACTGTGGTCTTGCCCTCGTAAAAGACCTTTGCGGAAGGAATGATAAACCTCTCTTTGGACTCCCGAGTGGTCGGCATCCTCTTCATGGCCCTATCCAGGCCAGCTAAGTAATCATCCATCCAGATTACCTGATCAGCTCTTGACCCGACTCCACGATTATCTGAATTGGAGACGGCAGCTTATGCCCTGCCCTTGTCAATGCAACCTTGGCATCGTTGAGATACTGAGGGGGAACCCCCAATGTGAAGAGCTTCTGTCCAGCATCGAGCTGTGCAGCAGTTCCCACAGCCTTGCCGAAGGCGCGTCTCATCCCACTTGAGACACGGTCTGCACCAGCGCCCGTAGCCTGCTTGTTCTCGCGTATGACGTGGTGGGGGTATACTCTGAGCTTGAGGCGGAAGTTGGTCCTGCCCAATTGCTTGAGGAGAAAACGGTTGGCTGCAACCCTGGCAGCCTCCAGTGCGGTATGCCTGATCTGACAGGGCTCTCGTATCACTAAACTGAGCTCGAGTGGAAAATCCTCCTGCAAATTTCCCATGTCGTAGTGAACTACCTTGCTCCCCGGAACTCCGCCCATATACCTTCTGCGCGTGTAGGGCCGCTCATGTCTTCTGTACATGCTTCCTGGCTTACGTGTCAAAACTTTATTCCTCCGATAATCCTGAGATTGGTGCTCTATTCACCTTGTTTATAAGGTTTGGCCTGACTTCCGATCGATCAGACGCACATGGGTGTAGAGAAGGATAGCTCTCCGGCAAGGGGCCTTCTCATGAGCGATCGTACCTCATTTGGCCTGTTCGCCAAGACCCACATGAGCTTGACCAAGGCGACCTCAGGGAGCATGTCCTCGCCTTCTATTGCTCCTGCATCGAGCATGTAGCGTCCTGTATCATAAACCAGGTCGCCTATCCTTCCTCGCAGGCACTGCGAGGTTACGACGACTGGGATCTCCTCCTCTGTGGCCCTTCTGATGCCATCGATCCAATCTGAGGCCACATGGCCCAGGCCAGTGCCCTCTAGTACAATGCCCTTGTAGCCTTTGTCGATGTAGTAGTTCAAGATCTCCGGCGAGGCCCCGGGCGTGTACTTGACGAGGGCACACTGGGTCTCCAGCCGGTCCATGATGGCCAGCTCAGACTCGCTGCGACGACGATAGGGCAGGAATGTCTGGATCTCGCGGGATTGGTAATCTACGCGCCCCAGAGGTGGCTGGTTCATGCTCTGGAAGGCGTCTCTTCGAGATGTATGCATCTTGCGCACCCTTGTGCCCCGATGAATAAAACAGTAGTCGTCGCTGGTAGTGCCGTGCATCACGACACAGACCTCGGCAATGTCGCTTATGGCAACAGTCGCAGCGCAGATGGCATTCATGGCTGCATCGCTGCTTGGCCTATCTGAGCTCCTCTGTGAGCCGACGATTACAACTGGCACGGGCGTCCTCAACATGAATGAAAGGGCAGCAGCGGTGTACATCATGGTATCTGTGCCGTGTGTTATGATGATCCCTTCTGCACCCGAGCGTATCTCCTCGGCCACTGCGCGCGCAAGCGCCATCCAGTAGTCTGCGCGCATGTTCTCGCTCAATATCTGATAGATCACCCTGGCATTGTAGTTGGCGATCTCCTCCAGTTCTGGGATGGCAGCGATGATCTCACCTGCCGAGAACTGACTGGTGACAGCACCAGTCCTGTAGTCGACCTTGCTGGCGATCGTCCCGCCAGTAGATAGGATGGATACCTGAGGAAGTCCTGCTTTTCTTCGAAGCTGCCAGTCTCCATCCAAAGGCTTCAGCTCCTGCCCTTTCTCAACGAGCGTAAGCTTGGATTTGGGAAGGTACAGGCCTATGTTGTAGCCGTTGTCCAGCTTTATTACCACGTGATCCTTGCGCCTGGACGGCATGAGCACGCCCTCGTAGGACCTGCCGTTCCTCTCAATGCAGACTCTATCCCCCAGATCCATTTTTGCCTCACCAGATGATCGATTATCTTTGGCGTCTTTCTGCTGGACCCCTAAAAACGTTGCCCTCGAATCGAAGCAGATTAATAGATCATGAAAGCTGGATAGTATCACTTGGGGCCCAAGAGTCAAGAGACCGTAAGGTGTTTGCGATGATCTATTTTGTAACCAGCAACAAGGGAAAGTTTTTGGAGGCGAAGGCTATCCTTGGCGATCTGATCCAGAAGGATATCGGCTACACTGAGATTCAGGCAGACACACTGGAGGAAGTTGCAGCATTCGGGATGAGAGAGGTGGCTGAAAGGCTGCAAGGGCCAGTGATGCTCGAGGATGCCGGCCTTTTCATCGAGGCTCTATCGGGGTTTCCTGGGGTCTACTCTGCGTATGTGCAAAAAACTATCGGTAACCGCGGAATCCTGCGGTTGATGGAAGGCGTGGAGGACCGCAGGGCATATTTCCGCTCTGTGGTCGCTTACATCGAGCCAGGAATGGAGCTCCAAATGTTTCGGGGCGAGGTTCATGGCAAAATAGGCACCAAGGCGCGAGGCACGAAGGGATTTGGCTACGACCCGATCTTTTATATAAACGAGATCAGCCTGGCAGAGATGGATCTTTCGGAGAAGAACGAGATATCTCATCGCGCAAGTTCCATGAAGGCGCTGAAGCTGTGGCTTGACGAGAATCGCAATTAACGCCGTCTTCTCTCCAGGGCGCATCTTGGAAGCATTCGCTCATCGATTGCCTTGATGTACTGCGCCTGCAATGATGAGATGTAGACCTTACGCTCTCCTACTACTACTACCCGATCTGTCGCTTTAGGTGGGCTGATTTTTATTGAGAAGATCAGAGGGCCTTCGCAGGTGGTGGCCACCCGCAGGTCAGTTGATCTGGCGCGAATGTACTTTTGCATCTCGGGCGTGATCTCGATGGAAAGGGAATTGTCTGACATCATCTGGAAGATGGACATCCTGATAGAAATAGATTTTATATCTCAAATCCGCCAGAACATTAGCTGTGAGACGCAGAAAAGACAGCCACAAGGCCAGAGATCTAGCAGTGCAACGCATGGAGCGACTCTTCTCTTTAGCGGCCAAGGAATATGAGACCCATCCGGAGAGGAGCAATAGATATGTGCAGATAGCCCTTAAGATCAGCGCCCGAACAAGGGTCAGGATGCCCCGCCAACTGAAGAGCTTCGTCTGCAAGAGCTGTGGATGCTATCTATCAGCATCGGGCCGAAGGGTTAGGCTTCGCGAAGGCATCCTGGTCACAACCTGCTCATCCTGCGGAAAGCAGATGAGACGCCCTTATGGATGACAGCAAAGGCCTGGAAGTGCTCCTCTCCACACACAAAGATCATCGCATCCGCCTCTTTGCAGCACGCTCGCTTGGCAGGGCATGCAGGGGATGCTCGTCCAGGGCTCTGGTCAGGGCGCTGGACGATCCCATTCCTTCGGTGCGGCACGCAGCCATCTCAGCCCTCGGAAGAACAGGAGATTATGAGGCCCTAGAAGCACTGCGAAAGCCCCTGAAGGGTCGTAGCTGCTACACACGTGGGCTTGCAGCCAGGGCCTGGCTTGAGATATCGGGCCTGCCCTCCTCCAAGATGGAGAACCTCGAACTTCTGATGGATCTGCTCTGCTCTGGAGACGAACATGTCAAGAAGGCAATTCTGGACATAGGCGAGAGTGCTGTTGACTTTTTGACAAAAAAGCTGAAAGCCGACTCTTATCCCACTCGCCAGCAGGCAGCTCAGACGCTTGCGTTGCACTTCCGAGATTTACTGGATCGCTCTCCTCCGGGAGAATACCCCTTCAGAACGAGTGCGGTATCTGCTCAGGACATAGCGAGCCTTTATAGCTTCAGAATAATTCGCAAGGGAGGCATTGTGGATAAGGTGGAGAACTCGGGTTTCGATGCCATATCCAAGACTCTCTGCGGTAGAGATGGGGCTGTCCAATTGTCCCTGTTTCGACACAGTCGTCCGCAGCTCACGAAGCGCGCAAACGAGGCGGAGAGTGAGGACGACATAGTGTCCTATGACCTGGACGAACTTCTCTCAAAACATGGCGCAAAATTCTGGAGGAGGATGGGAAGGACTTTGGTTGCGTCCTTTGGCCATGGCTGCGTTGCGATCAAACTCTGCCGCGATGCAGGTGATAGAAAAAAGCTCCTGGCTGAGGCAAGAATGCAAAAATTTCTGAAGGGATTTGGCATATCAAGCCATCTTCCAGTGCCTCAAGGCAGCCTCATCAAGGTCGATGGCCTTCCTCCTGCCCTTCGGTCGGCAATTGGGATCTCGGAGCTCGAACCTCATGGGATCTGCTACACTGCAAAGCGAGATTACTTCGTCTATCTCGGCGACCCCAGGCTATCCACTGAAGGACTTCGCAAAGGCATGATCACTTGTGCCCATGATCTCGCCCATCTCGCAAGATGCGGCTTGATTCACACCTCCCTAATTCCACTCAGTCATCGCAGAGGGCTTGAGGGGGGAGACGACGTGTATCGCTGGAGCAGAAAGCTTGCAGGGAGATTGGAAGATTGGCAGGAGTCCTGCCGGTATCCTAACCTCAGGCTCTCAGGAATCGCCGACCTGGAGCACATCAATGTTTATGAAAAGATATCCTCCCAGGAGCTTTTTGAGCATGCAGGCCTGCATCTCCTGAGCATGAGCCTTGTTTTGGGATGCTACTTTCGCAGCAGAGGATCCTTCAAAAGAGACGAATTGAGCAGCCTTATGAAGGGCAGCTTTCATGAATATTATCGTGCTTTTACATGTCAGGAGACTAGCACCTTGGATTGCTGCATCGCCTGGGAGGATCTTGCCGATAGGATGGCCGAGGAGATGGGGGGCGAGAAGCATCGCAATATTGATGAGAACCATCTGGGCAGGCTCAATGGACCTTTTCCATTACCAGAACTGATCAGAGCCATTCACCTGACGTCTCTTTTCTCTGTCCTGGAGCTGCAGGCCCAAAACCGGTAGTCAAAGTCAGTTACGATGTCCCCAGCTGGTCATAGCCAATATACTCCATTATGGAGCCCTTCTTGTCGCCGACAAGCTCCTGCTCTCTGTCGAGGATCTCCTTTATCAAAGCCACAACAGGTTCCTTTCCATCCCAGTTTCTGATCAGTATATCCTCGGAGCCTGTAGCCTTCATCACCTGGTCTGCCACGAAGGCGCACAGATATATGTCATCCACATAACCAGTCGGCCCGAACTTGTCCTCGGGAATTACATCTCCTGGCAGTATGAAGTAAGCTATGGCCGCGATGATGAGCGGTGACATCGAACTTGGAAGGTCACTGTCGTCCAGAAGCTTGGTCATCATCCTGTAAAGCGCAGGAGCCTGACGAATGAGCTGGGCGAATTCACCATGATAGTCGGCAATGTCCTTTTCGAGCAACGCATCAAATCTCTTCAAATCCAAAAACCTCCTCCTTCCTCCGCCCGAGAATACCCCGAGGGGGCGATTTTTTTCAATGGTATTTGACCAGGCAATTAATTAACTTTTGTGCCCAAAAAGGGGGGCTCAATCGTTTAGCAGCCTTCCGTGCTTATCGATCTCTCCCTCAGTGATCCTGGTCGAGCTTATCCTGACATGATCCTCTGCCAGCTGATATTCTATTACGGAGATCTCCAGAGGCTTCAAATTTCTCTTCTCTCTAAGGCGATTTATCTTCTTGGCCATTGGCAGAGTCTCGGGAGAGACGACAATATAGTCGAAATCCTCATAAATCGATGAACCACACTGATCTTCGATCTTTATTATTTTAGCATCTTCGATGCCAAAGCACCTTCGCACAACCTCCCTCAGATTTCTCTCCCGTACTTTGAAATCTCGAACCTGCCTGGTCCTGCTCTCCCTGGCCATCTCGTCGGAGGTGAGGCCGATGATCACGTCTCCATCCCTTCCCAGCTCATAGGCCCGCCTAAGCAAGGAGATGTGTCCATCGTGAATGGGATCAAAGGTGCCTCCTACTGCAACTCTGGCCATACAGGGCCGCAAATGAAGGAGCCGTATAAGTACCTGGCGGCTTAGATTCGTCCCTTGCCGAAGCGCTCCAAAATTTTAGCGACGATTCGGCGCGAGCTGCACAGCTCGCAGAGATCTTGTTCTTCGATCCTCACAATGCGTGGATGCAGGTCGCGTCTTGAAAGCTCAGCCTCGAGATGAGATGGATCGAAGTGCTGGTCGAAGCCAAGGGTAATTATATCCGGCCTGAGATGCTCGATGGTGCGGAATATGTCCTTGTGCTCTCCTAAGACTGCCCTGTCCACTGCTTTCAGAGACTTGATCATCCTCAGCCTCTGCTCCTCAGGCACGAATGGCTTTGGCTTGTGCCGCACATTTACATCCCTGGCGACGATCACCACCAGCTCGTCTCCCAGTTCTTTCGAACGCTCCAGGTATAGGACGTGGCCGGGATGAAGAAGATCAAAGGTGCCAGTTGCAACTACCCGCGTCAAACCTAAATCCTCGTTGATAGTTAATTTGCATCATCGAATATGTCATCCTCGAAATCGACATCCAAAATTGGCAGGTCGCGTTGCACCCCTTCAGCATCATAGCAAGCCCAGCTGGACTCGTCGAAGGGAGGGCAAACGATGATGTTGTAGTCTCCGCTGCGCGAGAAGAATTGAATGTCAGGCCGGGAAGGCCTCAGGTCCGCTGATGGATGGCTGTGAACGGAGCCCACGATCTGCATGTTCGGCAGCATGTAGAGCCTGATCAAAGCGCTCATGCGTGAGGACTCAGTACCTGGAAGGATTAAAACCTCTGTGATGATCTCCTTGTCCGCCTGCAAGAGCCCTGCAAACTCCATCGGCAAAGAGGACCTGGAGGCTTCTAAAATGAACTGCAGAGTATCCCTGGCAATTCCACACACCTTTCTCTTCCTCATGCCTCCCCCGGGGCGCGAAGGTGAATGCAATCTCCGGCCAGCACGCGCTTGATCTTATCCTCTGCCCTGATCAATAGGGCCCCGTCCTCGGCAAGGTCAATGGCCTCTCCCGAGAGATCGCCTGAGGCCGAGGTTATTCGGACCTGCTTTCCCAGTGTGACAGATCGCCTGCGCCACTCTTCGTATAGATCTCTGCTGTGCATCCTATGATATGTTCCCTCTATCTCCAAAAGAAGCCTCTGGATCAGATCTATCCGCGAAACATCCTGACAAAGCTCCTGTCGGAGCGATGTGGCCCTCCAATCCACTGAAAAGCCCATAACATCAATATTGGCATTGATGCCAAGTCCTACCACTGCCCAGTCAACGCGGTCTACTTCAGCGCTGATCTCCATAAGTATGCCGCAGACCTTCCGCCCTCCGATCAAGAGATCATTGGGCCATTTTATGCCGACATCAAGGCCATAAAGAGCGCACATGGACCTTGAGACCGCAACGCTCACTGCCATATTGATGCGATACGCCCTGTCCAGAGAGATCTTTGGCTTGAGGACCAGGCTCATCCAAATCCCACCTGGGGGCGAAGCCCAGGGCCTTGAGAGCCTGCCCCTCCCTTGCGTCTGAGTCTCAGCAAGGATGACTGTCCCATTCCGGCATTCCCGGGCGACAGATCTTGCAACATCATTGGTCGAGCAAACTTCGTCAAAGCAGCGCAGGTCCTTGCCGAGCCATTTTGTTCTTAGGCCTTCGCAAATCATGTCCGCATCAAGGGGGTCATGGAATTTTGCCAGACGGTAACCCTTTCTGGTAGATGATTCGATCTCATACCCCTTCGTACGAAGGCTCTGAATCTGCTTCCAGACGGCTGCCCGGGAGATGCCCTGGCGAGTTGCCATATCCTCTCCTGAGACCCATTCACCGGAGCTCAAATAATTTAAAATTTCTTGAGAGGACACATTCTTAACTCTTCTCACCTGCCTTTTGTTGGCTCAGGTAGGACCCGACGGCTGCAGAGATGGCAGCGATCTGTCTGGAGTCAGCTCCCAGGGCAGAGGCTAAGGATGCACCTTTTTTATAATCCTCAGCCGCGACGCTCTTGACCGATTCAATTATGTTCTCTTCCTTGATGAAGTGGGTGTTGATGTCGCCGCTTCTGAACCTTGCGTTTCTGAGCACTGCTTTATGGAAGACGATGTTGGTCTTCACGCCCACGATGATGTACTCGTAGAGGGCGCGCTCCATTCTGGCAATGGCCTCATTGCGGTCCTTGCCGAGGGCCACAAGCTTTGAGATCAGGGAATCGTAATAGGGCGGGATGACATAGCCGGTGTAAACTCCGCTGTCTACCCTTATGCCAGGACCGCCAGGGCTTCTGTACCTTTTAATCTTGCCCGGTGACGGAGAAAAGTCGTTTAAGGGATCTTCCGCGTTGATCCTGCACTCGATGGCCCAGCCGCGAATTCTCATATCGCTCTGGTCATATCCCAGGGGATAGCCCGCAGCGATCCTGATCTGCTCCTTTGCAAGGTCCACGCCTGTCACCATCTCTGTGATGGGATGCTCCACCTGCAGGCGCGTGTTCATCTCCAAGAAGTAGAAGTCGCCGCGCGAATACATGAACTCCACAGTCCCGGCACTTACGTAGCCGATGGCCTTTGCAGCTTTGACGGCAATGTAGCCCATCCTCTCCCTCAGCTCCTCAGTCATGACAGGCGAAGGGGACTCCTCGATGAGCTTCTGGTGGCGACGCTGGATGGAGCACTCTCGATCTGATACGTAGACCGTCTTGCCCTTCTTGTCGGCCAGGATCTGGAACTCGATGTGTCTGGGCTCAGTCAGGTATTTTTCAATGTAGATGGTATCGTCCCCGAAGGCATTGCGGGCCACTGACTGGGAGGAGGCCAGGGCAGGCTGCAGCTCCTCGCTGCTTTGCACGATCTTCATGCCTATTCCGCCGCCTCCGGCCGCGGGCTTGAGGATTATGGGGTAGCCGATATCCTCAGCGACCTTTGCGGCATCCTCGGGATCGGTGATGCCCTCCTCAATTCCGGGAACGATTGGAACGCCTGCCGCCAACATGGTCTGGCGGGCTGTGATCTTGGAGCCCATGGCATCAATTGCGTGAGAAGGCGGCCCGATGAAGACGATCCCATTCTCCTCGCAGGCTGATGCAAAGTGGGTGTTCTCCGAGAGGAAGCCATAGCCTGGGTGGACCGCCTCGGCACCTGTCTCACGGGCGGCATTGATGATGTTTTCGATCTTCAGATAGCTCTGCGATGAGGGAGACGGCCCGATAAAGACGGCTTCGTCTGCGTATTTGGCAAAAAGGGCGTTCTTGTCAGCCTCGGAGTAGACTGCCACTGTGGAGATGCCAAGCTCCCTGCAGGCACGCATCACCCTGATGGCGATCTCTCCCCTGTTTGCGATCAGGATCTTTTTGAACATCCCTATGTGTGATGTGCTACCAGAGTAAAAAGCTTTGGAGTGGCTTGCAGCTGTCGCAGTAACTGAATGATAATATTTTTTAGGTGAAACATTTATACCAGAAGAGAGCCTTATTAACTTCAAATATACTGGATTGAATTTAGAAGGGAGTGAGTGCAGATGGTACAGATCAACATAGCAGTTTTGATGGGGGTGCTCATAATCTTAACTGGCATCGGCCTGATTGGGGTGCAGGTGATGGAGAGCGGAGGCGCAGAGATCCAGGATAACCACAGCTTCAAGCTGATTGGGGCTGAGGCTGGGGCAACGAAGTTCGAGGTGGAGACGACCTTTCCTGGGGTGCCAATGATCGCCCTAGGGATGGTGCTGCTCATCATCGGTGCGATTCTTTCTCGTGGACTGTAGAGCCGCAGTAGCCATCCCTGGAGCAGGCCAAGGCATTTATCTTTTGAGCAAAGAATGAGCTTTTCATGAAGCCCAGGGAGCTATCTACAGAGGAGTGCACGAAGTTGCTGTCCAATTGCCGGTACGGCAGGCTAGCCTTGTCCATGTCCGATTCGCCTTATGTCATTCCAATGTCATACGTCTTCTCCCAAGGCAAGATCTACCTCCATTCGCGTGACCGAGGAAAGAAGTTCGAGTTCGTCAGCAAGAACCCGCGAATTTGCTTCGAGGTGGACAGTGTGGAGAAGAGCCGCTGGTCATCCGTGCTTGTCTTTGGCAAAGCAAGCCTTTCATCCGATCTTGAGGCCAAGAGGAGGATGTTCGATGCATTCACTGGAAAAGGCATGCAGGGCCACGGGGGCAAGCAGTTCCAACGCGAAGATCTGGAGAAGATGCCCTTGATCATTTGGGAGATCGAGATCGAGGAGATCACTGGAAGAGAAGGACTGTGGTAGATGGCATCTGCAGTGAAGTGGACTGAGAAGTACCGTCCCTCATCCCTCAAGGAGGTCCTTGGAAACGGCAAGGCAGTCGATGAGTTGCTCGCCTGGGCAAATTCCTGGGAGCGGGGAGCTCCCATCTCTGGGGCTGTGATCCTCTATGGCCCGGCTGGAACTGGCAAGACATCTGCTGCCCTGGCGTTGGCGCGCCAATTTGGCTGGGATTGGATCGAGATGAACGCCTCTGATGCGCGCACAGCCGGAGCGATCCAGAAGATTGCAGGCCCTGCATCACAGAGCCGGACATTCTCTGGGCAGCGCCGCCTTGTCATCCTGGATGAGGCCGATAACCTGCACGGCACTGCAGACCGCGGAGGAGCTGCAGCAATGCTGAAGCTCGTTCGCGACACATCGCAGCCAGTTCTCTTGATCGCAAATGAGTACTATGAGATTGAAAAGCCCCTGAGGGATGCTGCAAAAGGCATCCAGTTTCGATCGGTCAGATCAACCACAATCGCCCAGGCTCTGAGGGAGATTTGCAGGGCCGAGGGTATAGCCTGCGATCCAGATGCTCTGATGCTCATAGCCGAGCGTGCAGGCGGCGACATGCGCTCGGCAATAAACGATCTGCAAGCTGCTGCCGAAGGCTCAAGGGAGCTGAAGCTCGAGGACGTCGCCACTGCAGAGAGGGATGTGAAGTCGTCGATCTTCAAGGTTCTGGAGATCATCTTCAAGGGCGCCAGTGCTCGCGAGGCTCTGCAGGCATCCTACGATCTCGACGAAAGCCCTGAGGATCTTATCAACTGGGTGGATGAGAACCTGCCGCTGGCATACCAGGGGGAGGATCTCTGGCATGGCTACGAGAGCCTGGCGCGAGCAGACATCTTCCTTGGGCGCGTCGCAAGGAGGCAAAACTTTGGCCTGTGGCGCTATGCAGGCTTCCTCATGACTGGCGGCGTGCAGGCCTCTCGTGCGAAGCCGAGGCACGGCTATGTGGCCTTCCGGCCTCCGAGCATGTGGCGCAGAATGGGCCAGACCAGAAAAGCTCGCAGCGTGCGCGACTCAGCTGCCAAAAAGATAGCGAGGCGCTGTCATGTATCTGCAAGCTTTGCCAGGGCTGAGCTCATGGACTTCGTGGGGCTGCTGCTAAAAGACAGGAAGATCGCAGCCCCGCTGGCCGCAGAGCTGGGACTTGAGGCAGAGGAGATCGCGCTGCTGCTGGGAAGCACGCCGAGCACAAAAAAGGTGCAGAGCATCTTCGAGGAGGCGATGAGGATCCGGTCTGCTGAGGAGATCGAGGAGATCGAGCTGGCCTGGGGCGCTACTGCGCGAACATCTGCGAGTCCAATGGTCGAGACGATCCAAACGGCGGAGCCTGCTGCAAAGCCCGAGTCTGTGGAGCTGGCATCACCTGTCAAGACTGAGGGAGGCAGGAGGGGTGGGCCACAAAAAGTTAAAAAGAGGCAAAAGTCGCTGTTCGACTTTTAAGCTGGAAGCAGTATCCTGCGGCCTTTGACCTCCAGAACCTCCACATCCACCCCATAAGCATCCTTGATATTCTCTGGCGTCATCACCTCAAGGGGATCTCCAACTGCAACCAAATTCCTTGGAAGGCCCTGCCTCTCTGCCATCCCTTCAAGCCCGAACAATTTCCTCAGAAGGACTATCTCATCCGAGAACATCAATGCATGATTTGGATCGTGCAGTGTCATGACAACTGTCATCTCCTGGCTGCGAGCAATTCCCCTGATCATCTTGAGCACATGGATCTGGTTCTTGAAATCCAGGTAGGAAGTGGGCTCGTCCAAAAGGAGATACCCGGGCTCTTGTGCCAGTGCCCTGGCGATCATCACCAACTGGCGCTCCCCGCCACTTATTTGGGTGTAGGGGCGTGATGCCAGATGGGAGACGCCCACAAGCTCAAGGGCACGAAGCGATCTGTTCACATCATCCTCTCCAGGCTGAGCGAGCACTGAGAGGTGTGGCATCCTGCCTGTTAGCACTATATCAAGGACTGAGAAGGGAAAAGACGACCTTTGCGCCTGAGGGACATAGCCTATGAGCCTGGCCAGTTCCGCCTGCCCCATCCGAGTTATCTCCTTGCCGTTTATGCAGACCCTTCCCCTGCTGGGATGAAGCAGGCCGTTGATTATCTTTAAAAGAGTCGTCTTTCCGCATCCGTTGGGTCCCAGCAGGGTTATGACCTCTCCCCTCCTCAGAGCAAGGCTTACGCTCGCAAGAACCAAGCTGCTTCCATAGCTTAATGTGACGTCCTCCACTGTTATGCCAGCAGCACTTTGTGTGCTCACTCCCAACCACCCGACCGAACTTTACGGAGCAGATAGGCGAAGAAGGGCGCTCCCACCAGTGTAGTGATGACGCCTACAGGAACCTCAAAGCCCATGCCTGCGCGCGCGAAGTTGTCTACGAGGACCATGAATGAGCCTCCGAAGGTCAGCGCAAGGGGCATCAATGTCCTGTGATCCGGCCCGAAGATCATGCGCAGCATATGAGGCACTATCAGGCCCACAAGGCCGATGATGCCCGCAACAGCCACAGCCGAGGATGCTGCAAGCGATGCGGCTATTATGAATATTAATTTATAAACCTCAGGATTCAAGCCCACAGAGCGCGCCTCTTCATCTCCCAGGGCGAGCACATTCAATCTCCAGCGCAGCAGCAGCATGGCTGTGCATCCAAGAGCGAAGAGCGGAAAAGCGCTGTAGATTTTGGACCAGCTGGCTGTTCCAAGGCTGCCCATGATCCAGTAGACAATGCTCTGCAGCGCCTTCTCGTTCACGGCTATCTGAATGATGGCCAGGAGCGAGTCGAACACCGCCGAGACGATCACCCCCGCAAGCACAAGGGAGACTGTGGGGGTGCTTTTGTGAGATGTGGCCATAAAATAGGTCGTGCCAACGGCCAGCAGGCTGAAGAAGAATGCAGCGTACTGGATCGACACGCCAGGCAGGAAGGCCAAGGAGAGCGCAGCTCCGAAGGCAGCTCCAGAGGACAGGCCCAGGATGTAGGGGCTGACTAGAGGATTTCTGAAGACCCCCTGGAATGCCGCTCCAGATATCGAGAGGCTGGCCCCGACCATCATGCCCAAGAGGATGCGCGGCAGTCGGACCTGAAAAATCACAGTATTGTAGACCTCAGGATAGCTCGTGCTGTAGCCAAACAGATGGGATGCAATGAGGTCCATCAGCTGCGCGGGCGGCACCTGAAAGGAGCCTATGAACATCGAAAAGAAGAACGAAAAGATGGGAAGGCCAAGAAAAACCAAATGGAGGAGAGGTCTGCATGAGGACCGATCCGCAATGCAGCAGCTCTCCCTGGCAGAAGGTCCCATAAATTTTGAAATCAGGCCGCTGCCATGCTGGGGTAATGCACGCCCCACATATCCACGTTGTATTGATCTATGGTCTGGTTCATGTCCACGTCCTTGAATTTATCTGGATGCAGATCCTTTGCAATATGCAGCAGGGCCAGCGGCATCCTGGGAGAGAATGCATCGAAGAGGTACGGATTTTCTATCTCATAGACCCTCTTGTTCTTAACGGCATTGATGTCCCTCCAGCCCTTGAAATCGTCTCCCGTTAGGATGTCTTTTGGATCCAGTTTCTCGTTGTACCACATGTAAATGACGTCAGGATTAAGCTTGATCAGCGTCTCCTGGTCTATCACGGGGTGCTCCATCTTTTGAGCGTCATCTCCTGCGAGGCTCATGACGTTTTCTCCACCGGCTTTTTCGATCACATCGTTCATGCCGCTATTGACGCTCGCAGTGCCATACACATCAGTCCACATCCAGAAGACCTTGGGCTTCTCGCTGGCCGCAATCTTGTCTGTCACATTGGTGGTCATCTCCAGATAGCGTTGCATGATCTTCTTTACCTCCGCGGCCCTCTCCTTGTTGCCGGATATCTCTCCCATGGTATCGACCTGCCGGAAGACATCATCTAAGGAGGTAACGTAAATCGCGAATGTGGGCACTTTCAGGGTATCGTTTATGGCCTTCAGATTGGGGTCCTCTGACGAAGATGCCCAGAGAACGACAAGGTCTGGGTTGGCCTTGGCAAGGGACTCAAGATTTATCTGGTCGCCTGTGATGTTGACGGTGAGCTTCTTCTCAAAGTCTGGATCGACTACGGGAAAGATGTCCTCCTTCAGCTTTCTCATCCACTTATCGTCCTTTAGGGCGGCCAAATTCTTGGGATCTCCGACTGCATAATATGTCTTGAGGGCATTTTCCATCGTAAAGACGACCCGCTCGCACGGGGCCTCAAAGGTCACATCCCTTCCCAGGTCGTCCTTCATCGTTATCTTCTCTTTTGCAGATACAGATGTTGCCGCCAGCATCAGGCATAATGCAGTGGCCAGCAACAAAAAAGCAAATCGTCTCATCAACTAATCCTCCGTTTTTTTACAGACTAAACCCGTGTCCAGACTTGCCAAAATAAAAATAGAAAAGCCCTGGATGCTTCTTCAGGGCTTGTACTGGTATTTCGCCGTTGGGAACTGCGCCATTGTGGTGTTCCACTTCGGCTGGTACGTCTTGATGGACTCATTTCGGCAGGTGCAGTCGAAGATGCCCTTCTGAGAGCCGCGCTCTTTGTCGAAGTTATAGGAAGGAATGTCGAAGAAGCCTCCCATGCAGCATGGCAGCCAGTCTTCCATCCAGGGGGGTCCGTACTTCACGATATCGATCTTCATTGTCTTCTGAACGCTGAAGTCTCCTATGTAGTCGGTATCGATCATGATTATCGGATCCTTTATGCCCTGCTTATAACCGTTCTTGCTCTTCCTGGCTTCGCCGGCCCCGAATGTTGGCACATTCGCCTTATACATGGGCATGCCCAAGAACTCGCCGACGTGCAGAGTACCCTGTGTCACCTCGTCATCGATCTTCATGCTGATCGAGCCCTTGCCGCTTGCGGTGGCCGTGGGAGCAGTGCAGTTCAGATCGATTGCAATGTCGCCCTTCAAAGCCCGCGCATACTCAACCTGCCGGTGCATCGATGCAGACTCCTGGTAGCTGTTGGCGATGTTCTTGTCCTTGATGAGCGAGTTGTAGATCACTGGATGTGCAGCATAATAGCCCGTTCCATAGGCAAAGGCTGTCGGAGACTGGACATTGTCATACTGCCTGGTGTAAGTGATGGCGCTGTTTGGACCGGCATTGCCTTTTGTCCATGCCCCTGTTGTGTAATCTATCCAATAGATTGTGTTAGATGTGGTCTTCTGCTCATCATACAGTATATCGGCAAAGTCCATGGAACCGCTCCCATGATTGTACTCGAGCATGGAGAGGTTGTTGGTGTTGACTTTCACATATTCCATGACATATCCTGTCCCTGTGACGTCGCTGGTCACATCGTTCCTGTGCTTCACAGCCTCTTGTCCAGGGTTGAAGTCAAAAGTTCCGGCCAATGAACTGCCAATAATTGCCAGAAGCAAAATTAGTACTGATCCTATTCTGATAGTTAGATGTCCCATTTCAATCCCTCATCTGCATTTACAGATACATCTGGTTCAAATTGCACTTAGTAATATTTAATCCTTTTCCGGTATTAATTAATAAAATTAACAAAATTTTTTTATTTAGCGTTTCTGTGTTGACAAACGCGACCGGAATAACAATCTCCGGTGCATATCAGTATGAAGAAGTAAATTATGTTAAATCAGTATCCGATGGCATCCTGATCCCCGAGTTGTAGAGCGCGACATCTGCTAATATTAATATTCGATATTCTTTAGTTATTTAATCATACTAAATAGATAAGTTTATAACCATGTAGGATGAAACGTACATATACTCCATCAAGCGAAAAGGACAGATGTGAAACGGGGAGGCGCATCTGTTCTTGGATTTATTTTTGGCTTTATGCAGCACAATACGATCTTAGATATTACTCTTTGATATTACTGCAATAATTCTCCATGGTGAGACGCGATTCGCCAACTTCATATTGATCTAATAGCAGGATACAATTGATCTGTGGCCGCCTGGCCTCACAGCGAAGTGGAATGAGATGTCGACCAAGATAAATCCAAATCGAGTAAAAATGCCAAAGCAGAGCCCCAAAGAGCGGAGGAGTAACTTCCAGGAGGTAGCTTTGGGCTACTCCAGGCAGCAGGCAGAAGAAGAGGCTAGCAGATGCATTCAATGCAAGAGGCCCAAGTGCGTGCAAGGATGTCCAGTGGGCGTGGAGATCCCGGCATTCATTCGCGCCCTGCGCGAGCAGGATATGCTCGAGGCTGTGCTGGCCTTGAAGCGAAAGAACAGCCTTCCAGGCGTTTGCGGTCGTGTCTGTCCCCAGGAGGTGCAGTGCGAGAAGGCCTGTGTGCTGGGAAAGAGGGGAGCACCTGTGGCCATAGGCAGGCTGGAGCGCTATGTGGCCGATTGGGAGAGGGCCCAGGAGAGGTGCATCAGATGCGAGACTCTCCCTCCGACCGGCAAGAAGGTGGCAGTCGTAGGCTCTGGCCCTGCAGGCCTCACATGCGCCGCAGACCTTGCCAGGATGGGCCATCAGGTCAGCATCTTCGAAGCACTTCACAAGGCAGGCGGTGTTCTGGTCTACGGCATCCCTGAGTTCAGGCTGCCGAAAAGCATAGTTGAGTCTGAGGTGGACTACGTCTGCTCCATTGGAGCCGAACTGAAACTGGACGCTGTTGTGGGCAGACAGGTTGGTGTGAAGGAGCTCTTGCAAGATGGCTACGATGCAGTGTTCCTGGGAATTGGAGCTGGCGCGCCGCGCTTTCTCGGTGTGCCAGGCGAGAGCCTGGCCGGGATTTACTCAGCCAACGAATACCTAACGCGCGTCAACCTCATGAAGGCCTACAAATTCCCTGAGTACGACACGCCCGTTCGAAGGGGAAAGAAGGTGGTAGTGGTGGGCGGCGGCAACGTGGCAATGGATGCTGCTCGCTGCGCTCTGCGCCTGGGCGCAGATGAGGTTCACGTCGTCTACCGCCGCTCCAGAGAGGAGATGCCCGCCAGGCTTGAGGAGGTTGAGAATGCGATGGAGGAGGGCATAGTATTCGACTTCCTGACCAACCCAACGAGATTTTTGGGCGACGAGCGGGGGATGGTCAAGGCCATGGAGGTAGTGGAAATGGAGCTTGGCGAGCCGGATGCCTCTGGGCGGCGCAGCCCGAAGGCAAAGAAGGGCTCGGAGAGCGTCGTCGATGTGGACACTGTCATCATCGCAGTGGGCACTATGCCAAACCCGCTGATCGCCAGCCTCACACCTGAGCTGAAGACGACCAGATCGGGCACACTGGTCGTTGACGAGCGCTATCGCACGAGCATGGAGGGGGTCTGGGCCGGAGGTGACATCACAAGCGGCGGTGCCACAGTGATCTCTGCGATGGGCGCAGGAAAGGCGGCTGCCAGAGATATCGATGAATGGCTGAGAAGAGGAAAAGATAGTGGGAGCGCGTGGTGCGACGCGGGCGCTTGAATCTTCACTCCACAGTCACGCACTTTGCCAGGTTCCTCGGCTTGTCGATGGGCAGGCCGAGCTTGTTGGCGGTGTAGTAGGCCAGGAGCTGCACGGCGACGGTTGCCAGCACTGCGGAGAATACAGGCCTTGTCTCTGGCAGCTCGACCACAATGCTCGCAATCTTTCCGATGTCCGGATCGCCCTCAGTTGCCAGCGCAATGACATCAGCCCCTCGGGCCCTGACCTCCTTGATATTTGACTGAATCTTCTTTCCGCAGGTGGCAAGCGCCACGACTGGCGTCTTTTCTGATATCAGGGCAAGTGGCCCATGCTTCAGCTCTCCTCCGGCATAGCCCTCTGAAGGGATATATGCGATCTCCTTCATCTTCAGGGCGCCCTCCAGGGAGATCGGATAAAGGTAATCCCGCCCGATGAAGAAGTAGCATCCAGCCCCAGCGTATGTCTCAGCAATCTCGCGGAGCGTCTCTCTCTTCTCCAAGACCCTCTGCACCAGGCCCGGAAGCCTTGTGAGCTCTATGAGCATCTTCCTGGCCTGGTCTGGCGTCAAACGGCCGCGAGCCCTGCCAAGGCGTATGGCAAGCAATATGAGCGCCACAAGCTGCGCTGTGAAGGTCTTGGTAGCAGCCACTCCGATCTCCGGCCCGCAGCGAGTGTAGATAGTGCTCCCAACAAGCTCAGTCACAGTCGAGCCCACGACGTTGGTTATCGCCAGGCTTTCAAGGCCGCAGGTCTTGGCCTTCTTGAGGGCCAGAAGAGTGTCTGCGGTCTCTCCCGACTGAGTGATGCCCAGGAGCAAGGTTCTGGGGCGCACCTGGAGCTGCTGGAACTCTGACGCTACCTCCACATCCACAGGCAGGCCAGCAGCACGGGCAAAGAGATACTTGGCGAGCAGCCCTGCGTGGTAGGAGGTGCCGCAGGCTATGATGACAACGCGCTCCAGCGCCTCGAGCTCTTCGTCGCTCATGCCCAGATCGAGCCGCACATCGCCATCGATCTCTGAAATCCTTCCGGCAACTGTCTCGCGAATGGCCCGCGGCTGCTCATGGATCTCCTTTAGCATGAAGTGCGGATAGCCGCCGCGCTCAGCAGCATCAGCATCCCATGTTATGCGCTCCATTTTAATGGGCTGGGGCATCCCTGACAGATCCATCATCTCAACCCTGTCCGCATAAACGCGGGAGATCTCGCCATCCCTCATGCGGATCACATCCTTGGTGTAAGGCAGAAGCGCAGGCACATCCGAGGCCACGTAGATTGCACTCTCGCCCTTGCCAAGCACCAGAGGGCTGTCTTTGCGTGCACAGACAAGGTAAGGAGAGCTCGCAGCCAGGACGGCAACTGCATATGAGCCCTCAACGCGCTCAAGGGCTTTGCATACCGCCTCAAAGAGGTCGCCCTTGTAATAAAAGTGAATGAGATGCGCCAGCACCTCGCTGTCAGTCTCCGACAGAAACTCATAGCCCATCTCCATCAAGAGCTCTCGCAAATCCAGGTAATTCTCTATGATGCCGTTGTGAACTATGGCGATCTCACCTGATGTGTGAGGATGAGCATTCTTGTCGCTCGGCTTCCCGTGCGTAGCCCAGCGGGTGTGGCCTATGCCCATGCATTCGCCTGGACAGCCCAAGCCTTTATAGACCTTCTCCAGGTCAGCGATCCTACCTACGGATTTGAAGACCTCTATCCTCTCGTCTGACTTGATCGCCACGCCTGCAGAGTCATAACCCCTGTATTCCAGCCGTTTCAGTGTATCAAAGAGTATTGGCCCTGCCAGCTCATCCCCGATGTATGCAACAATTCCACACATCAACAGATCACCCTGCTATCCCGCTCGATCCGGCCACGAACCGCCGCTCCAGAGCCGACACGCACGCCAGTTCCAGCGACTGTTCCGGAATTTATGAAGACTCTGCTTCCTGCCATAAAATCATCTGCAAGGATCGCCCCGAACTCAGCCCTGTAAAAGGCGTCCTCAACTTCCACCACACAGGAGCCAGTTTCGATGACAAGATGGTCCCCCAGAACAGAGCTTGCGCCCACAACCGAGTCTGAGATTATTGACGCTGAACCGATCCGGGCATCGTGCATTATGATGCTGTTTCTGATCTCTGAATGGGAGCCTATCCTGACAGAGTCGCCCACAGAAGTTGAGGGCAGGACGGTTGCATTGGGACCAATATCGCAGTCCTCGCCTATGGAGGCAGGCCCGACCAGGTAAGAGCCTGAGCGAATGATGCTTCCCCTGCCAATCTTCACAGCGCCCCGGACCCAGGCGCCAGCCTCCACCTCCCCTTGAATGTTCGCTTCATTCATGCTCAGTGCCAGGCTGTTGGCATTGAGAAGATCCCAGGCGAATATAGCGTCGGACCATATGCCTTTTGTGATGACGGGCGCGATCTCAAATCCCTCATCGATCATCTGTGAGATTGTCTGAGTGAGTTCGTACGATCCTCGCTCAGATATTGGAGTCCTCGAGAGCTCCTTGAATATGCTGGGGCTGAATTTATAAGCTCCTGTATTTAAAATTCCAGCGCACGGCCTTCCAGGCTTCTCGATTATGGCCTTGACCCTTTGCTGTTCGACCATCAGGACGCCATAGTCACCAGTATGCGGACGAAGGGCAGCCAGGATCACGTTCTCGCCCTGCGCAGATATCAACTCCTTGATGGCGGTGGAGTCGACGAAGTTGTCCCCGTTGACCACGAGGAATGTGCCGTCCATGTAAGGCTCTGCTTTGCTCAGGGCGTGTGCGGTGCCGAGCAGCTCGTTCTGTTCGATATAGGTTATATTCACGCCGAAAGAGACTCCATCCTCGAAGTAGTCCATGACCCTTTCTTTCTGGTAACCTACCACTACGTAGAGGTCGCGGATACCATTTGCAGCCAGCGCCAAGATGACATGCTCCATGAATGGCCGGTTTCCTACAGGCAACATGACCTTGGACCTTGTCTGTGTAAGTGGCCTGCACCTGCGGCCTTCACCGGCCGCCAATATGACTGCCTTCAAATTCATCACAGCCAGGATAACTCAAATAGATATGTGGCGCAGAACTTGTTTTATATCTTTTCGGTCCAGGATTCATAAAAATTATGAAATAGCTGCATAGAGAAGGCCCAGGCTTTTATAGAAGCAGGTGCAGGAACACAGCAAGACGAAAGGACAATGAATCCCAAATGAAGATATTGGTAATTCCCACAACAGACTGGATAAGACATCCCGTTCCAAACCGGCTCAACTTCATCTTCGATGCACTGGCAGAGGAGCACGAGGTCTATGTGCTACACTTCGCACTGTCTCGGTTCAAGAGCCTTCAGCCCAGGGAGACGAAGTGTCAGCTTGTGAGTGCAAGCCTGTTTGATGCCGAGGATCCTTCGCTCTATTATCTGTTGAACTTTCCTTATCACTTTGCCAAGATAAGGAGCCTTGTGAGGAGAGAGAAGATCGATGTGATACTCTCCACCAATATTCTTCCCTCTTTTGCCGCCAATTTCGCAGGAGCGCCGATCGTTTTTGACTATCTGGATCACCTGGAAGAATCGGCATCCGTTTACTATCCAGGATCAGCCTTTGGGGAGCTGGTCAAACGGGTTGTGCGCTTCATCACCAGATACAACCTGCGTCATGCTCGCTGTGTCATAACCGTCACAAATGAGCTTTCTCAGTTCCTTCGCGATCTAGGTGTGAAAGACATTGCTGTAATTGCCAATGGCGTAGACACGAGGCTGCTAAAGCCATTGCCCGCAGCTGAGGCCAAAAGTTCTCTGGGCCTGAAGGGCAAGGTCATCGGCTATGTGGGCTCACTGGAGCACTGGGTGGACCTGGAGACAGTGGTGCAGGCTCTTCCAAAGTTGGATGTCACCCTCCTGGTGGTGGGACCCGGCCTGTTCACAGATTACGGAGATCTGATAAAGAGCCAGGCTGAAAGTTTGGGGGTGGCGAGCAGGGTTGTCTTCACTGGAGCCGTGCCATACTCGGAGCTATCCCGGTACATTTCAGCGATGGACATCGGGCTAAACCCACTGAAGATGATGAAGAAGAATGAGTACGCAGCCGGAGGAAAGGTCTTCAACTACCTGGCCTGTGGGAGGCCTGTTTTATCCAGCCGCATGATCTCTCTGGAGAGGCTTCTGGGGGATGAGATCTACTACTACGATGATGTGGAGAGCTTTATCCAGCAAGCTGAGGCGATTCTTGGCTCCACAGACCCTGAAATGAGACATAGATCTGTGGCTGAGAAATATGATTGGCGCACCCTGGCGCACAGATATGAACAGATTCTGAGGAGAGCTGCCTTGGAATCTTCAAAATAGTCCCCAAAGCATGGAAGAGGTCAAATATGTCGGATCGCCCCAATGAGAGCGGCAAAAGAAGTGTCGCATTGGTCTATTACTCCTTTTCGTCCTTTGTCAGGCAGGACTATGAGATTCTATCCAATCACTTCGATGTCAGACGTGTGCGCTACAGTAGTCTCAAGGATGTCGTCAGCATCCTTGAAGCCGTCCTGAGGTCGGATGTGACTTTTTCATGGTTCGCAGGTGGTCATGCATTTCTTGCAGTATTGTTCTCAAAAATCTTTGGCAAGAAGTCCGTTGTCGTGGTGGGAGGCTACGATGTTGCATATGTTCCACAGATGGATTATGGCCTGTTCACCGAAGGATGGCATAAAAAGGCAATGACCAAGTTTGCCTTGAGGCATGCAGACAGGGTCTTGGTTGTGGATCCTTCATTAAAAGATGATGCCAAAAGAAATGCCGGGATCTCAGGAGAAAACATCGAATACCTGCCAACTGGGTACGATCATTTGAAGTTCAAATCATGCGGCGAGAAGGAAGATATCGCGATGACCGTATGCGTGGCCGATAGTTGGAGCAGGATCAAAATTAAGGGCGTAGATACTTTTGTCAAGGCTGCTATGCGCATGCCAGATATTAAATTCTTAGTAGTAGGCCTCAGAGGAGAATCCCTTGATATGATTCAGAAGATTGCGCCTTCGAATATTGAATTAATTGGCCCCGTGAGCCAGGAGGAGCTCATATCATATTATCAAAAGGCAAAGGTTTACTGCCAGTTGTCGATGCGTGAGGGTCTGCCAAATGCGTTATGCGAAGCCATGCTCTGCGAATGTACCCCAGTTGGAACAGAATGCTGCGGCATCACTTCAGCGATAGGAGATTGTGGCTTCTATGTGCCGTACGGGGAAGCTGATGCTACGGCCGAGGCCATAAGAAAAGCTCTGAGCTCTCCAGATGTTGGCAAGAGAGCTAGAAAGAGAATTATAGGTTTATTTGCCCTCTCGAGAAGAGAGAATGGGCTAGAACAGATCCTGAATGAGCTTGGGTGAACGAGAGACGATGAGAGTCGCATTGACTACGACTTACTGGAAGGGCTCGCATGGTGGCGGAATTGCGATTTACCTTGTGAATATGGTAGAGGAGCTCAAGAGACGTGGCATCGATGTACATGTGATCTATAAAGAAGGAGAGGACAGGGATAACATCAAGGTCGATTCTCAGAGTAGAGAGCCATTTCCCTGGAAGGTCGTCGAAGCCTTGAGGACTTTGATGGCGATAAAGCCCAATGCGATCCATTCCCACGGAGGCATGTACTATTACCTTGTAGCCGGATACCTTTACAAGATTCTCTTTGGGGCGAAGTTGATATACACATTTCACACAGAGCCTGAGGCGGGAGACAGGCTGCCAATTTTGAAGAGAGCAGCTCTACAGTACCTCTTGGATAGATGCGATCGCGTGACATTCGTCTCGAAGAGACTTCAGACCAGGGTCGAAGAGACATGGGGTCTGAAGTTCGACAACAGCGAAATAACCTATGCAGGCGTGAGATCAAGAGATATACCTGAGGACTCGGTCAAGGGGTTTTGCCAGAGGTTTGGCATAAAGGACGGCTCTGTTGTTTTGCTCTCGTTGGGCCTGACCGCCATGAGCTACAAAGCCGAAGGGCTGAAATTGCTGATCAGATCGCTTAAACGCGTAAAAGAAGAGTTTCCAAATATACTGCTCGTTGCCACAAGAGATGGGCGCTACCTAGATGAGTTGAAGGATCTGGCAAAAGCAGAAGGATTGGAGAGGAGCGTGATCTTCACAGGGGATATAGACGATCCATACGTTGCCCTTGCAGCCTGCGATATCTATATGCACATATCTTTAGGGGAGGGGCTGCCCGTGGCTCTGCTGGAGGCCATGTCCATGGGAAAACCGATCATAGCAACGCGTGTTGGTGGCATTCCTGAGGCGATAGAAGACGGACAGAGTGGCATTCTCGTGGGGCCAAGCTCTGTCGAGATCGCTGAAAAGATCATATATCTGCTGAAGAACGAGCGTGAAGCTGAGATGTTGGGAGGAAACGCGAGGAAGATCGCAATTGATCGATTTACCTGGGAGAGATCTGCCAGCAAACTTCTCGAGATTTATGGATTGAACTCCCCTGGGCTTTAAGAGTCGATGCGTGGGCTGTTCACCATCTCTGCGATCCACTCCATGTCCATCTCAAGCATGCTGCACAATAGTCCTGCGACGACCTTGACCTTTATTCCAAGATCGCTGCATGCAAATGCCTTTCGGAAGTTTTCATTGGCCACGCTCCACCTTCGCTCTACGAGGCTGGCCCTCCCAAAGTAATAGTAGCTCTCTGCAAGCTTTGCTTGCAGGATTTCCGGACTGCACCCCGGGCCAGCTATCGCCTCCCTCGTGTCCTGAGGAAGGCTTGAGAAGAAGTCTGCTGTGTGTTTGCCTGCCTTGAACATTGCCAGCCTCATCACAGATGTCACCTGATGCTCATGTATTCTGTAGTAGCCCAGTATGTCGTCGATCGCCAGGAACCCTCCCCTCAAGCCCATCTCAAGCCATGTTGGGCGGTCCACGTAGGGCACAAATTCGGGCTGCTTGAAACCTCCGATAGCATCCAAAGCGCTCTTTTTGCAGATGACTGTGCATGCTGTGATTGGATTGTGAAAAAGCAGATTCCTGAGCATTCCATGCCTGGAAATTCCAAGGAACTGAGAGATATCATCAGGGCGGTATGAGGTGATATTTCCCTTGCTATCTGTGAGGGCCCCTCGACCCCAACTGATGTCTGCATTGCTCTCCTCGAAGGCCTTCATCTGCCGCTCAAGCTTATGAGGAGGCCAGAAGTCATCCCCCTCTAATATCGCTATGAACTGCCCTTTGGAACGCATGAGAGCATCGTTATATATCTTCCCCAATTGCCATATTCCCCGGTTCTCCTGTCTGGTATAAGTGATCCTGTCATCACTGTATCTCGCCACGATCTCTGCAGTCCTGTCGGTCGAGCCATCATCGATGATGATCTGCTCCCAGTATGGATAGCTCTGGGCAAGGACGCTCTCGATGCATTGGGCAATAAACCTCTCATGGTTATACGTCGGGGTTATGATCGACACCTTTGGGCAAACTGCCATGGCACACTCCATACGATCAAGCTTTGGTCTCACTTCAGTCTCTTGGCCAGAGCGTCCAGCCAGGCCATGTCAACTCTGCAGAGATTGCTGATAATTCCTATCACGGCCTTGGCCTTTAGGACTGGATGTCCCATGAAAAGAGCCCTCAAAAAATTCTCGTTTGCCTCTCCATATTCTCCTTCTAACATGTTTGCCCTTCCTGCATAATAGTAATACTCTTTTTCTTTTCGATCCAACTTTGTGTATAAGCCTTCGAATGAGCCTGCCACAGAGGCTTTGATCTCCTCAGGCTGGCTGCGAAAGAAGTCTATAGAATATCGGCTGGCCTTGATCATCGAGGCTTTCATGGACGATGTAACCTGTCTCTCGTGCCGCCGATAGCAGCCCAATATCTCATTGAGGGGCAAGAACCCTCCGATTAGACAGAGCTGCAGCCATGTGGGCTCATCAACGTAAGGAAGCCCAGGCGGCTGTTTGAAGCCACCGATCGACAGAAGTGCGCTCTTGCGACAGACAACCGTGCAGGATGCAATGGGGTTCTCGAAGAGCAATTCGCCCAACATCTGCTCTTTTGTCAAACCCATAAAATGGTCTATGCCTTTTGGAAAAACCTCGAGGACATCTCCACGATGGTCGACGATCTTTGCTTTTCCCCAGCACAATGTAGCGCCAGTATCCTCCAGAGCCATCAGCTGCAGCTCAAGCTTATCCGGGGGCCAGAAATCATCACCCTCAAGGATCGCGATATACTTGCCCTTCGCGAGCTGCAAGGCTTTATTATATGTCTCGCCAAGCCTCCATATGCCTTTGTTCTCCTGTCTTATGTACTTGACTCTCTCATCTTTATACTGATTTATTATATCGCAAGTCCTGTCGCTCGAGCCGTCATCTATGAAGATCTGCTCCCAGTATGGATAGCTCTGAGCAAGTACGCTCTCTATGCACTCAGCTATGTACTTCTCATGGTTGTACGTAGGTGTGATGATCGAGACTGACGGCCTCTCCTTCATCTATTAACTCTTCTCCTCCCCTTTTACCCTTAAAATTCTGTAAAATATAGCTTTATCATCTTCATCGAAGATCCTGAGGATGTAGGCCGCTGCAAAGTAAAATGCTGCTCCCAGGGGCACAAGCAAAAATATGCTCAGGAATCTGAGAGCAAACACAAAGCAACCCATGAGCAGGCTTGCAATGATTATTTTCGAAATCAGGGCAGATGTCTGGGCAGGTTCCCAGTATCTGTCTTTCAATGTCACCAGGGCGAAGAGTACGAGAACTGAGAATTCTGTGATGACGGTGGTCACACTTGCTCCTGCATAGCTGTATGCGGGAATTGCCACGAGGTTCAATATAACGTTCTCCATTGCGCAGAGCGCAGTTATCCTCAGCAGGGCCATCTGGCCATTCGATGACCTCAACAGGCTGCTAAAAGAGCTGCTGAGAAATATGCATACCGACGACCAGACAAGTATCTTCAGTGCGATGGCCGCCCGTGCATACTCTTCTCCAAATATCAATAAAATAATCTCATCCGACAGAATTGTCGTTCCAACGCCGATCGGAAATCCAATCACCGCAAGATACTTGAAAGACCTCTGCTGGGTGAATCTCAGCATATCCTTGGAGTTGACATAAAGCTTGGACATTGCAGGGATGATGGCCATGCTCAGCACCCCTGGAACCACAAGCAAGACTATCATCAGCCTGTAGGCTGCATTGTACAATCCAACGACCTCGTAGCTTTTCATGTAGGAGAGCATCACTGAATCTGTCCAATAGTATATCGTGATGAAGACGCTCGTAAGGCCGAAGGGGAGTGCCTCCCTCAGAACAGGCCCCCAGAAGCTCAGATCTATCTGCGATTTGGGCTTGAAGAAATCGCGTACAAGGACTGCGAAGCTGTAAACAAATGTTGCTAAATTGGCGAAGAGATAGACAAAGGCAAAGTTTACAACGTCAAAGCCCCTTGATATGGCGAAGAGGGCAGCGCAGAGCAATGCAATGCTGTTGATCGAGTTGCCGATTGAGACGAACTGCATGCGCTCATAAGCCTGGAATATGGAGTTTATGAGGCCGGTGAATGCCGCCACTCCCACGGAGAGCGCAATAACGAAAACGACCCTTATGCTTGTGCTCGAATAGCCCATCAAGGTTACTGTGGCGACGAGGAGCGCAAGGGTGATTACAACCAATATCAGCTTGATCAGGGCGATATTTACAAGATACAAATTGACCATCCCTTTGTCTCTTGCGATATCTCTCACTGTCAGCTGGGTGAGGCCAAGATCTGTGAGGATCCCAAAGATTCCAGTGAAGGCAAGGGCTGTGGATATTATCCCGTATCCTTCGACGCCAAGATACCTGGCGACGTACATGGTATAAATAAACGAGAGGGCCAAAATGAAGGCATTGGATAAAAACAGAGCAATAGTGTTCTTGGCGATTCTCTCAACGGGTTTCACGAGTCTATCCTCACTTATGAGGCGGATAGAACCAGTCCCATTGTCTTCCACAGCGTGGATCGTCCGTCCTGCCATTTATCAGCCTCGGGATTATTGTGGGATCGTCCCAAGGTCGCCTAACTTCATCTGGGCTTGAATAATCATAAAGCCTGTTGACGAAATAGACCAGAGTTGCCTGCTCATTCCCGACAACCCTAAAGCCGTGCCAGTAATGCCCTGGAATCCGGACGATCTGCATATTTTCGCCTGCAGATATGATCTCATCCAGCTCTCCTGTCACATCATCATAGGCGCAGATCTTCAGGGCGCCTCTCACCACCAGGAAATGATCGACCTGCCCATCCTCGTGCATGTGCCAGGCCCGCACCATCCCAGGATAGCTCACTGACATATTGGCCTGAACTATCTCATCCTGGATCACGTCCTTCCAGTCAGTCCTCATGACCTCTGTGAAAAATCCGCGTTCATCAGCAAATCGCTTCAGTGGCTTTATCACAATTCCCGGCAGCATCATCCAACCTCGGTCTCTGGCATCTCATCTACAAGATGCTTTATGGCCTCTTTGATTGCAAGCGGCTTGCACGCCAGCATTCTCGTGGCCTTGGATGCGTCAAGGGATGAATCTTTTGGCCTTCTGGCGGGCCATTTCATATCCTCCATCCTCGACCTTCGAAGGAGGGCCCTGTCAAGATCAAAGGCCTTTGCCAGCTCCATTGCAAAGTCATATCGGGATAGCCTTGTGGCGCCAGCCAGATTATACACCCCGCAAAGCCTGCGGTCAGCAGCCTCAAGGACCATTCCAGCCAGATTTGTGTTCAGGGTCGGGGTGATGAATTGGTCGGTGACCACGCGAACCTCCTTGCCAGACCTGAGGCTGTTTATCAGCCATAGGGCGAAATTGACCTTGCCGCTTGCGGGATGGCTGCCGTAAATCACACATGTGCGAGCGATGCAGCCGCGACAGAACTGCTCGCCAAGGAGCTTGCTGTAGCCATAATAGCTCACAGGACGGGGGCTGTCGTCCTCGCGATACATGCCGGCAAGGCCGTCGAAGACGTAATCCGTGGATATGTATACCAAAAAAGATCCGGCCTTCTCCGCGGCCATAGCCGTTGCCCGCGTGCCCTCGACGTTCATCTTATAGGCCAGCTCCCTCTCGCGCTCGCACCTGTCCACATCTGTCAGAGCTGCGCTATGGACCACGACATCAGGCCTCATTCTATCCACCAGATCCAAGATGCCTGCAGGGTCCAAGAGGTCGAACTTGACGCCCCTCCCAAATTCTGGCTCATTGTGGGCATATCCGCTGAATACCTCGTGGCCCCTGGCCAGAGCGATCTGCGCAAGCTTGCTGCCCATGAGCCCGCTCCCTCCTGTTATGAACAACCTCATAAATTCACCAGTTCAACTTCCAGGGCGTGGGATGCAGGACCTTCTCATCCATGAGCGGCCTCCACCATCCCTCGTTCTGCAAATACCAGTCAACTGTCCTTTGAATCCCTTCGGCAAAGCTCCTCTGGGGGCGCCAGCCCAATTGCTCTCTGATCTTCGAGGAGTCAAGGCTGTACCTGGCATCATGCCCTGGCCGATCGTCCACAAACTCTATCAGGTCCTCTCCTTTTCCAAGCATTTCAAGAATGATCTTTGCGACCTGCAGGTTTGTCTTCTCCTCTCCTGCCGAGATGTTATAGATCTCGCCCTCGCGACCACTCGTCAGCACCTGTTCTACTGCCCTGCAGTGATCGATCACATAGATCCAGTCCCTCACATTCTGCCCTGTCCCATAGATTGGGATCTTCAGACCAGCCTTCGCCCTCAAGATGGTCTTAGGTATCAGCTTTTCTGGGAATTGATAGGGTCCGTAGTTGTTGGTGCATCTGGTGATCATTGCATGCAGGCCATAGGTTCGAGCATAGGCCAGGACATAGACGTCCCCTGCTGCCTTGCTTGCGGAATATGGCGATGATGGTCGCAGGGTGCTCTCTTCTGAGAAAGAACCATCCAGAATATCTCCGTAGACCTCGTCGGTGGAGATCTGCACGAATCTGGCATCTGGATTGCGATTTCTCAAAGCCTCCAGGATGTTGAATACGCCAAAGACATTGCTGTGCAGGAAGGAGTCCGGCCTCGAGATCGACCTGTCAACATGGGTCTCTGCAGCAAAGCTCACTGTGGCATCCACGTCTTCGATCTGCTCTTTTATGAAAGAGGGATCTGCTATGTCGCCTTGCAGGAAGGAGTATCTCTCATCTTCGTTCAGATCAGCGAGGCTGTTTTCATTGGATCCATACCTGAGGGCGTCCACATTCACTATCATGCAGTCCTCATGCGCCTGCAGCATGAACCTGATGAAGTTGCTCCCTATGAACCCAAGGCCACCAGTCACAAGAATCCTCATGGCGTCCTCCGGGATGCTGGGGTTGCATAAGCCTCGGCCGTCGGGCTCATGATGCGCGCGCCCCAATCTTGATTGCAAAAACGACGAGTCAAATTATCACCTACGTGTATTTTGTGCTTCGAGTG
>JGI11944J13513_1000486_pt1 | contig 38620 bp, 43 predicted proteins | sample TerdegcoTASludge_FD_13513 | JGI IMG/M metagenome (IMG submission 13513) | reverse complement strand
CAAGCAGGTCACGGAAGAGCAGAAGGACCATATCGTCAGGAACGCATCCGTCTACTGGGAGATGGCCGGGAGGTACAGGGATGACTGAGGTCGTTGTCATCGGGGGAGGCGTGTCAGGGATCCAGGCTGCCCTCGACCTTGCCAACCATGGTATCGATGTCTGCCTCGTGGAGAAGGAGCCGTCCATCGGGGGCCACATGGCGATGCTCGACAAGACTTTTCCCACAAATGACTGCTCGATGTGCATCCTCTCACCCAAGATGATGGACGTGTACCGCCATCCCCGCATACGCACCATGACATGTGCGAAGGTAGTGTCTGTCAGCGGGACACCCGGAGACTTCCATGTCACAATCAGGATGATGCCGCGCTTCGTCGATCCGGAAAAATGCAACGGGTGCGGGGATTGCATCGAAGTATGCCCTGTCGAGGTTTACAACCGGTTCGACGCCGGACTCGGTGTCCGGAAAGCCATATACAAACCCCACAGCCAGGCAGTGCCGGACATCGTGGTCAGGGACACCGATCACTGCATCGAATGCGGACTTTGCTACGATATCTGCGGCAGGGAAGCCATCCTGAAGGAGGATCGGGAGAGGGACATCACCGTGCATGCACAGAGTATCATCCTCGCGTGCGGCTACGAAGTCTTTGACGCCCGGAAAAAGGACCAGTTCCGGTACCTCTCCCTCCCTGATGTCATCACGGGTCTTGAGTTCGAACGGATGATGAACGCGAGCGGTCCGACGGGCGGAAAGATCAGGCGCCTTTCCACGGGGGAGACTCCGCGTTCGGTCGTCTTCATCCAGTGTGTCGGATCGAGGGACGTCCCTCTCGGAAGGCCCTACTGCTCGGGTGTCTGCTGCATGTATGCAATCAAGAACGCAATCCTCCTCCGCGAGAAATATCCCGGCATCGACGTGACCATCCTCTACATGGACATAAGGGCATACGGCAAGGGGTACGAGGAATATTCCCAGAGGGCAATCGGTGCAGGGGTTCATTTCGTCCGGGGGATGCCCGGTGAAGTGACAGGGCAGGGGGATAGCATCCGTATTCGCGTGGAGAACACCGAGAACGGAGAGATACTCAACCTCAACCCGGAACTCGTCGTTCTCTCCACCGGCCTCGAGCCGGCTCCTGACGCAGAGGATCTCGCAGGAATGCTCGGTCTCCCCCGGGAATCCACGGGATTTTTCAGGACACTCAACGAAAAGGTCGATACCGTGGCAACAGAACGACCCGGCATCTACCTTGCGGGCACTGTGACCGCACCCCGGGATATCCCGGACTGCGTTGCCCACTCCGGGGCCGCTGCGATGCGTGCGTTCATCGATGCTTCGAGAAACAGTCAGTGCCGATGAAATCCATCGAGACCATTTCGTGGGAGGATGAAACCGGAAACGTCATCCTGATTGACCAGACGCGTCTGCCGGGCAGCTACCGCCTCGTCCGGTGCAGGACAACGGACAGGCTTGTCCGGGCCATCCGGACCCTCGAGGTCCGCGGCGCGCCGGCACTCGGCATTGCGGGGGCATACGGCGTGCTCCTAGCGATAAAACAGATCCGCGAACGTGACCATTCTCTCTTTCTCCGGAGGCTGTACAGGGAAGCAGAAAAGATCAGGTCTGCGAGACCGACGGCGGTCAACCTCTCCCTCGGGGTCAGGGTGGTCATGGAGGCCGTCGAAAGTGCGGGTTCGGTCAAAGAGGCAAAGGAAAATGCACATGCTGCAGCGAAGGCCTTCGCCGATGCTGAATCACGGTCATGCCACGAGCTCGGAACCTGCGGGGCCGCACTCATTCCTGAAAAATGCACGGTGCTGACACACTGCAACGCCGGGGCGCTCGCCTGCAGGGAATGGGGTACGGCCCTCGGTGTCATCAGGTCAGCCGTTGTGCAGAAGAAGCAGGTTTCTGTCATCGCGTGCGAGACCCGCCCGCTCCTCCAGGGCGCCCGCCTGACGGCATGGGAACTCCGGAGGGACGGCATCCCTGTCACCGTCATCCCCGACTCCGAGGCTGCCTTCCTGATGCAGCGTCACGAGGTCGACCTCGTCATCGTCGGGGCTGACCGGATCACGCGGGATGCTGTTTTCAACAAGGTGGGGACATACATGCACGCGGTCTGTGCCAGGTACCACAATATCCCGTTCTATGTTGCTGCACCTGTCACCACGTTCGATCCCATCCATGCTGCCCGGGACGTTGTCATCGAGGAAAGGGCAAGAGAAGAGGTGGCATCGTGCGGGAGGGCTACCGTGGTTCCCGATGGGGTGGCGGTAAAGAATTACGCCTTTGATATCACTCCCCACGATCTGGTCAGTGCATTCATCACGGATATTGGCGTCTTTCATCCGCCCCCCGACTGGATGGCACTTGAAAAAGCATTAATATCCAGAAATCCGGTGTAATGCAATGGTTTTTGCACCTGTGACCATTGAAGGTATCATCTTCCTCGTGGGCGAGATCACCCTCCTCATTCTCTTTGGTCTCCTCGTCTTCTCCCTCCTTCTCGTATGGATATCCATCGTCTCGATCAATACGGGCAGGCTCATCCTTCCCCGTTTTGTCAAGGCCGGCATGGTACTCGTCGAAGGGTTGGCAAAAGCATTCTTCCGCCTCTTCGGTCTCGAAGACAGCGAGGTTCTCACTTTCTTCATCACGCTCCATAATACCATGCACAAGCAGAGCTTCGCAGAGATCCCGCCGGAAGAGAGGGCGATCTTCTTTCCCCAGTGCCTGCGTTCGTCCAGGTGTCCTGCCCACCTCTCGCCCGAAGGTCTCGCCTGCAGAAGCTGCGGGTCATGCAGTATAGGGTACTGGAGGAAAGTACTCTCGGCCATGGGCTACCGTGTCTTCATCGTGCCCGGATCCTCTTTCATCAAGCGCATGGTCCGGGCATACCGCCCGAGAGCCATCATCGGTGTCGGATGCCTCGCCGAAGTCAAGGACGGTCTCGAGATGTCCGATAAGATGGGTCTTGTCTCGATGGGAGTCGTCACGCAGAAAGACGGGTGCGTGGAGACGAGCGTCGACTGGGAGAAGGTCATGGAGGTGGCGTCGCTGGGCGTCGACCCCGCAAGGATACCCCATGAGGCTTCAGAAGCCCTTTTTTCTTCCACTCCTTCACAGGAAGAGGGCCGCGAGGGAGAACACCACGAGTGACGTAAACATGGCGTACTTGACGAGTGTGGTAGCCCTTGTCCCCTTCAGGCATTCGGGTGTCCGGCAGGAGAGTGCCCTGAAGGCAGTCCAGAAAACGAGAAGATCCACGACGGCGATTCCCGCAAGGTAGGGCAGTCCCCACCAGAGAAACGGGACGAGGCTCGCACATATCGCAGTCACGAGGAATAGGAACCCCAGCCGGATGACAGGGTATACTCCGATCCGCACGGGAAGCGTCAACGCCCCGCCCGCCGCATCACCCAGGACATCCTCGGCATCCTTCCAGAGCTCGCGGGCGAGCATGGCAAAGAAGGTGACAAGGGCGATGGGAAGGACCTTCATGGCCCCACCGGCACCTGCAAAGGCAGCCCCGAAGACGAATATCGAGGCCGTCAGGTATGAAATCGCAATATTCCCGGCCCCCGGAGTCCGCTTGAGGCTGATTGCGTACCAGACGAGGAGGATGGTATTGAAGGCCGCGATTGCCACGCAGAGGGGGTTCATCGTGAACGAGACGGCAAGACCACACAGGAAAAGGATCGCGGAACAGACCAGAACTGCATCCCTGTCTGCCGCGCCGGAAGGAATGGGTCGATCGGGACGGTTGATCCGGTCGATCTCCACGTCGCAGTAATCATTGACGGCGTTACCCCCCGCGGTAACGAGGAAAACGACAAGGAAGATCCATATGGCCCCGGGAATGAGGGTTCCCGTCGCCATCAGGTACCCGACGATCCCGGCAAGACCTGCGAGGACGGCGTTGACAGGGCGGATGACCTGGATATACCCGGATCGGGGAAGGATGAGGCACTCCTCCTGCATATCTGTTATTATCCTGTCACAAAAAGGGTATCCCTCCCGGGAAAATCGTTATCAAACTACGGAAAACAGCGGGCGTGGAGGGATTTGAACCCCCGACCTACAGCTTAGGAGGCTGCCGCCCTGTCCAGACTAGGCCACACGCCCTGCCATAACTCATTGCCGATGAGAAGGTATAAGCGTGTCGAACCGCCACATTCTCCCGCTATGGAGTATGTTTGGGCAGAGGAGGGACGAATAAAGTTTTTAGTCCCGGTCACCGACCCTCACCATCCTTTCCCCCCCGGATCGGCACCGGTCTTCTACAACCCGCGGATGGAACTTGCACGTGATGCAACGGTCCTCCTCTCCAAAGTTCTCCCGGTCTCCCGTTACCTCGATGCAATGGGCGCAACAGGTGTCAGGGGACTACGCATTGCAAAGGAGTGCGAAGTCCCGGTGACCATCAACGACCGCGACCCGCAGGCAGCCGATCTCATCCGCCGGAACAGCGAAATCCTGGGGGTTCCCGTCGAGGTGGTCTCTTCTGACGCAAACTGTCTCCTCTCCGGGAGGGTCTTTGAGACCGTTGATATCGACCCTTTCGGCAGCCCCGCACCTTTCATCGATTCGGCTCTGAAGGGGTGTGGCAGGTTCCTCTTCGTGACTGCAACAGACACGGCACCCCTCTGCGGTGCACACAGGAATGCCGGGATTCGACGGTATTTTGCAATCGCACTGAACAACGAGTACCATGCAGAGACCGGACTCCGGATCCTCCTTGGATTTATCGCGAGGGAAGCTGCCAGGTATGACCGGGGAATCGAGCCCCTCTTCTCCTATGCACGGGAGCATTACTGCCGTGTCCACCTGCGCCTTCTTCGCGGAGCACGAATGGCAGACAGATCCTTGAGCATGATGGGATACGTCCTCCAGTGCCCGTCCTGCATATTCCGGACCCATACCACGGGGATCCTGCCATCCCATGAAGAATGCCCGTATTGCAGGAATGCGCTCGTACCTGTCGGGCCACTCTGGACAGGGCCTCTCCACGACAGGAACCTCCTGGACCGTCTCCATGAATCCATCTCTTCAAGCGGATTCCGGCTGGGGGGAGAACTCCGGAAACTGGTGGACACGTGCCGAAACGAACTTGATATCCCCCACCATTACGACTATCACGGTCTCGCCCGCTATTTCCATATTTCCCCTCCCCCCATCGACGATGTGATCCATTCCCTCAGGAGCAGGGGGTACGAAGCATCACGGGCCCATTTCAGCGGTACCGCTGTCAAGACGATTGCGCCACATTCTGTACTCCGCGAAGCCCTGACCCGGAATCGGTCGTAACCGCCGGCAAAATGCGGAGCCCTTCTCAAAAGACCAATTGACTGGTCGCAGGACGCACCAGGAGAGAATGCCCTTTCTAATCCATTCTTCTCTCAAAAATCCAGCCCTGATACACCCGGTGACACACGGCAGGGGTCGTTCCCAGCCCCGGCAATACCCTTATTACTGCCAAGAGAGTTTTTTTACAGCTATGAAAGTCCTTGTCGTGATCCCTCCGGAGAATTTCAGGGACGAGGAACTCGCAAAGCCCCTCGAGGCATTTGAAAAAGCTGGAATCACCTTCGACATCGCCTCCACGCGGAGGGGACAGTGCAGGGGTATGCTCGGTGCCCGGGCGACCGCTTCACTCTCCCTCGAGGAGGTGGAACCTTCCGATTATGCCGGGATCGTCATCGTCGGGGGGACAGGGTCCCCTGTGCACCTGTGGAAAAATGACATGCTGGTAGAGCTCGTCAAATACTTTTCAAAGAACAACAGGCTGATCGCAGCAATATGCCTCTCGCCGGTCGTGCTGGCCCATGCGGGTATACTGAAAGGGAAATCGGCGACATGTTACGAGAGCCCGTCCTCCACCAAAGAGATGTTAAAAGGCGGGGCCATGCTCGCAGGAACTCCCGTGGTGACCGATGGGAACATCATCACGGCAAATGGCCCGGCTGCCGCAGCTGAATTTGCCGGCGCGATCGTCCGTGCAGTGAAAGGGTGACACAAAAAGTATTTTTTGCAGCTTCAGGGGGGAAAGGTATAAGGTATCGTTGCTCTTTCCCTGTCACACCCCGGTTGGTGAAAGGAGGAATTATCACCCCTGGTACAGTCCGATTTTTATAAAACTGCAACCGGGACGTTTCTTGTTTCGGGCAGAACCTCTCCTAATGTTCGATGATGATGGAGAGCAGGTCGCCTTCCTTTAACTTGTGGGACAGGCCGACCCTCTGGCCGGGATGCTTGACAGACTCTCCCCAGACCCGCGCATACCGGAAACGCTCCACGAAGTCGCGGTGCAACCGGCGGCACACGTCACCGACCGTGCTCCCCGACCTGATGATGAGGGGTTCCTCGAGGTCGGCAGCCCCGCTCTGGGGTTTGAGAAAGACCCGCATGAACCCCAGTGTATCGAAAATCCAGTCCTTGAATTCCTCCATGTGGTAACCGGTATGGGCAGAGATGAGGATGGGTGGGGACCCGAATCTTTGGGAAATATCGTTCCTGATGGCTTCCCGTGTCGCCTCGTCGACGAGATCGACCTTGTTGACTGCAACGAATGCAGGGATGTAGACCCGGTTCCCGAGCATCGCATCGATGATATCCTCCTGCGTTGCGTTTCCCCTGATCAGGACATCGGCATTCACCATCCTGTGCTCGGACAGGATGGCCCGTATCTCCTCGATATCGAGGTCCAGCACACCGACATGGTTCATCCTCACGCCACCTGATGCCGTCTTCCTGATGGTGATGTCTGGTTTGGGGCGGTTGATCCGGATTCCTGCATCGTACAGTTCCGACAGGAGGACGTCGACGTGGGAGGCATTGTAGATGTCCACGAGGATGACAATGAGATCAGCGCTCCTGACAACCCCGATAACTTCCTTGCCCCTCCCCTTTCCCATCGCTGCACCCGCGATCAGGCCCGGGATATCGAGGATCTGGATCCGTGCACCGCGGTGTTCGAGGGCCCCGGGAACGACCGAGACCGTCGTGAAGGCATATGCACCGACCTCGCTTTTTGTCCCCGTCAGGACATTGAGAAGCGTACTCTTCCCGGTCGACGGGAAACCGACAAGCACAACAGTTGCATCACCCGATTTCCGGACAGAATACCCTTCGCTTCCGCCCCCGGCACGCATCGCGCGGGAGACTGCCTCGTCTTTCAGCCGGGCAATCTTCGCCTTCAGTCTCCCGATGTGCTTGGACGTCGCCTTGTTGTAGGGTGTCCTCTGCAGTTCCTCTTCGAGTTCCCGAATCTGTTCTTCCAGTCCCGCCATCCGCCTTTCCTATATCAGTGGCTGTATCGCAGAGATATAACTGTGGGTCCGACGCAACGACAAGGTAAAAGGAGCCACCGGTCGGAAAAACAGGAAGTTGAACACGTCAATCACGCTCCCCATTTCAGGATAGTAAACAGTCAACAACAATTTTATGTGTCCCCAAGACCCATTTAATCAGGCAGTTGCTGCTATAGTGTAGTCCGGCCAATCATGCGGGCCTCTCACGCCCGCGACTGGGGTTCGAATCCCCATAGCAGCATTCTCTTTCTGTCATCCGGTTCGAAAGCAGGTAATTTCTAATCCTTTTTGACCGGATAAAAAAATCTGGTTCGACAGCAATCGGGGAGACCAAAAGACAGCCTTTTCGAAAACCAGGTATCCGGCACACAAGGCCCCTTGCCGGAAAAACAAAAAAAAAGGGGATGTGAGAAAATCAGCCCTGTTCCTCTGCGCGAGTAAACTCCCAGTAGAACGGTCCCGGAACGAAATCCTCACCGATGAAGAGACCGGACTCGTTATCGGCGGTAACCTTCAGCCGATCTGTCCCCGCATCGTGCCGGATATCCAGGTGTTGTTTCTCGTTTGAAGAGCCAAGCCAGAGCCGGTCACCCTCTGACTCCCACGAGAAAACCATGGTTTTTCTGAATGGAGGATCGAGGTCCGGTGCGACGAGGTCGAACCTTCCTGTACCGTTCGAAAGAAAATCAAACCGGATTGCAACCCTGTTTGTACCGATAATTCCAAAATGCTGCCAGGTCCCAAGGAACTGGTCCCCCCCCGGGTGGGTAACGCCCGGCGTGAGAGTTGCCGGCACGGGAGTGGTATTGCCGGGAGAGGTGATCCCGTGTTGCACGCACCCGCCCAGGAAGATGAGGCCTGCAAGGAGTGCGGTTATAGACAGGTACACTGCATAACCAGAATTTTTTTCCATGGTTCTACCCCGGAACAATCCCTTTTACGTTCTACCGGTGTCAATATATGTTTTCCCCGACCGGCAAGGGACTTATGATTCCGGGACCCGTTTTCACTCGTATGCGGGTTCAAGTACTTCGTTTTTGCTTTCTCTTACCCTGTAATGGTTCGAGACATCTTCCCAGATTATCTCCTTGATCCGGGCTGATAGTTTCATGCTGACCTCTCCAGGGTCCTCTCCCGTCTCCAGCGCAATCTTCTGCGCAAGGCAGGGTATGACGTTCTCGTTGTAAGGGATAGAAAGCCCTGTAATCTTCCAGATGGCATACTCCATTTCATCTTTCAGTCTCAGGCGCATGTGATTACCTCCCCGGGACATGGTGAAAAGATAATCAGAAACACTACTATTATGGTTCACCGGGCACTCTATTAACCTGACGGAAGCAGAACCCGGCTGGTTATACCCCCTTGAAAAAAGCGGGAATCCCCTGATGGAACAGAAAGGGATGTTTTTGGGAAAAACAGTTTGAGAATGACCCGGCATGTACGAGGCTGTCTTACTCACCATACTCATCTCCCTTGCCTTTTGCTTTACAAACGGATTCCAGGACGCAAGCACTATCGCCGCGACTTTCATCGCCTCCCGGTCGGCAACTCCCCGGCAGGGGATCATCTTTGTCACTTTGTTCAACGTGATTGGCGCCCTTCTTGGTGGGACTGCAGTCGTTCTCACGATTTCCGGGTTCCTTGCCGGGGGAGATGGTCCGGAGATGGTGCTTGTCATTCTCTCCGGAATCCTCGCAGCGACTGCATGGAATATCGTAACATGGTGGTGGGGCCTGCCGTCATCCTCCACGCATGGTCTCATCGGTGGCCTTATCGGGGCCGGAATGGCACACGGTGGACCTGCGGGTATTAACTGGGGCATCACCGACCTGCTTTCTCCTTCCCCCCATATGTCGGGAGTGTCCGGGGTCATTATATTCCTCGTGGTATCAGTTCTCCTCGGCCTTGCAGGTGGATACATGATGCGGTCACTTTCCCGTCTGGCTCTCCGGAATGCAAAACGGAGAGTGAACAGGCTGGTTGTCCGCCTGAACTGGTGCTCCACGGCACTCATGGCTTTTTACAACGGTGCAAATGATTCGCAGAAACAGCTTGGAATCATTGCCCTTGTCCTCTTTTATTCAGGACTCGTCCCGGTTTTCTCTATCCCGCTCTGGGCCCGGGTTCTCTGTGCGGCACTTCTCGGTGCAGGCACGCTCCTTGGCGGGTGGCGCATCATGACAACGCTGGGTCGAAGGATATTCAGGATCGAGCCAGTCCATTCTTTCGATTCCCAGGTGTCTTCAGGTACGATCCTTGCTGTTTCCACCCTTGCCGGGGCACCTGTATCGTCAAGTCACATCATCTCTGCATCGGTAATCGGGGTAGGCGCTGCCGAGAACCCAAAAAAAGTCCGGTGGCGCGTGGGCAGGGAAATTGTCACAGTGATGGTCCTGACTATTCCTGCGACCATCATTGTAGCATATGGTGCAGCATCGTTGCTCTTCTCCTTCATGAGGTGACACCGTGAAAGAAGGGACGTTTATCAAGAAAGTGAAGAAAAAGGGATTATTCCAGATGATTTTCCCCGAGGAATACGATTTTGAGGCAATGCTTGCCGGGCAGGCAGAAAAAACCGTTGAATGCGTTGAAGCCTTTGTCCAGTGGCTCAAGGCAGAGCCTGTCGGAGATCCGGCGGAACTTCGGTACATGGCTGCAACGGTGGACGGGATGAGGTACGAGATGGAGGAAAAACTCATGGATTCATTCTCGACACCCTTCGACCGCCAGGACATTTACACCCTGTCCCGCCAGATGGATTACATCGTGAATTACTCCTATGAGACAGCCCGGGAGATGTATGCCTTCGGAGTCGAACCTGACATTCCCATCGTGCAGATGGCGGGGGAACTCCTCAGGGGTACGAAATGTATGGCCGCGGGGGTTACTGCTATCGGCTCGGACACAAAAAACATCGAGAAGCGGATCCGATCTGCAAGGCAGGCCATGCACACCATTGACGATATCTACATTGAGAGCATGGCCCGGCTTTTCCAGACGAAGGATGCCATGGGCGCCATGAAAAAAAGGGAAGTGTACCACCACATGCGTGATGCTGGCAGGGCGCTTCGGGCAACTGTCGATACACTGCACCACGTTATCGTGGGAATCAGTTGACCTGAAAGTACCCTTTTTTGGTGTGATTTAGTCATTTCAACCATTTATGAAGATTTTTACCCCGGAGGGAATGATCCATTCCGCTCTCTTTTGGTATTCCCGCTGGGGATGCACGGTTCTTTTCCGGGATGGATATAATCGCGTTTCGAAATGCCGGGATCAATTATATTTAAATACTTCCACCTCAATGGTTTTTTGAGGCACGTGTTTATGCCAAAAGCTGTTAAGAAAGCACCTGTAAAGAAGAAAGCAAAGTCAACCAGGAGCAGCTCGTTTGACCTCCCTATCGCACCAGTCGTCAGGATTGCCAAGAACAGTGGTGCCGAGAGGATCAGCATGGACGGCACGAGGGCAATCGTTGCCAGGACTGAAAAATACATTGCTGAAGTTGCCAGAAAAGCAGCTAATGCAGCAGCTTCTGAAGGAAGAAAGACAATCAAGGCCGAAGACGTGGAAAAGTTCTAGTATTTTCCATTTCTCCGGTTAATCCTTTATTTTCTCAATCGGTTCAAAAACGACCTGTTTTCCACCCGTACAACAGTGAATTTCCGTGATAAGTGCATTTTGGGGAGACTCCTGTTCAATAAAGTATTTTCACCAACCGGGATTTTTCAGCACCGTTTCTTTGTCAATAGAGATGCAGATTATTCAAAAAATTAAACATTCATGATAAAATGAGGAGAAATCTCTATCTTATCTTTATACGATCACGTACTCCCTTTTGACGGTGAACCCCTCTATCATTTTCTGGACATCTCCCTTGTTCCGTGAATAGACATTCTCGTTCGTTGAATAGGGGCCTGAATATGTCAGGATATAGACTTTCTTGTCGAGGAGTGCAAAATATTGCATGTAGCGCTTCGACGGGTTCCCTCGTGAATCCCTGGTATAGTATTCGATCCAGTAAGCCCTTTCACCCGATATGTACGTTGTCGCACTCTTACTGGTCGCGGTAATTGCAAGCTGGCGCTGGAGCGATGCTATCTTCTTGTTGAAGTACTCTTCCAGGCCTCCCGTTCCCGGATTGGTATCGATCGAGACGGAGAGTGAAGCCACATACTGGTAACACTGCTTTGATTCAGAACTGCATTTTGTCTCAATAGGTGCAGTAATCGTGACCACAGAGCTCGCCGAGGTCCCTTCCTTTACCGTCCATGTTGGTGGGTAGGGTATAGAAAAATGCCATTTCGAACTCTCGTATACCTTCCAGGCGTTCGGGTCTGGTGTCGGGGTTACATTGACTTCCTGTTCTTCTGCAGGGACTGTTTCGTTTTCCAGGGAGAGGAGCATCTGCAGGATTTCCTCGTCGGAGATCTCGTTCTTCTCGATCATGAGGAGAAGGTCCCGGGCAGTGAACCCCTTTTCATCACCACCCGATTGAACGGTCTCCGTTGTATTGTTATAGGTCTGGTTGCTTTCGTTCTCCGCCAGGGAAATGGTTTCATTGTCCAGGGGAGGGAATGCCTGGTGGTATGCATACAGGAGGGACTGGCTGATTTTCTCGGATACGGGGTTATTCCCGCCTGTCACGAGAAAGAATACATTCCCTGAAAGGGAGATGACAAGGAGCACCACCAGGACCTTCATTCTATCCATGCGACCACCGATCCCGGGGGATACACAACACCCCGGAACTTTTCACATTCCCCGGATCCGTATCGTTTCCCGTTCCGGGGAGAAATATTTCTATTTTTCAATTAAATGCCTATGGAAAAGGGCATTGCTTTTCCAGAAAAGTTTGGTTTCAATCCTTTATCAGTATTACCCCGAATATGACAAGGAAAATCCCAATCAGGATTGCGAGTATTCCGATAACGCCTTTCAAAAACAGAATTACGTCCGGCAGGAATATCCATACCCCGTATGCTCCGAGAACCAGAAGAATAATTCCTGCAATGAGACTTGCAACGCCTGTTTTGTCCATTTTTAACACGTCCTCTCCATTATCTCTTTTTATTTTTCTCTGTCAGAGAAGATAAGCATATTGCCCTCCATGTTGGTTTAAAAAAAATACGCTCCTTTTTAGACTGTATCCTCCCGAAACGCACACGAAACTGGAGAGGTCACCATTTTCCAGACCAAAAACAGCGATCAGGGTTTTTCTACCTATGATCACCTCGTGGTTTTCCATCATGATGTGCAATCGCTCATCGGTCAGCGGCAGTCCCAATGAAAGAAAGATGTTCACCTGCCCGCATGAAACGAGAACCAATCTGAAAACTGCAGGGAATTGTAAAAATTTTTAGTCGGATTCCTGCATCGCGGCATACACCTGGCGGAAGATCTCGCGGGTCTTGAGTCCCTCTTCGCGCGATATCTTCTGGATGGCAAATCCAACATGAACCAGGACAAAATCACCGACTTTCACGTCCACGAGGTCAAGGCGGACTTCCTGCTGAAGATCACCATAATCCACAATGCCGATGTTTCCCTCCCTGATCTCAATTACCTCTGCAGGAACAGCAATACACATCCCAGGAACCTCCTGAAGAGATCTTGCTCTTTTACCATGATAAAAGCTGATCACAGGGAAACCTCCCCGTTGACAGGCAAGGGGTGGTTTCCGCTCTCCTCATACTTCCTTGCCTGCACCCTTTAGACCATACCTCCGTACATGGGCCCATGCACGCGCAAGGGCCGGGTCCGGGTATTGCCGGGAATAGATACCCGGGTCAGTCCGGTCAAAGTGCTGGCGATCCTCGCCCACGGGGCAGACCTTGATGCAGACCCCGCAGGGAGATGCATGCCTCCGGAACAGGGCCGCACTGTATTCCGTGCAGGCTTCCTTCCTGGTAATTCCCAGCGGGTAAGGGTCTTCCGGAAGCGCCCTTGCCGGGCACATCTCCACGCAGCGGTGACACCGGGTGCAGAGATCTATTTTCATCAGGGGATCGGGAGGAAGACGGGCAGTGGTAAAGACTGACGAGAACCGCACCCGCGGGCCGTATCCTTGTGTGAGCACCATGTTATTCAGTCCAAAGGTCCCCAAACCCGCAAGGAATGCTGCATGCCGGTGTGAAAAAAAAGCAACAGGCGATTCGCGGAGGACCTCGATGCTTCCATACCCGTCACGGGGGAGAGAGACCGAGGGATATCCCGCCTGGTTGAACCGCTCTGCAATCTGGTAAGTAAACTGGTCCAGCAGGCGGTTCAGGGTGTTATAATGCTCATGGTAAAAGATGGATGGTGTCGTTTCGATGACCGGGAGGTGCACGGGAAGGCCGATGACCACAACTGATTCCGTTCCCAGGAATATTGACTGCGGGAAAAAATCTTCAGGCATCCAGGGCACAAAAGGCGGGGTATGCCACCGGGTGGCATCGGCCACTCCCACAAGGGGTATCCCCTGTCTCCTGCACCATGCAACCATCCCCCTTTTGAGGTCACTCTCCATGTCACTCATGTCAGGGATGGAAGGGATAATAAGATAAATACAGAGGTCATGGTGTGGTAATCCACCTTCACGAAAAGGATGTTGCGTAATAAAGAATCCAGACGTGAACGAGTTATTTCGAGAAAACCGGTAACCGGCCACTGGAAATTTTCACAGGCGCTGATACTTCTGTCTATGCCGGTTCTGTGATTTGAACTCCTGGAGCAGACGCCGGGGAAGAGATTTGAACTCTTGAGGTGCCAGGCACCAGTGGCTTTCAAGGCCACCGCCTTTCCGGACTAGACTACCCCGGCCCGCTATTTATTATGGGTTTTGGGCCATCAAAAACCTAACCCGTCCCGGTAATTCACAGGGCAAACGGCCCCCGGTTCATATGATGGTACTTCCCTGCAGGGAGACAAACCAGGGTCTTGTATTCACGAAAAAATGGGGGGGGTCATGACCGGTATCTTTTCCCGAGAGCCATGAGGGCAAATGCAATAACTGCAAGCAGGAGAGGTAACGGGGATTTCGTCGTCGGTGTGGTTGTCGGTGCAAAGACGGGAGGAATCTCCGTTGCTACTCCGATTTTTTCTGCCCCCTCGACAAAAACAGTCACGTCTCCCCTGTCAGAGAGGCGGTAGGGATAAACCTTGAGAAAGAGCGAGTCCCCGGATACATCGACTGCAATTTCTTCAGGTTCGACCTGGCCTTTGGAGTTAACCTTCTGGATAATGCCCCTCTGGTCTGCATACTCGATGACCCAGTCGGTCCCTGCAGATGTTGAGATTTTCACCTTTCCCTTTGGACCTGTAATGACAAAAAAAGCGGGTTTTTCGGCGCTTGACGGGGCCGTTGCGGTGATTGCAGCCAGAATCGCGGGGGTGGTTGCCAGAGTGGCAACAGTCTCCACCCTTTCGTTTACGGTAAACAGGTACGTCCCGATGAAACCTTTGCTGTCCGTGATGCTCAGCTCATACCTGCCTGCCTTTGTTATGGGAACGTTCAGGGAAAACGATCCGTCAGACGACGTTGAGATGAACTGTGGGCCGAAAACAACCTCGTCCCCGGGCCCGACGACCTCGACCTGCACACCGGAATTTGGATTTTTGGGGATAACCCCTGCAATCTCGAGGGTGCCATCCATCTCCTGCGTCCGCATGGACTTGATCGTCACCTCATCAGACCGATCTACCACCTGGACAATCCTCAGTGTGACCGATCCTCCCAGGAATGCATACCCCTGGATGCTGGGAACTTCCACCTTGTACTGGCCCTTCTGGAGATCTTTTGTATCGAATACAACGGAAAATTCTTTGTTCGACTGGAGTGTGACGGTCTTTCGGGCAATTTCTTCTGTCGTATACTCCGACCGCGAGAGGACGATATCCACAGAGATTCCTGCAGGAATGTTGGAGGTCCCGTTCACGACGAGCGGTTTGCCCTTCTGGATCGTCGGGGGTGCAGAGATACTCAGCTCGTACGCCGAGACGAGGCCTGTACAGACCAGTAAAAGGATAACCATGGCCACAACGGTGCGTGGTGTGGGTCCCATATTCATGCAGCTCATTGTTCGGCACACTTCCTTTCCGCAAGAGGGCGTCTCCGGATTCAATGCATAATCTTTTGGTATTCGATTCGCGGAGACGCGGTACTTTTTTAGTATTGCGTCTGAAGAATTGAATAGTCTTCTGGTATCTGATCCCTGTTCCATGTCCCGGAAAATGAACAATAAACATTATTCTCCATGAATTTGGAGGGACTCCCGGAAAAAAAGGAATACGGGAGGGGGAATGTCAAATAGGAGAGGGAGCCCATATAGTACCCACGTGGCCGGAGAATTGAACGAGGCAAGGCCCTATGCGGCATGGACAGGATCAGACCGGATTGGTAACAGGGTTCTTTCAACGCTCACCGTCATCCTGAAAACCGGAGGATGCATCTGGAACCGCTGCCGCATGTGCAGTTACCGGCATGTCAGGCTTGGTGCAGCAGGAGAGGGCGAGCTGGCACGACTATTACTTGCCCAGGTCTCCTGGCTCAAAGACCGTTTTTCCATGGATAATATCGATTGCGTCAAGATCTACACTTCCGGCAGCTTTTTTGACCCGGTAGAGGTTCCGGTGGCTGCAAGAGATGCCATCGGGTCACTGGTCAGGGGAAAAATTGTCATTGCCGAGACGAGACCGGAGTTCGTGGTCACTGACCGTGTTGCATCGTTCCGTGAGATCATAGACGATGGCAGCCATGATCTCCCACTCTATGTCGCGATGGGCCTTGAGACCAGCAACGATTTTATCAGGGAAAAATGCATCAACAAGGGCTTTTCCTGGGATGACTTTCTTTTGGCCTCAAAAGCGGCGCGATCCGCTGGTGCAGGTGTCAAAACATACCTCCTTGCAAAACCCCCCTTCCTGACAGAGCGTGAATCGATTGAGGACGTGGTTTCTTCCATAAATGCTCTCCGGGGAATTGCCGATATGATCTCCCTCAATCCATGTTCAGTCCAGAAGGGCACGGAACTTGAGTATTACTGGAAACGGGGAGAGTTCCGCCCCCCCTATCTCTGGAGTATCCTCACCATCCTTTTACGTGCAGAACGACACATCCTGTGTGACCCCCTCTCCGGCGGGAGGCCGAGGGGTTCACACAACTGCGGAACATGCGACCGCACCATTCTCCAGGGAATCCGTGATTACTCTCTCTCGGGGGACAGGGGTTTGCTGGAGGCGTTACTCGGGATGGATTGCACGTGCAAAAAAGAGTGGGAGTTCGTGCTTGAAAACGAGCGCCCCTATTGCATGCCACTTACCCGTTGATTCTCCCGCTCTGCAATTCGAGCTGCTTTTCGAGAAGGGGGAAGAAGGTCCCGGCATCACTGACAACACCGATGGCCTGCATCGTCCCCCTGTCCATGAGCTTTGTCACAGACGAGGGATTGATGTCCACGCAGATTGTCTTGACATAGGATGGCAGGAAATTCCCGACGGCAACCGAGTGGAGGAGCGTGGCAACCATGAGGACCATGCTACAGTCCCTGATGTGCTCCCTCATGCGGTCCTGTGCAGCCATTGCATCCGTGATAACGTCGGGCAGGGGGCCGTCGTCACGAATGGAACCTGCAAGGACAACCGGGATACCCCGACGTACACATTCGTACATAATGCCCCCCGTGATGATGCCTTTCTCGACAGCCGCTGCGATGGAGCCCGCCCGAATCACTTCCGATATTGCATAGAGGTGGTTCTTGTGACCCCCTGTGACGGGTTTTCCGGTGGAGAGATCCATTCCAAGGGATGTCCCGAAAAGGTTATACTCGATATCATGTGTCGCGAGGGCATTTCCCGCAAAGAGGACATCGATATACCCGTTCCGGATGATGCGTGCGAGCGCCCCTGCAGCACCCGTATGGATGATTGCAGGGCCTCCGACAAGGGCAATTTTTCCTCCACGCCTCTTGACCTCGATAATCTCCCGGGCTATCCGCGCGATGATCGTCTCACTCGGCCTTTCGGGCGAGACCGTTCCGTGCATGAACTCGAAGGTGGAGACGTTGCGGGGTCTCTCGGGAGGACTTACCCTGACTCCCTCTTCCCCGACGACGACGAGATCTCCTTTTTTCAGCTTCGAGATGGGGGTGCACAGTGCGGTCTTTTTTTCCGGGTCGATTACGATCAGGCAGTCCATCTCGATATGCCGGACGGGTATCCATTCCCCCGCATACTTTACGAAAGTCGGGTGGTGGGTCGTTGAATAAAACCCCTTGGGGACGACGCGGTCTCCTTCTGCAGGGACCGTGACAACGTCTCGAATCTCGAGCAGGCGGGCTCCGTACCTGTGGATCTCTGAGAGGATGGCATTCAGGTTCTCCTCGGTATCGGCGTTCACCTTCAGGTGGGCATAGCTGGGATCGGTCTTCTTCTTTCCGACATCAAAAACGATGATCTCGAAGTTACCCCCCATATCCATGATGGTGTCAAAAACACGGGTCATGATCCCTGAATCGATAATATGCCCCTCGAGTTCCACTTCCCGCGATACCTGCATATATGTGTACTTGGTCAGGAATCATTTTATGATTTTCCCGTGAAATTGACGAAAAATATCGGAAAAACCGGGGGAAAGGGTGCGACGGGGGAAGAGTGAATCAGGGAATCAGGAGGGCCGGCGAGATTGGGAGATGAGTCTTTCGGCGATTTCGAGTGCATTTTTGGTATTGACATGGCATGCAAGGCGGGCATCCGCTACAAGCACGCGCTCCTCTTCCTGGGGAGATGCGATCATGTCTCCACGCAGGATGTTGATTCCCACGGGGCACGCTTCTATGCCAGATACCATCCCGATGCAGGGGGGCTGGTAGCCATGTTCTTCCGCAAGCGCCATGGGGACCCACGTGGAAAGGGCGTCCATTCCGCACGCCGTATACCTGTCCATGAGGTCTTTCACAATATCAGCGGAAAGGAGGGGCAGGTCTGTTCCGCAGGTGAAAACCGGTGACGATATCTCAAGTGCAGTGACCGCCTCGATGATATCCTCCATGTAACCCCTCCCTTCCGCCACGTAGTGGAAAATTCCGTTTGCCCTGCACCAGTTCCGGGTATAAGGAGTCCGGGGCGAAAGAACAGCCACAACATCGCACCCGGCCTGCACGAACGCATCAGCAACCCGGCGTATCATGGGCACGTCCCTGACAGTCACGAGGGCCTTCTCGCCAAGGCCCAGCCGGCTTCCCATACCTCCTGCAAGGATTAGTGCATACATGATGAGAGTGCCTCGACAAGGAGGGCGTTCTCCTCCCGTGTCCGGACTGCGACCCGGATTGATTCAGGTAACCCGAAAGAATGGCAGTCCCTGACAAGAATCCCTTTCCGGAGAAGGCGGGTGCAGAGATCCCTCACGTCGCGTCCGGTGTGGATGAGAAGAAAGTTCGCTTTCGACGGTTCGATCCTGACGGGAAGATCCCGGAGTGCGGAACAGAGCCATGCTCTTTCCTCCCTGATCTTCTTTCCCGATGTGGTGAGCTCATCGTAACGTGCAAAGGCTTCGAGCGCAACCTTCACTGCAACAGTGCTCACGTTCCATGGAGGGCGAAACGCCTCGAGGCAGGAAATGAGGTCAGGGTGCCCGATTCCATACCCGAACCTGATACCCGGGACTGCGAAGCTCTTGGTCAGTGAGCGGAGAACAAAGAGATTCGGATGGATGGTCCCGGCAAGACTCTGGGCAGGGTCATCCGAGATCTCGATAAATGCCTCATCGAGGAAGAGGAGGCAGCCAGACGCGGCACATTTCTCAAGAAACGCGAGAATATCGTCCCTCGTCCGGAGATGTCCTGTCGGATTATTGGGATTGCAGAGAAACGAGACCTTTGCACGTGCGCTATCACCGGGAATTGCTCCGGCAAGACGGGAAGAGTACTCGTATTCTCCAAACGTGGGAGATGGGACCCCGACCCTGTCACCGGGCAGGAGCACACAATGGCAGAATGTCCTTAAGATTTCGATAGATCCGTTCCCCAGAGTGATCTCGTCGGGGGATACCCCAAAACGGGTAGCAATTGTTTCCTTCAGCTCGGTATAGGTATCATCGGGATAGTCTGAAAGGTCTTCGCGCGATATGGAAAGGGATAGTTCCGGTGGATAAGGATTGATGCTCGCAGAAAAATCGATGATACGTGCGCCTGTCTCTTTCCTGGCCCTGATGACCGTACCCCCGTGAATAACCTTTTCAACGTCCTGCCCTTTCATTGAAAAACCCAAAGGATTCTACAAACTCGTGGGTGCAGAAAAAACATAAAGGAAATGGCAGCAGTGCTATTCAGGTCGGATAGAGATGAAAAAGTTTATATACTTTTTAGTATAAGTAGGATTCATCTGCATAGTCAGACATAAGAACGCTAAATGACAGACAAATGTCTGACAAATGTCAGACAAATGTCATATTAGGTGAAATGAATGAATCGGATCACCCTCAGATTGCCAGACCAGCAGATAGAGATGCTTGAGCAGATGGTGGCGATAGGGGAGTTTCCCACTGTCTCTGAAGCAGTCCGGGCTGCGGTTCGCCAGCTGATCGAACAGCGGGGCGGGCGGGTATTGCAGGAGAGTGACCAGGTTTCATTCAAGGTTTAAGGAGGGTCAACAATGCAGAGTATCATCAACGAAGCCCTGAAAAACGCTGAAATTGAAAAGGAAATGACAAAAACCTCAAATTCAGCGGATGACGATTTTATAGGGCAACCCCGTATCGTGATCATTGGCTGCGGTGGCGCAGGGAACAACACCATCAACAGGCTGCACCACATGGGTGTTTCAGGCGCCGAGACCATTGCCATCAACACCGACAAGCAGCACCTGGACATGATCCAGGCTGACAAGAGAGTCCTGATCGGCAAGTCACTGACCAAAGGGCTCGGCGCGGGGGGATACCCCGACGTGGGTAAGAGAGCCGCCGAGATGGCCCGCCCCACGCTCGAGGCACTCCTCGAGAATGCCGATCTCTGTTTCATCACCGCTGGAATGGGTGGCGGGACCGGGACAGGTTCAGCACCCGTTGTCGCCCAGATTGCAAAGGAACAGGGCGCCATCGTTGTGGGAATGGTCAGTTATCCTTTCCAGGTCGAAAAGGCACGCCTCATCCGCGCAGAGGAGGGGCTCGAAGCCCTTGCATCTGCCGCTGACTCGGTGATCGTCCTCGACAACAACAGGCTCAAAAATTTTGTGCCCAACCTCCCGCTCGGCCAGGCGTTCTCAGTGATGGACCAGCTCATCGGTGAAACGGTGAAAGGAATCAGCGAGACGATCACTCAGCCATCGCTGATTAACATTGACTACGCCGATGTCAGGGCAATCATGAGTAAGGGAGGTGTCGCGGTGATGCTGGTCGGGGAAAGCAAGCAGCAGAACAAGAGCGAAAGCGTTGTCCGCGAGTGCCTGAGCAACCCCATGCTCGACATCGACTATCGCGGTGCCACCGGAAGCCTGATCCACATTACGGGTGGCGGCGACCTGACATTGCAGGACGCAGAGGAAATCGCCACATCTCTCACCTATGAACTCGACCCCCATGCAGATGTCATCTGGGGGGCCCGGGTCAAGAACGAGATGGAAGGCAAGGTCAGGGTACTGGCCATCATGACCGGTGTCCAGACAGGAAAGATCATGGGGAGCAGGGTCTCCTACAAGACGATTCTCGAAGACCTCGAACAGAAGAAGGGGAATCCCAAGGCACCCCAGCTCCCCAGGAACAGGAAGGCACGTGACCAGACGGCAGGAGGTACATTACTCGAGTGGGTAGGATAAGGAAGCCAAAGAAGAAGCACACACCACCTTGATTCACACAACTGCACAGATATAACGGGGTGACCCGGGCCACCCGGGAAACACCCTCCCATATTTTCTCCATCCTGATACGCAATTTGGGCCTTTCTGCTGTCTTTTCCCTCCTCCCGAAACCATTAATAGCATTCATATCATGTAAATAATAGAAAATCATCCATATCCGGGATGACCAGGAGAAGGGCAGGAAAGAAGGTTCTTTTCAGGTACCCTTCTGGAATCGGGAGTTGAACATGATGATGAGCTGTGTGAACAAGGGCAGTGCCTTTTGGCCCTGCACTTTTTTCTATGGAGTCGGCGACTCCGGGATACGTGCTTATCCCACCCAGATGCTCCGGACTTGGGCAAGGTCTCCCCATCCGTATCACATTGAACTGTCCGCTCGTCCTGTTCATCAACCGGATCATGGGCGAATGCATTCCGACTGCACAGTCGAGGATGGATTGGTATGCTGAACGAACTGATCGAGAAACGAAAGAAGATACTTGCCGAGTCTGAACAGCACAAGAACAGGCGCAACGAGCTCAATGCACTGGCCAGCAAGTGGGCGAGGGAACGCAATACCCTGAATAACCAGACCAGGGAATACGTCGAAGAAGCCCAGAAGAACAAGGAACTGCGTGATAAATACAATAACGAAGTCCAGTCCCTCAAGGACGAGAGGAACAGGATAAATGAAGAGGCCAATGCACTCTTCGAGGAGATCGAGGCCTTCAAGAAGGAGCATGGCGGGATCAAGAACAGGGGCCTCAAGGAACTCCAGAAACAGATAGAACACCTCGAATTCCGGCAGCAGACAGAGGTTTTCTCGACAGACAAGGAGAGGGAACTGATCGAGAAGATCAAGCAGATGAAGGAGGCAATGCGGGAACAGGAGGCCGAGCTCGAGCAGAACAAGGAGATCAAAACCAAGATTGCACGGGCACGGGAACTTCGCAAGCAGGCCTCTGAACTTCACGCAAAGGTCACAGAGATGGCTGAACTTGCGCAGAAACACCACGACCTGATGGTCGAGTTCTACCGGAAAGCCGACAAATCAAGGGAAGAGGCCGATGCAGCCCACAAGAATTTTGTCGAAGCGCAGGAAGCAGCAGACGCCGAACACAAGTTTTTCATCGCCTGCCAGAAAGAACTGCGGGACTACGACAAGGTTATCTCCGGGTTGCGCAAGAAGACCAAGAAGGCAAAGGTGACAAAGGAGCAGAAAGCCGTCAGGAAAGAGGCCGAGCACCTGTTCAAGATGTTCCGTGCGGGTGAAAAGCTCACGACCGACGACATCCTTCTGCTCCAGCGTTCAAAACTCATCTGATACTTTTTTTCCCGGAAAAAGGCAATTATTTATAGATATATTGCGCTTTCTATATTGATGCAGGAAGGGCGGACACTCATCCTTTCCGTTGATCGCGATGATGACATCGGTTTTAAGGCAAATATTGAAAGTCCCGTAGTCGGACGTGACGCATGCCTCCATGCTGCGAATGCGCTGGGGCTCGCGGATCCCGAGGATTCCGATATCAATGCAATATTCCAGGCGGTATCACTGTACGACGAACTCAAAAACCGGGGAGAAGACGTCGAGGTTGCGATCATTGCCGGCAACCACATGCACATGATCGAAGGTGACCGGAAGATCGCGGCGTCCCTGAGTGAGGTCGTTGCAAGGACAGGGGTGTCGAACTGTATCGTTGTGACGGACGGTGCAGAGGACGAGTTCGTCCTCCCCATCGTCCAGTCCAGGCTTCCCGTCTCCAGCGTCAGGAGAGTCATTGTCAGCCAGATACCCAACCTCGAAGGTACCTACTATATCATCAAAAAACTCCTGAACGATCCGAAAGTTGCCCGCCTTGTCCTCGTCCCCGTCGGACTCGCAATGCTCCTGTGGGCAATCGCGTACCTCATGGACAGGCCGCAGATTGCGACAATCACGGTGGTGGGGGCGATTGGAATCTACCTCCTCTACCGTGGTCTTGGCATCGACGAGATGTTCACAGGTTTTATGACTGCACTACGGACATCCCTTACGCGGGGAAAGGTCTCTTTCAGCACCTATATCGCGGGGATACTGCTGATCATCGTTGGTATCATCATGGGACTGATGAGTCTCCTCGTGTACTATGCAGAGATTGGGCTTCTTCTCTATCTTCTCATATTCATGTATGGTGCAGTCCTCTGGTTTGCACTCGCGGGTATCGTCTCGTCAATAGGCATCATCATTGACAACTTTTTTTACGACAGGGACAGCCTCGCAAAGGTTATCGTTTTCCCGTTCTTCATCGGTGCTGTCGGGCTGATTGCCTACGGAGCATGCATCTACGCCATCTCGATGAACAACATCCCGGATTTCCCCTATGATCCCGGCACCGCAATCGAGTACATTTTCTACGGGACGCTGGGCGGACTGACCTGTGCCCTGCTGGGCATAGGGGTACAGTATTATCTCTCCCGGTACCTTTCCGGAGTGAAAAAGGCCGGAACGACCTGAACAGGAAAGGAATTCCGGGAGAAAAACCATATATCCTTTTGTCCACTGTACCTGCCCGATGAGAGTGAGTGATTTGCGGTATTCCTTTTTGGGAAGGAATCACGCATGAGAAAACCCTGTCAGCCGGGATTGTCGAAATACCCTATTCCATTGGGTATCTCCCTGGTCGCCTGAAAAATGCGCGATGTCTGGGGGGTGACTACCCGAAGGGAGGGTATCATGATGTTGAACCTGTGCGCCGGGAACCAGTATACCCCCCTTCCATAGTTGTAGGACACGTCCTTGACAATGAGACTGGCCTTATCCATCCCGATGTGCACGAATTCTGCATCTTCGTAATTGAGAATGCGTAAAAGACGGTTTTTCAGATCCTGTTTGCCCAGCAGCAGGACGATTAACCTCGTTGGTTCGTCAAGGGTGTAGTGGATATCAATGTACGCCCTGCCCTGCTCGAGGGTGATGTTCATGTCCTTGACGGTAATATACCCGTACTTGTCCTCGGTTACTGCAATTACGGGAATGATGAAAAAAAGGAGACACACTACCGTAACTGCGACAGTCACCCCTCTCATGTCTTGTTCAGTATATATGGAGATCCTCCTGTAATATCTTTTCTGGTTCCGCCTGATCTGAAAAGAACCGTTTTAAAGGGTAATTGAGAAAAAATACGCGAAAATTAAAATTACCCCGCCTTATGAATTATCTTTGCAGGTGAAGACTTGCCAAAATGCTCCCGGTCGATCGGCGGAATACCCACTGGCATAGAGAACGATTGCTTTGAGCTGTAAAAGAGGTTGAATTCAGGGGATTACTCCTTATCCTGCCGGGAGGCAAAAAACCGGCGGTTCGTTCATCCCGTAGCAGCAAGGATTATCTCGATACTGGAGACGTTCGTTTTACCGCTGTCGGTATCGATCACCTCGGTCGAGGTAATGATCTGCTTCTTGTTCACACCTTCGAGGAACCTGTTCAGTGCAATCTCTGCGGTATCCACCGCCCTCGAGATTGCCTTGCCACGGGCCTTGATCGAGACTTCCTGGGCACCGTTGTTAAACTGGGTCACCACTGCCAGGACGTAGTTCATCACCGGCTTGTTCCCCACGAATACTGTGTTGTCTTTTATCATCCGGATGGCCCCCTGATCAGAGATACTTTTTCTTGTGTATCAGTTCGGCATTCAGCACCGATGCTCCGGCTGCTCCACGGATGGTGTTATGTCCCATGGTCACGTACCGGATACCCTTCCTGACTCTTCCGACAGACACCGTCATGCCGTTCCCGCGGTTACGGTCGAGTCTGGGCTGGGGCCGGTCCTGGTCATCGAGGAGAACCACGGATTTTTCCGGCAGGGTCGGGAGTCCGCTGACCGGCGGGGAAAAGTCCGTAAATGCTTTCCTGACCTCTTCGACGGGTTCCCTGATGTCGATCCAGATCGCCATGGTATGCCCGTCCAGGACCGGTACACGGTGACAGCTCGCACTCACCCTGAAGGGCGCAGGCCGGACAGTCTTTCCATCGAGCGACCCCATGATCTTGAGGGATTCAGTCTCCATCTTCTCCTCTTCGGACCCGATGTACGGGATGACGTTATCGTAGATCCCCATTGCAGGAACTCCCTGGAACCCTGCCCCGGAAATTGCCTGCATCGTGGCAACCCTGATATCGGTCCACGTGAATTTGCGGAGGGGGGCGAGGGACAGGCACATGACAATCGTCGAGCAGTTGGGGTTCGTCACGATGAAGCCGTCTCTTCCCGCATCCCGCTGCGCATCGATCAGCGCGAGATGGTCAGGGTTTACTTCAGGAATCACGAGCGGGACGAGCGGGTCCATCCGGTGCGAACTCGCATTGCTGCATACCGCAATACCCGCGTCTGCACACGCGTTCTCAACCGGTCCGGCAACGTCTGCAGGAAGGGCCGAGAAGACCAGGTCAACGTCGGAGAGGCTCTTTGTCTCGGTAGTGCGGATGGGGATGTCAGCAACCTCCTTCGGAAAAGGGACATCGAGCCTCCAGTTCACGACTTCTCCATACCGCTTCCCTGCACTCCTGTCTGACGCCGTCAGCGCGGCAAGTTCAAACCAGGGGTGCTGTGCCAGGAGCTGGACGAAACGCTGCCCTACTGCTCCTGTCGCACCGAGCACTCCAACGCGTATCATAGGTGAAAAATAGCTAGAGCATTGGAGTTATTAAAGAGTTTGATTTTTTATTCCAGGTGAATGGCCTCGGACGGGCAGACATCCACGCAGGATCCGCAGTCCACGCAGAGGTCCTTGTCGACCTTCGCTTTACCGTCATTCATGCTTATCGCGGCAGCGGGGCATTCATCAACGCACGTTTCACAACCGGTACATTTGTCCTTGTCAACAACGGCAGTCATGGTTGCACTATCCAGCCTTAACTTTGGATAATATGAAAAATATAGGTTACCATTTAGTCATTTTGACCGGGGGGCGGAGAGCGAGAGAACATCAGTCATGCTGTAGATCCCGGGTTTCTTTCCCACGACCCACCGGGTTGCCTTCACTGCCCCCTGGGCGAAAACTGACCTGTCATATGCCCGGTGGGAGACCTGTATAGTCTCGAAATTTCCGGCAAAGAGGACTGCATGGTCACCGACAATGTCCCCGCCCCTGATGACGTGGACGCCGATCTCCTTTCCCCTCTCCATCATCCCTTCGCGACCATAGAGTTTGGGGCGTTGTCCCACCTCCTCCTCGAGAATCTGGATGATTGTCTTTGCCGTCCCGCTGGGTGCATCCTTCTTGTACCGGTGGTGTGCCTCGAGCACCTCGATATCGTAGTCAGGGAGGAGACGTGCTGCCTCCCTGACCAGCTGCCAGAAGATATTGACCCCGATGCTGAAGTTGCTGGATATCACTGCGGGCACGTGTCCCTCGATTGCCCGGGCCATCTCTGCCTTCTGGTCGGCGGAAAAACCCGTTGTCCCGACAACAAGAGCAACACCATGCGCTGCTGCGGTAGTTACGTTTTTGACTGCTGCAGGGGCAACCGTAAAATCGATGACGACATCGGGCTTTTTTTCTTCGAGGAGGCGGGCCATGTCCTCCGCGGGAACAACAGGCACCCCGAATACCTCCCCCCGTTTCAGGTCGACACCCCCGACAAGGGCAAGGTCAGGTGCGGCATCAACGAGCCGTCCGACGGTGGACCCCATCCTTCCCATGGCACCACATATGACAACTTTAATCATACGTTGAAAGGACCTCCGCGAGTTTTTTCGTCTTTTCTGCATCGAGTTCATCGAGGGGGAGACGCGGCGGGCCGCCAGCCATCCCGCGCAGTTCCACGGCTTTCTTGACAGGAATCGGGTTCGTATCGATGAACATGCCGCGGAACAGGGGTGACAGGGCATAGTGCATGTCGAGGGCTTCCTCGAGGTCTCCCTCGCAGAATGCCTCGAACATGGCTACCATGCGTGCAGGTTCGACGTTCGCGGCAACCGAGATGACTCCCGCACCTCCGAGCGCGAGGATGGGGAGCGTAATGTTGTCATCCCCGGAAATGACGACGAAATCTTCGTCCAGCGTCGCCTCGATGATCCGGGAGATCTGCCCGATATCACCGCTTGCCTCCTTGATGCCAACGATGTCCGGGTGGCGGGCAAGCTCCGCCACAAGGTCGGGCGGAAGGTTCTGGCCTGTTCTCCCGGGGACATTGTACATTATGACGGGGATATCCAGGTCGGCAAGTGCCGTGTAGTGCTTGACAAGGCCGGACCTGTTCGGCTTGTTGTAGTACGGGCTGATGACGAGGACCCCGTCAGCACCCATATCCTTTGCAGCTTTGGTGAGCCTGACAGCTTCGGCGGTATTGTTGGACCCGGTACCGGCGATGACGGGGACCTTGCCCCCTGCCACGTCTATTGCAACCTCGATGACCTTTTCATGTTCTTCGAATGTAAGCGTTGCCGATTCTCCCGTAGACCCGCACGGGACGATACCGTGCACACCATTCTCGAGGAGAAACTCGATATTGGAGCGGAGACCATCAAGGTCGAGGTCAAGGGTCGAATTGCGCAGAAAAGGAGTGATGATTGCCGGAATGACTCCCTCGAACATACGAGAGAGGTATTCACCGTCTCTGGGTATTTACCTTTCTGGTGATGTAGCCTGCGACCCGGTTCCTGACCCTTTTGCTCTCTATATTGGTCACTTCGGTCACAGTCTGTTTATTCTCGTCGAAATTCCCTGAAAACCGCTTCCCATGGTGAGTGAGAAGCTCCATCCCGATTGCCTTGATGTAGGTGGGCTTGATTCCCATGCATGAATCCCTCTTTTAGTCTTTATCTATTCGCGCGGAGAGTTTAAGAATGTTATTTACGACGACCCCGGGTTCTTCGCCGAGAATCCGTATCATGGCCTCCTTGCCGACTGCACCCCGGTCGTAAATGACATCCGGGACTCCGTCCCTGCAACAGGAGGCAACACCCCAGTCCATTGTCTTCACACCGGGGGGTTGGGATTCCCGGTCAAAACTGCAGACAGAAAGGAGCATCTCCTCGCATGCTTCAACCAGCCCGGGGGTATACCTGATGTTTGCGGCACACCTGACGTCCGGGTCAAACTTCATGGCTGTGAGGACGATTCGCGCAACGTGGTCACTTGCACCGAATGCAACCGGGCCGACGGCATGGGCACGCCCCTTTACCCTTACAATCCTCCCCTCGACTGCTGCCACGTCTGCCGGTGACCTCGCGCGGGCCATGGCATAGGCAATGTTCGACCCCACTTCCGGGATGAGCACGGGGTCCATCCTCTCGACCAGCCTGCGCACGGCTTCTTCAAGCGTACGCAGGATTTCTTCCCTCTCCGGCTCGGCCATCCTGATCATATCCCTGTAACCTTCGTGCGGAAAAACCATTTGCCACCCGGGATGATCACCATCCCTCTTTTCCGTCGTTTCCATTCCTTCCCGGCGAAGGGATATCAAAAAAGGAAGTGCCCCATATGTTTACAGTGGTCTGTTGGAGAGGCCCCCCTCATCGGGGCCCCGGACGGAAAAAAGCCTCCAGGGCAGGAACAGTGATATGAACCAAGGTCATAACAGTACATCTATATGGATGCCCGACTGCTTGACATTGTCTGCGCGCTGGTATGCTTTTTCCTCCTCCTTGCGCTTGTCCTGACACTCCCCGCCTTCATGGCACCCGGTAGTGCATATCTCCTCTCAATTATCATCTTTGTCTTCGCGATGAGCGGTGCGGGGATTGCCATCAACAGGGCTATCGCCTAGCCCTTCTCCGGGTTTTCCCCTTTTGTCAACCTCTTCTTCTTCCTGTAATACGACAGGGGGTGAGCAACCTTCCCGCAGAGGGCGTCCGGCTTGACGCAGAGGCCCAGTGTGCGCATCGCTGAACAGGAAGGTGCCGTGTATTCCGTTCCCTTCCCTCCCCTGCCGGAAATGTGCTCGACCTGGTACTGGGTCTTGGATATGTCAAAGTCCGGGGCCCGGCAGTATACCTGGATGATCTCTGCTGTATCCATCCCGATGTTGTGGAGGAATGCCGTGAGTGCGAACCGGCCGGCATGGGTGATATTCGTTCCCCCCGAGAGGGCGGACAGGATTGCCTGCATGCAGGGAGGAAAGGCAGATTCCTCGACATCTCCAAAGTCCCGGAGAATTTTCTTCTGGAATTCCTCCCGGACTCCTGCAACGTAGGGTTCAAGAAGCGTGCAGAGGGATTCGGGCACATCGAGGGGCAGGGACGAGAGGAGAGTTTTTCTTATCTGTTCCCTGAGGAGTTCCTCGGACTCGAGTGGATCGATCAATACATTTCCCCCGGAAACCTCCCTGTTGACGAGCCTCCAGCGCTCCTCGTGCATGCCTGCCGTCAGCTCGATGTAGCGGGGGACCGGCAGGAAAAGACCCTCCAGCGGGAACCCGATCTTTCCCGCGAGAAATATCCTCTTCTCTTCTTCCTCTGCCTGGAGGAACGCGTGCGCCCTTTGCGCCTCGTAACGGGCGAGCCTTTCCATGAGTGCCCTGTCACGGGCACACGAGACGAGAACGCGTGCAAGGACAAAGGACGTGATCTCCAGGCGGACACCCAGCTGGTCCGACGGGAGTTCCGGAACCGAAGACGACGGGAGTGTCGGGCCTGTAAAAGCGACGGCCTGCCTGACCCTTTCCACCGCGTGGGAGAGGGCAACCTTCCCCGCACTCCTCTGCAGGAACTTCTCGAGCGATTCGTTTTCCCGCAGCATGTACTGCTGCGATTCTTTCAAAAAAGGGTATTTTGCAAAGTCTCTTGTCTCCAGGGAGACACGCATCAATCAGCCTCGATACGGGGTGCGAGCAGGTATTCGACGTACCCCTTCCCGCCGGCTATGTAGAATGCAAATTTCACGGGGTGATCGATGCCGATAGATATCTCCACCTCTTCCGCACGGCTCATGACCTTGCCCATGTCTTTTAGGTAATCGAGGGAGAAGAGCGAGCGGGCTTCCACGTTGTTCAAAAACGTGACCTCGTTCTTTCCAAACTCCTTCCGGATGTGATCGGTGTCTCCCTCGGCCGCCATGTAGAATATCTGCTGGGCAGGATCGATGCCAAGAGCTATCTTGTCTGATACGACCGCTGCGGCTTTTATGGAGTTGTAGAGGTCGGCTCCGGAGAGTACCACCTTGCCCGGCAGGTCGATGTTGGGGGGATTGGGATCCTTCCTGATGGTATTGGGGTCAAGCAGGGTGATAGAATAGCGGTATCCTTCAAAGCTGACCCGCAGTTTCTGCCCATTGTCGGGAAGCTCGAGGCTGATTGGCTCGTTTTTCCCCATCATTCCAAATATATTCTTTAATTTGGCGATGTCGAGGCCCAGTTCGCTCTTCGTGGATTCGAATGATGAAAAAGCTTCCTTCTTCAGGGAAAGGGAGACCATGGCCACGTTGGCGGTGTCGACGGCCCTGGTAGAGATCCCGTTCTCATCGGTATGGAGCCGGCATTCCGTGACAAGGGCTGATATGGCGTCGATGGACTCTTTGAGAATATCTGCATCAATCGTTGCTTTTAACATCGTACACCCCGAATATGTAGTATTATAACTATCCCATCAACGTTTTAATAATATCTCCATTTGTCCCGGAGGATCGGGGCTCATTGAGGAGTGCCATGGGTTCACAGTGGGGCAGGGATTCGGCATACGTGCGGGCGATCCGCGAAGGATACAGGTCGAGGGCGGCCTACAAGCTGAAGGAGATCCAGGAAAGGTTCCACCTCATCCGGGATACGGACAACGTCCTCGACCTTGGGGCCGCCCCGGGGAGCTGGCTCCAGGTCACCCGCAGTATCACGAAGGGCAGGGTACTTGGAATCGATCTTGCACCCATCGCTCCGCTGGAGGGGGTAACCACCCTCGTTGGGGATATCACGGATCCCCGGATGCGCATGGAGGCCCGATCGATCCTCGGGACGGTCAACATCGTACTCTCCGACGCATCCCCCAAGCTCTCCGGTAACAGGAGTTATGATCAGGCAAGGGCAATCGGCCTTGGAGAAGACGTGCTTTCGTTTGCGTGTGCCGTCCTCAAACCCGGGGGAAACCTCCTGATGAAATCCTTCCAGGGAGAGGATTTTTCGGGTCTCCTCGACGATGTGAGGCAGCATTTCCTCTCGGTAAAGACATTCCGGAGCCGGGCTTCCCGGAAGGGGAGCAGCGAGATCTACATCATTGCCAGGAACTTCGTGGAGTGCCATGGTGAGGCTGAAGGACCCGTTTGACCGGCCGGTCAGTAACCTGCGGGTGAGCCTGACCTCACGGTGTAACCTCTCGTGTATCTACTGCCATGCCGAAGGGGAGGAGCGTCCCGGAGACCAGCTTTCCTGTAGCGAGATCGCCGAGATCCTCCGCGTGGCCGATAGATTCGAGATCAGGCACGTGAAGTTCACGGGAGGAGAGCCATGCTTAAGGGAGGACCTCGCGGAAATCGTCAGCCTCGTCCCTGATAAGATGGAGTGTTCCCTGACCACGAACGGAACGCTCCTTGCAGACATGGCAGGGGACCTTGCCGATGCCGGGCTCTCGCGGGTCAATATCAGCATCGACAGCCTGAACAGGGAAACGTACACGAAAATCGCCGGTAAAGACTGCCTTTCCGATGTCCTGGCCGGAATCGAGGCCGCACTCGATGCAAAACTGGTACCGGTCAAACTGAACATGGTGGTCCTCTCCGGCATCAACGATCACGAGGTTGATGACTTCGTCCGGTTCGTGAGGGGCAACAGGAACCTCGTCCTCCAATTAATCGAGCTCCTCGGGTTCCGCGATTGCGACCACCATTACGACCTCCGTGACCTGGAGACGAGACTCGCAAAGAATGCAAGGGAGATCTTTACCCGCCGCATGCACCACCGGAGGAAATACTGCGTTGACAATGCAGAGGTCGAGATCGTCAGACCACTCCATAACACGGAGTTCTGTGCCTATTGCAACAGGCTCCGCGTGACTTCCGACGGGAAGCTGAAACCGTGCCTGTTGCGCTCCGACAACCTTGTCGACATCCGCGGTGCTTCGGGTGAAAAACTCGAGGAACTCTTCCGCGAAGCGGTCCGGCGGAGGGCCCCCTACTACCGGTGACAGGGTACCCGATATAACCCCTATATCCTCTCAATTTCGAAAAATGCCATTTCCGGAAGGTATTTACTGCGGGGAACCCGATCTCTTTCCATGAACGCCGATGAAGAATACGTCCGGGTTCTCGAGCACCTTTATGAAAAGTCCCTGGTGCTGCACGATACGTCGCTGTGGGATCCAGTCCTGCATTTCTTTTTCCTCGACGCCCTCGCCCACCTTGACTATACTTTAGGTATCCTCTCCTACACCTACCAGTCACCGAAAAACATCATGGCACAGGAATACATGCGCTGGAGGATCGATGAAGAAAAGAAGGGTAACCGCCAGCACTTTCCCGCGTTCATGTCCTGGCTTGCAAAGAACCACCCCGACAGGTACACCCGCCTGCCGACTCTCTGGCAGCGGATCTACGACCCCGATGACCCTGCATCCTACCGGAGTTTCCGGATAGTGCTCGATCCGGACTCCCAGCAGGTGATAAAGCCGCACGTGTTCTTCCGCATGATAGACGAGTTCTTTGACAGGGAATTCCTAAAGAGCCTCTATAGCGAGGACGGGTCGCTTTCAAGACTCTTTGCCGAGTTTATGAAGGAACGCAGGTCGATGTCGGTTCCGGGAAACTAAAAGGATATGGGGATAGCTGATCTCTGTGCAACGCTCGTGAGGATAAAGAGCGAGAACCCGCCGGGTGATACGCGCGACGTCATCGAGTACATCAGGGACTTCTGCTCTGGTATCGGACTCGGGATGAAGGTCGTGAAGAGGCGTGGGGGCAGGCACAACCTCGTTTCTGCGAAACCGAGAGGAAAGCTCCTCTTCTGTGGTCATGTCGACTGCGTGCCGGCGCTTCCGGACGGGTGGTCGGATGACCCCTATGGTGGGACTATCCGCGACGGGAAGGTCTTTGGCAGGGGAACGACCGACATGAAGGGAGGTTGTGCCGCAGTCCTCTGGGCCTGCAGGGAATGGATGGAAAGTGGGCGTGATCTCCCGGCAGATCTGGCTTTTGTCTGCGATGAGGAGACAAGCGGAACTTACGGGATCCGGACTCTCCTTGCAAGGAGGGCAATAATTCCCTGCGACTGTATTATCGCAGAACCCACCCCCCCCTTCTCTCCAAACGTGGGGCAGAAGGGGATCATGCGTCTCTGCTGCACGTTCCGCGGCGAACCGGGGCATGGATCGCTCTACCCCGAGAAAGGTGTCAGTGCGATCATGGAGGCGTATAGGTTGCTCGACTTCGTAAAAGACCTCCACGGTGTCTCCTTTAACCCCGGGGATCCCGGCCTCTCCGGCCTGATCAGGGACTCTGCAGCCATCCTCGGGGATCTCCTCGATATCCCCAACGCATACGATATCCTGACACGGGTGATGTACAACCCCGGGACGATACAGGGGGGAGAGAAGGCAAACATCGTTGCACAGCAGTGCAGGCTCGAACTCGACCTCCGGATTCCCTGGGGGTGCAATTTGGAATCTCTCCTTTGCGACCTGAAAAGGCATGCCCCGCGTGGCGACATAGCGGTTACGAACATGGCCGAGCCGAGCCTTACGCCACCGGACGCTCCCCTCGTGTCCACCCTCCTGCAGGAGATAGAGAAGGTATACAAAAGACCGGCACGGCCCGTCGTTCAATGGGCGGCAAGCGATGCACGTTACCTCCGGAAAGAAGGTTTTTCTGTCGTGGAATACGGTCCCGGCGAGATCCGCACGCTTCATGCCATCGATGAATATGTCACAATCGAATCACTCGTGAATGCATCGAGGGTCTACAGGGGGATGCTCGCGCACTATGCAGGAGCGAAAAAAAGGGTCTCTTCCCTTTCTCTCGGCAGGTCCGTTTCGTAAGCATTCTGCGGTCTTAGAAAAAAAATCACAATTTGAATAATAATTTCCAATCGGGAATCATTCCTTGGTCATTTTGGTATTTTGTGAGGATTTAATCTATCCTGTGCACACCACTAAATCCGGGTGAGAGAAAATGCCCAATGGTGGACCAGGAATGGGAAGGATGCGGAGGGGGGTTCCCCCCGGGTCCTGTATCTGCCCAAAGTGCGGGAAAGAATTTCCGAAAACGCGGGGTACGCCATGCAGGAACCAGACCTGTCCTGAATGCAATGTACCCCTTGTCGGGAAGTGACATTTGCCCAATTTACGTGAATTGGCAAAAGCTTCCCCATTTTTAAGCCTGACTACCCCTTACTTAAGAGGCAGGGTTTATACCTGTCGTATCTGCATCCTCTTTTTCATCCGGTCATACAACGCGAGAAGTGCCCCGAGAAAGACGGGATACAGGAGGTCCATGTACATGACCGGGCCTGCATTGTTTATAGAGGCATTGCCGTGCACGACGAGCTCGTAAACATGGCCGATACCTGCCCCGATTGAGAATATTCCGAACGCTATTACGGTCGCCAACCAAAAACCCATCGGGCGTACCTTCAGACAGAGGAGACCCGTCACCCCGATCGAGAGGTCCCAGAGTCCGACCTCGCGCTGGAAGGGGCTGCCCGCCGGCCATCCGATGGACATCGCCACCCGGTCGGGAAAGACGAGGTGTCCAAAACCCGCATAAACATAGGACAGGCCGAGGCCAACTGCCAGCTGCCATGCAAGGAACGTTTCCATTGCCGCTATGCCGGTGAGGTGTTTCCACCTGATGTGAACGATTGCAACGGCAGCGCCGACGAGCGGGAAGAAAAACGACCAGATAACCTCCATGAGTGCCATGAAAAAGAATTTCGTTCTCTGTTCTCATAAATCACAACGTTCCCACCGGATTGGAAACATCCGGAATGAGGTTTACCGGGGCTTTTTTTAAAAAAAGAGAGAGAGCCACAGTCAGGAGTTGCGGAGCATGCGGTCAATCGCCCGCGCCGCCCTCTTTGCCCCGCCCATCGCGAGGATCACGGTCGCTGCACCCGTGGCAATGTCACCGGCAGCAAAGACTTTCCCCAGATCGGTCCTGCCTTCCTCGTCCACGATGACGTTTCCCCTCCTGCCAGTTCTGATACCCGGGAGCATCCTGACGAGGAGGGGGTTTGGCCCCTGCCCGATTGCCTGGATGCACATGTCCGCATCGATGACAAAACGTGAACCCTCCACCGGTACCGGCTCGGGTCTCCCGGAAGCATCTGTCGCGCACATCTCCATGCGTTCGCACTCGACTCCCGTGACGCACTGCTCCCCAAGGATGCGGACGGGGCTGGCACAGAAGACAAACGTGACACCCTCCTCCTCTGCCCTTGCAATCTCGGCCCTGCGTGCAGGAAGGTCTTCCTTCCTCCTCCGGTAGACAAGTGTCGTCCTGGCGCCGAGCCGGCGGGCCACCCGGGCCGCGTCCATTGCCACGTTTCCCCCTCCGACCACCACGACTCTCCCTGCGTGTCGTACGGGTGTATCGAATTCCGGGAACCGGTCCGCGTGCATCAGGTTCACGCGTGTGAGGAACTCGTTTGCCGAATAAACACCGTTGAGGTTTTCCCCGGGGATACCCATGAAGTGCGGCAGGCCTGCCCCGCAACCCAGGAAGACTGCATCATAGGAGAGGAGTTCACTGACAGGCACGCTCGTCCCGACGAGGTGGTTCGTCAGGATGGTGACGCCCATTCCTCTCAGCTGGTCGATTTCTGCCCGCACGACCTCCTTCGGGAGGCGGAACGCGGGGATCCCGTACATGAGAACCCCGCCCGGTTCGTGGAGTGACTCGAAGAGAACGACCGAATGCCCGAGTCGTGCCAGCTCCGCCGCCGCAGTCAGTCCCGCAGGCCCCGAGCCGACGACTGCAACCTTCTTTCCCGTCGGTTCTGCTTTCGGGGGCAACCGCGAACCCGTTTTCCGCTCATGGTCGGCGACGAACCGTTCGAGCTCTCCGATGCGGACCGGGACCTCCTTGAGACCGAGGATGCATTGCCCCTCGCACTGGACTTCCTGGGGACAGACCCTCCCGCAAATCGCGGGGAGGAGATTGTTCTCCTTGATGACCTGTGCAGCCCCCGCAAAGTCCCCTTCAGCAATGCGGGCAATGAAGGCAGGTATGTCAATTTCAACCGGGCAGCCCTTCACGCACGATGGTTTCTTGCACTGGAGGCACCTTTGTGCCTCGGCAACCGCTTCTTCGGCAGAAAGGCCCGTATCCACCTCGGAAAAGTCCCTGACACGCTCATCGGCCGGTCGTTCACCCATGGTGGTCCCTCCCGCCGCACCCGCAGTGGTGCGATGAGAATCTCTCGAGCGCGAGCTTTTCCTCCTCGAGGTACGTCTTTTGCCGTGCCATCAGGGTGTCGAAGTCCACCTTGTGGGCATCGAACTCGGGGCCGTCAACGCAGGCAAACCGGGTCTCTCCACCCACCACAACCCTGCAGGAACCACACATTCCCGTCCCGTCAACCATGATCGGGTTGAGGGAGACGAGCGTGGGGATGCCGGCAGCGCGGGTCACTTCTGATGTCACCTTCATCATGATCGCAGGGCCGATGATCCAGACCCGGTCCGGTCTCTCTTTCCCGATGACCTGTTTCAGGACGTCCGCTGCAAACCCATGGTGACCCTTTGTCCCGTCATCCGTTGCAACGAAAAGTTCATCGCAGGTTTCCCCCATTTCCTCCTCGAGAATGAGGAAACCTGCGCTTCTTGCACCGATTATCCCCGTGACCCTGTTTCCTGCGGCCTTTGCGGCCCGTGCAATGATCGGGCAGCACGCAATCCCTGCGCCCCCGCCCACGATGACACAGTGCCCGAAATGTCCAATTTCGCTCGGTTTCCCAAGGGGCCCGGCAACATCCCTTATCTCGTCACCGGCCACAAGCGTTGCAAGCTGGTACGTCGTCTTCCCGACGGCCATGAATATGACCCGCACAAGGTCACCCTTCACGGCAGATATCGTGAGGGGAATACGCTCCCCCTTCTCGTCAATCCTGATAACGAGGAACTGGCCCGCACGTGCATTCCGGGCCACGTGGGGCGCCTCGATCCAGATCTGGTAAATGCGCTCGGCCATCGGGCTGGCCTCCTTCACCCGGTATCCCACGATTTCGTCCTCACCCTGCCGCGAGAAGTGCAGTGTCATACATGTTTCCCGCCGGGGGTCTTTACCTTACGCACCTTTACTGCAACACCCCTGCGGGATCGCACCATCTCGGGACCCGGCATCGCCGCACGTCCCGTGGCGACCGCAAGAGGACCGGTCACAAATACCTCGTCTCCCTCCCTGATCCGGGGATCGGCGCCAACTACACCCGGCGCAAGGATATCGCCCGATGGGACGAATGAATCGATCTCAACCCGGTACCCCGCGGGGATGAGTTCCCAGCCCCCGAATGTCGGACGGAGAAGCCCTGTCCCGGGATCGAGCGAGAAGAGCGGTTCCATGCCCCTGAATACTTTCAGGTCGGGGAACCTTTCCTTCAGGGTGAAGCCTTTCGTGTCCACGGCAGTATCGAACTGGTAAGAAGCAGTTGCCCTGACGAGATCGTGGGTGACAGGTTTTTCCCCGGATAAAGCCCCGGAAAGGGCATTGAGTGCCGCGCGCGATGTCGCCCTGTCACCACCCGTGGTGCACTCGAGGTCTATGGATGCCATCTCTGCAGCCATGCCCGCTGCATCGAGTGCCCCGCCTTCGAGGTGGGCAATGACACGGCGGAACCGGTGTTTCCTGAAGAATTGCGCAATCACTCCTGCGATCCAGGCCTTCTCCTCCGCGTCCCAGTACCCCGTTACGGGGACATCGTAGTGGGCAGCCGGGTAGACACGCTCGAGATCCCTCGGAACGAGACCGAGCGGTGACGTCACGATGAGCTCGAGAGCCCTGCCGGATACCGCTTCCATGAACCTGCGGTGACTCTGCGAGAGGAAATAGGGCTTTTTTGCAGAGCAGGGGAGAAGGACAGCGACATCCGCGGCAGGCGGGATGTAGCGGTTGACAACGCGGTCAGCAAAACGCCGGACCTCGGTCCTGAAGAGTGACTCGCCACTCGTTGCGAGGAAAGTCCCGGGCCGGGATACCGGAATGCGCGGTTCAAGGAAATGACTCTCCCGGTCCAGGAACCTGATGATCGAGACGTACCGTGAATCCATCCGTGACCGGCTCTCGACGAGGTCCCGCAATGACGAGGACGCGATGTGCATGCGGACGAGAGCGAGCTCGCGCAGGAGTGCTGCCCTGTTGTGCCTGAGGAGGTCCCCCTCCCTGCAGCCCGGGCAGGAACATGCGCCTTCTTCCATGAGGTCTGCCGGAAAGACACCCTCGGGGAGGCAGAACTCTCCCCTTGCCGACGCAAGGTCGACAGCGGTGAAGTCGAAGAGGTCAAACCCCGTGTAGCAGAGGAGCGAGATGTTCGACGGTACGGCGGCAGCCGGGGCATAGAAGGCTGTATCGGGAGGGAGGCGCTCTTTCAGCCGT
>JGI11944J13513_1000485_pt1 | contig 38677 bp, 36 predicted proteins | sample TerdegcoTASludge_FD_13513 | JGI IMG/M metagenome (IMG submission 13513) | reverse complement strand
CATAATACCCCCTTCGATTCATGAATGAATTTTTATGTTTAGCTTGTATGATTTATAAAGCAAGGAGGTAGCAATGGCAGAGTTAATCTGGGAAAGTCAAGTTAATCTCATGGACTCTTCTCCCACCACATCTTCACCCGAAGCGATGAGCTCGGCAGCACCAGCGCATTTTCCTCCTTTCTGAGAACTTTGGCCAGATAGTCCCTGAGGATCGCTTTTTGCTCCACGGTCTCCGCCTGGGCCTGAGGCGCGAGCGCTTTTTGGGCCTCATCCAAAGAGGTATAGCGCTGGTTGTGCTCTAGCCGGAAGACTCTGATATGCGGATAGATGCCCATCTGGTAGAGCACATTGTAGAGCACATCGCACTTTGGTGCGGTCTGGTATGCCCGTCCATGCAGCTTCGGCCACAGCTCCGACCACTGCCGATCCCATGATGTCTCCCCTGCGAAGTGGTATAAGTAGACGTACTTCGAGGACACATTCACCATCTTCTCGATCGCCGATCGAATGTCTGGCATCCCCAGTGAGAAGGAGGCGATCACAACATCGTAAGGAGGCTGAAGATCCTCATTCACATCCACATCCTCCCAGCGCTTCTGCACCACAGTGATGTTCTGAACAGCAAATTCCGCCATCTTCTCTCGCATCACGCAGCTCATGCCTTCTGCAGGTTCAACGGCAGTGACGTGCGCCACCTTTTGTGCGAGGGGAATGGCCAAGGTTCCAGGCCCAGCGCCAATGTCAAGAACTCGCGACTGAGGCGTGGTATCTGTCTCCCAGAGGGTATTGTCAATCCTCTTCCTCTCCTGCTGGCACATGTTCCAGAACTGCAAAGCGCTCTCCCGGCTCTCCCAGATTCTAGAGCAATCCCTGCCAGGACAGGATCTTCTGTTACGGTGCATCTGGCTCTTCCAGACCTCGTTCCAATCGATATCTTTCAATGGATCTTCCATGAAAACGACCTCAAAATCGACCCAAAACCTGCACTTCAACTAGCCGCAGTCTTCCCTGGTTCCTCCACAGTCCAGTCAAGCCACTGAATGGATCTCAGTCCCTTTGCAGTCTCCCTATCGACCTGATACACTTTCTGGTAGAAGTCCAGTATCCACTCCGCAAGATCGGTATCCTGGAATTTTTCCGGGTAGACCGCTTTGGCAATGACCATGACCTCGATTGGGTACTCCAAGCGTTTGGCACAATCATAAGGCGTCCAGGGGAGCGAGACGACCTTCCCGTCTGTGATAGCCTTCAATTCCTGCAGGTTCTTGTAGTATGGTGCCTCGGTCAGCTCTCTTGTAGGATGATAGCCCCAGTCCGTTGGCAGAACTATAACATCGGGATCAAGTGCCAACACCTGTTCTGCATTGATCTTATGCCAGTATCCCGAACCTTCCTGAAAAGCGTTTTTGGCGTGTACAATTTTTTCCAGTGCCCAGGACTCAAAGGACTTTAGTGAGACCGTATTTCCAGCAGCCCCTTCCTCCCTTGCCAGTGGCGAAAGTCCGAAATAAAGCACTTTGGGCCTGTCATCTTCAGGTATATCTCTTGTTTTATCGCTCACCAGTTCTGTCTGGCTCTCAAGATAATCGGCGATCTCATCAGCACGCTCTGTCTTGTTGAAGACTTGACCAATTATTCGAATTTCGTTCCAGAGATGAGTGATATCCGGTTCATCATAATAATCAGTTCCATAAAGCACTACCACAGGAATACCCAAAGATTCAATGGCCGAGAGAGCCTTTTGTGACGTCTCATCGTTTGCCCAGAAGGTACACGAGCCCATCTCCACAATTACCACATCCGGCTGCAAGGCTGCCATTGATTCAAGATTTGCACCTGCCTCATACTCCGCGACTACAGGAAGCTTCATGATCGCGGGGCGAAGGTAGGAAACAGTGTTCATGCCGTCTTTGTAAGAATACTCCTGCCCACTGTTTGTTGGGTATGTGTAGTTATCTATCTCCTGGAAGGTCCTGGAACCAACGCCTACAAGCTTGTCTTCCACGCCCAGAGCAATCATCATTCCTTCTATCAATCCATCGCTGATGCTCACCACACGATTTATCTTTTCGGGTACCTGGACTGCTGTACCACGGCTATCGGTCACAGTCCGTAAATCATCCGCGCCGCATGCAATCGAAGAGATGCACAAAAAAGCCAGAATCGCGACGCATAATGTCTTCTTTTTCAAACTCATCATGTATAATCCACCTGGAAATGTGATTATTTTTTTTTTAAAAAATTGGGGCAGAATTTAGGAGGTTGCGTCTTCTGCCGCCCAATCCATCCACTGAGCAGATCTGAGTTTTTTGGCCGTTTCCTGGTTCACACCATACACGTTTTGATAGAAGTCCAGAAGCCACTGCCCAAGATCGATATCCTTGAACTTGTCAGGATAAGCAGCTTTGGCTATCACCATAACGTCGATTGGGTACTCCTGCCTCTTGACACAGTTGCAGGGCGTCCAGGGCATGGCCAAAACTCTCTTGTTCTTTACGGCGTCTAGGTCTTGCAGGTTCTGGTAATACGGTGCCTCATAGAGCTCTCTTGGAGGATGATAGCCAGCGGCTGTGGCAAGTACGATGACATCGGGGTTCAATGCCAGGACCTGTTCTGCGCTCAGCACCTTGAAGTATCCCTTGTCCTGGTAAGCATTGCGGGCATGAACCAAATCCTCTATCAGGTATGACTCAATGGTGTCAGTCCCGAAGACCACGCCTGCTCCTCCTTGCTTTCTAGCCGATGGAGAAAGCCCGAAGATGAGCACAGTTGGCTTATCCTTATCCGTCACATTCTGCGTCCTATCTTTGATCAGATCCACTTGGGCTTGCAGATACTCAGCCATCTTCTCGGCCTTTTCTTCTTTGCCAAAGACCTGCCCTATGATCCGAATCTCATCTGAAATCCTGAATATGTCAGGGCTATCGTAACAATTGGGCCCGTACAAGACCACCAGTGGTATGCCCAAAGACTCGATTGTATCAATGGACTTTTGAACATTTTCGTCTTTGACATCAACAGTCCAGAATGTGCAGTCTCCAATCCTCATGATCACGACATCCGGCTTCAAGCCAGCCAGCGCCTCGAAATTGACGCCTTCATCTGCTATCAGTGGCAAGTCCGATATCCAGGGATTGAGATACAAGACTGGATTCATGCCATCAGCATAGGTGAAGTTCCCGCCGCTGACCGTTGGATATGTGTAGTTGAAGTTGCTTTGCAGGCAGCTAGAGCCAACTCCGACGAGCTTGTCTTGAACGCCCAAGACCGTCATTACCCCTTCAACCAGGCCATCGCTGATGGTCACCACACGACTGATCTCAGATGGCAACTGCACAGCCACACCACGACTGTCAACCACTGTCCTGTTTTCATCTGCAGCAAGTCCTGTCCCAAGGACAAGGCAGAGGCAGGCGAACGCCAGCAAATAAGTCCTTATGAATCTCGTCATCTAAACCTCCTGGCCGACATCAACCTTTCACGAAGGATATCTTGTTCAGCGCTATTGGAATTCCATTTGCTATGCCGCGTTTGCTGTAGAAGAGATCCACCTTTCCGTCATATGCCCAGTAAGAGGTCGAATAGTAAAGGGGAATGGCCGGCAGGTCTTTTGCATAGACCACTTGAATCTCATCGATCAGTGCCTTGCGTTTTTCTTCATTCAGCTCTAAAACCTGGCTGCTCAGCAGCTGGTTCAGTCTCTCATCCTCCAAATACCTCGCACTGGCAAAGCTCCATCCCATTCCTATTATTCCGTTCAGCGCCTGGGGGTCTCCACCCATGCCGCCAAGGCTCATCATGGCCAGATCGAACTTCCACTCGCCAACTAGGCTGTCGAGCGTCTTGTACTCCACGCTCCGAAGATTCACCTTAATGCCTGCCTTCTCCAGTTGTTGTGAGATCAGGTCTCCGGCTCGCTCGCTGGATGTGTCGACCAAGAGCTCTACTTCCAGAATTTTTCCGTCCTTGGTGAAGAATTGACCATCCTTAATGTATCCCATCTCCTCGAGCAGCCCCTCTGCCTTCAGTGGATCGTAAGCGTATTGCTCCACTTTTGGATTGTACCACTCGCTCTGTGGAGAGTAAAGTCCTGGGCTCGCAGGAACTCCGAAGCCTCGAAGAACACTGTCAACCAGGCTCTGGCGATCTATGGCGTAGGCGAGGGCCATTCGGAAACTGACGTTTGAAAACGGTTCTTTCTTGTGATTGATGGCCAGCTTGCAGAGCATATCCTGAGTGCTCTCCAAGACCTCGAAGCCCTCCTTCTTTAGATCTTGTGCCAGCTCGGGCGGCACCCCTGCAGCGTCCACATCTCCCTTTCTCAGAGCTGCAGCCGCCATGTCGTCGCTAACTTTAACAAACTTCAGCTGCTTGACCTTCGGAGCACCTTGGTAGTAGCCGTCGTATGCCTGGTAAAGATAAGTCCCTTGAGCCTTGTCATAGTTCACGAGCTTATACGGTCCGGTGCCAACAAGGGCCTTATCATCCCAAAACTCCCATGGATTGCTGACGTCCTTGTAGATGTGCTTGGGTAGGATTGGCATAGTCCCTGCTATTATGTCGAGGAAGGGTGCGTAGGTATGGTTAAGAGAGATCTTGACTGTATAGTCATCCAATGCCTCGACCTTCTTCACAGGACGAGAGTCCACCCACTGATATGGGTACTGCTTGATGTAATCAAAAGTAAATACTACATCCTCTGCTGTGAATTTCTCACCATCATTCCATGTCACATTCCTTCTCAAGTTGAAAATGTACGCGTCATCTCCCTCCATCTCCCACTTCTCTGCGAGGGCCGGCACGTAGCCGTTCTGGTCCTTCCATACTAGTGTGTCGAATATCATGCTCATCCTGATATATCCAGGCCCGCGAGCGTAATGTCCATAAGGAGATGGATAGCCCCAGTCGCCTGTAGAGTCGCCGACTGTGAACACATCCACAGTATCCTCGGCGCCCAGTGAAATGCCGCAGAGAATGATGAGCAGCAAGGGCGCAACTGCGACGAGGCCCCTCATGAGCAAAGCCTCCCTGTGCAGGTTAAGTCCTCTTCTCTTGTCATCTTATTGTCTCCTACATTTCTGAGAGTAAGTCTCCTAGATTAAGAATTTTTCTGATATTAGTATGCGTATATTTTCTTCTGATCGATCTCAAAATCAAATTGCTCTGATCTCATCAGTCTGATCTCCTGGACAGAGCCATAATTTCTGAGCACCAAATATCCCAGTAGATCTGATCCAGGACCGAAAGGTATATCAAATAGCTGTCCCTTTTATAAAACGCTGCATAGGCGTCGCTTCAATTGAGTTTGATGGGATGTTTGTAGCAAGGATCGATTCTAGGAATCGATGCCAAAGGTAAGTGAAATAAATGGAAAGATACGGAAGCAGAGGTGGCTTCAATAGAGGCCCAAGAGAGATGCACGATGCAACATGCGCAGAGTGCGGAAAGACATGTCAGGTTCCCTTCAAGCCCGATGGATCCAGACCGGTTTATTGCAGCGATTGCTATCAGAAGCATAAGCCCGCAAGGCCACCCAGAAGATACTAAACGGGGCAGGGCAATTGCAGGCCCTGCAGAAATTATTTTTATAACGCATTTATTCGATCTTTCTTGCTTATTCGATCTTTCTTGCTGCCACCTCGATGGCCCGAATGACGCTATCCTGGGGGATGATCGTTGCCACTGGGATGGAGAGCAGCCGCTCCACCGTAGGGCTGACGATGGGGGCGCAAACCAATGCCGATGCCCCATCACGCTCGGCACGGATTGCGGCGATGATGGCCTCCTCAATGGTGGTGGCCGAGTACTCACGCAGCGTGAGCATCTTGTTGCCTATCTTCATCTTCTTCTCGCTGATCTTGTCCAGCACCGGTCGGGCTGCGATGATGGCGATGAAATCGCCCTCGGGGCCCTCCAGTTGGTGGATGGTCTTCACAATCTGGCGCAGCGTCGTAATGTTCGGTTCCCTGTGGCCGGAAAGGATTTTATAGAGAGTACTTTGAGGAATTCCTGAGGCCTTGGAGAACTCCCTGGCAGAAAGTCCGAGATCGCCGAGCACCTCTTTCAGGGTATCTCGCAGTTTATCATCGGACTGAAAGGCAGAGCGCATCACCCTCTCGACGCTTTGCATACTCTTGGGTAATGCTGGAGCAAATATTTCTACTTTTGGATTCGGAAGCTCATCAGGAGCAAAGAGCCAATGCCTAGTGTGCACAGCTAGTTGAGCCAAATGTATACTATTGTAAATTTTCTTTCACAATTAGGAAAACGTTTATCCTGAAATAGAAAACATTATATCCTCTACAAAGAGAAGTTCCCTCCATGGGCGAATACACTGTCAGGTGTGTGAGCGATGGAAAGACAGTTCCTGCTTTTTCCTTGGTCTGCCCTGATCACGACTCCCTCCTGCGTGCCGATTACATGTCAAAGTGCCTGGAATTGAGAGCACTCCCTGGCATCTGGCGGTTCTATGACTGGCTGCCTGTGCACGGCATCATCCCAGAGGCGGGCGAAGGCCCGATCACCTACAAAAGCCGGGGCCTTGCTGCTGAGCTGGGATTGGAGAGCCTTTACATCAGCTTTAGCGGCTACTGGCCTGAGCGCGGAGCAAAGATGCCCACCTGCAGCTTCAAGGATTTGGAGGCTGCCCCTACAATGCAGAGGCTGATGGAGCGTGGCGATGGCTTAACCCTGGTTGTGGCATCGGCAGGAAATACCGCGCGCGCCTTTGCCCAAGTTGCGTCGCAGACAGGCCAGCCTCTGGCCTTGTTCGTTCCCGAGAGGGCCCTTCCCAGAATGTGGATAACTGTGAGACCAGGTCCAATAACCATGGTGGGCGTAAAGGGCGATTACTATGATGCCATCACAGTGGCAGAGAAGGTTCAGACGAGGCCAGGATATGTTCCAGAAGGCGGAGCCAGGAACATCGCCCGAAGGGACGGCATGGGAACTGTAATGCTCGATGCGGTTCTCAAGCTCGGACGCATTCCACAGCACTACTTCCAGGCAGTAGGAAGCGGCACTGGCGGGATCGCTGCGTGGGAGGCTGCGCTGCGACTGATAAGGGATGGCCGCTTTGGGTCAGATCTTCCGATGCTGCATCTGGCCCAGAATGTTCCCAATGCGCCCATCTACTTTGCCTGGAAGTGCAAAGAGCCTGATGCCTTCGCTGCTGAGATGTTCGATGACGTCCTCTTCAACAGGAGGCCGCCATTCGCAATTGCCGGAGGGGTCAAGGACGCCCTGGAGGCTACGGGCGGCGATGTCTATGGAATATGCGACCGGGAGGCGGCAGATGCCAAACGGCTCTTCGAGCAGTCGGAGGGAATCGACATCCTGAATGCGCCAGCCATAGCAGTGGCAGCGCTGGAGCAGGCTGTGGAGACGGGCAAAGTCTTGCAGGGCGACATCATTCTTTTGAACATCACAGGCGGCGGAGTGGCAAGGGCCAGAGAGGATCTCACCTTGTACAGTCTGCAGCCGGACATAATCGTCTCTCGATGGGAGGACGCAGTGGAGTTTTTGGAGGACAGAGCATGTTCCAGGTAGCAGATCAAACCAAGAAGCCCCTCACTATGACTATCATCGGCGGCGTGGACAAAGATGGAAATGCAGATGCACAGGACAGGATTGATATTAGCCGGGGAGAGATAATTGGAATCGTAGGCCCGACAGGCTCAGGCAAGAGCACGCTCATCGCTGACATCGAGCAGTTTGCTCAGGGCGACACCCCCTCCTGCAGGAGGATCCTCATAAACGGCGAGCCCCCTGACTCACAGCAGCGCAATGACCCCAGGAAGAAGCTCGTGGCTCAGCTCTCGCAGAATATGCACTTCCTGGCCGACATGTCTGTTTGCGAGTTCCTGAGGATGCACGCCAAATCCCGTGGGAAGGATCCAGGTCTTGCCAGCAAAGTCATTGAGCTTGCCAACACACTTACTGGCGAGCCGATCGATCCTGGGCACCATCTCACCATCCTGAGCGGAGGCCAGTCGCGAGCCCTCATGACTGCGGACATTGCCGTCATCAGCGACTCTCCAATTGTGCTCATCGACGAGATCGAGAATGCAGGCATAAAAAAGCAAGAGGCCCTTCGCCTGCTTGCTGGAGAGGGCAAGATCGTGATAGTAGTGACTCATGATCCCATGCTGGCACTGATGGCATCCCGCAGGATAGTGATGAAGAACGGGGGCATGACTAAGATCATAAGCACAAGCAAGCAGGAGCACAGCGTCTTCAAAGATATCGAAAAAGTGGACGGCTGGCTCACGGGCCTGCGTGAGACCATCCGTCAGGGCGAGGTAGTGGCTTGAAGATGGTGGTGGTGGCCGGGACGCCTGGCTCAGGCAAAACCTCGGTGCTCATCCATGCGGTCAGGGACCTGCTGCGTGCTAGCCAAAGGCCTGCTCTGGTCAAGATCGACTGCATATGGACAGAGGACGACTCGAGGTTCAAGAGGCTTCAGGTGCCTGTCGCAGTGGGCCTCTCCCGAGATATGTGCCCCGATCACTACGCCATTTACAATGTGGACGAGATGCTTCGATGGGCAAAGTCCGAAGGAGCAGATCTACTGCTATGCGAGACCGCAGGGCTTTGCCTTCGCTGTGCGCCCTATCCAGACAAAGCCCTGGCGGTTTGTGTGATAGATGTGACTTGTGGCCCCAACAGCCCTCTGAAAGTGGGGCCGCTCCTCACAACAGCTGACGCTGCTGTGATGACCAAGGGTGATCTGGTATCACAGGCGGAGCGTGAGGTCTTCAGGGAGCGCATAATAGAGACAAACCCCAAATGCAGGATCATCGAGGCCAATGGCCTCACTGGCAAGGGCTCGTCAGAGATGTCGGAGCTGGTCCGTTCCTGGCCGGAGATCTCAGGCGAGATGCTTCTGCGGCACAATCCACCCCTTGCTATCTGCACATTGTGCACAGGAGAGCTTCGCGTAAGCAAGGAACGCCACCATGGAATGCTGCGCCATCTCGACGGCTTCATGCAATACAGTGGCGAGTGAAAAGGGGTTTGGCGGGGGGAGGGCATGTCGCATATCGCAAAGCTTCTGCCGGGGTTCAATTGCGGTGAATGCGGCCACAGAAGCTGTAGGGATTTCGCAGCCACACTGGTGGACGTGAGGAGCCTGGAGAGATGTCCTATTTTAAAGCAGGACAGGTTCTGTGGCAGGGCCGAGAAGATCGCAGAGCTTCTGGCAGCTCGGACAGCAGAGCAGGAGGAGATAATCGGCGTCATGGATGGACTGCACGCCGACTTCACACTCGGCCCGCTTCCAGGCGAGCCCTCCTGCAGAGAGGACCTGCATCCCTTCAACGCAAAAGCCGATCCGAAGGATGGTGAGGTGCTGCGCTACCGTCCTCTCGGATGCCCCATCACCCATTTTGCCAGGATCCTCAGGTACGAGCAGGGGATCGCCACGGTGCATCTCGTAGGGCCTGTGCATCTCATAAATGGATCTTTGATGCCAAGGGACATTGGAATTTGCATGGTCGTTGCCTTTGAGGGCGTGATCTGCAAGGGAAAGAGGCCTGATGTGGGCGAGACAGTGAGGTTTCTGCCCCAGCACTGCATGATGCAGAAGGTGCACTCCGGAGTTGTGGTGCACTCAGAGGGGGCAAGGCTGCGAATAGAGGCGATCGACCTGAAGGTGTGGTAGTTGCAAAGCTCGGGCATTTTGCTCTTCAGGTTCAGAGATGGAGAGCTCGAGGTGTTGCTCGTCCACCCTGGAGGTCCATTCTGGGCGAAGAAGGATGATGGTGCCTGGTCGATGCCCAAAGGCCTGATCGAAGGGGACGAGAGCCCTCTGGCTGCTGCAAAGCGCGAGTTCAAGGAGGAGACCGGCTTTGAGGTCGACGGCGATTTTATTGCGCTGGGAGAGCTTAGGCTTCGGAGCAGAAAGACCGTCCACGCTTGGGCCCTGGAGAAGGACCTGGACGAGACTAAGATCGTGAGCAATAAATTTCGCATTGAATTGCCAAAAGGCTCAGGGATCATAAGAGAGTACCCGGAAATAGACAAAGCAAGCTGGTTTGGCATAAACATTGCAATGAAAAAGATTCAAAAGGGACAGTCTGATCTCATCAGACGGCTTGTCGTCCAGGTTCGGGCGACTGGAGACGTCACACAGCCATAAGGCAAAGTTTCTCAGCCATTCGGCTGGAAACAACTCACATAGCTCCCTTTCGATCAGAATCTCTTTTTCGATCAGATTCTCTTCCTCGAACGAGTAGCTTTTAAACACCTTCATCGACCCCTCCTCCGAGGTTAGAGAGAAATATATATTATTTATATGTTATTAACAGAGTTATTCCAATGAGCCGCCACACATGAATGGTATTCGAACCCAAAAGCTAAAAAATTAACACCTGTCCTGCCTTCAGGTTAGCTGAAATCCAACACAGTTCTCTTCTCTGGCTGCCTCCCCGCGGCCATCAATGCCTCATTCTTATTATTGAGTAGATCCTGGTTGGATGGGTCCAAAGATGCAGCCTTATCAAGGCACATCAGTGCATCTTCGCTACTGTTTAGCTCCATAAGAACAAGCCCTTTCGTGTTCCAGGCATCGGCATTCTTCGGATTCCGTTCGATCGCCAAATCCAAAAAATGCAAAGAGTCGTTGTACCTGCCCATCATCCCTAAAACAAGGCCCTGTCGATACCATGCTTTGTCAAGAGATGGATCAAGGGTCGTAGCTCTGCTGAACGCATCTAAAGAGTCGTTGTATCTCTTCTGCTTCTCCAGGATTATGCCCTTGTTGTACCAGATGTTGGCGTCGTTCGGGTTGATCTCAAGGGCTTTATCTAGAGAATCCAAAGCATCTTGGTCTTGCCTCAGAGCACCTGAAAGGATTAGGGCACGATCATTATAGGCCTGGGAGTTGGACGGATCAAGCTGGATGATCTGATCAAAGCTATCAATCGCTTCTTGATATCTTTTCAGCTTGATCAACAGATTGGCCTTGAAGTTCCATGCCCATAGATCGGATGAGTTCAGATCAAGGTATTCGTCGATGTCCTGTAGTGCAAGGGAGTAGGTGCCATTGTGGTAGTCACTGGCCGCCTGTGCGAGCCAGTATTCAGCATCCTGGCCCGTCCCTGCCATGATCATTGCCAAGGAGATGGTTAGTAGATAAAGTGCGATATGCCTCATGCTGTATAATGTATTGTAGGAAGTGGATATAGGTTGCGGTCGATCACATGTTCGGATGTTCCATTTACATGATGCTTTTATCAGGCAATTTTAGATTTATAACCAAACTCATATATTTTTAATATACTCGTCCAGGATGGCGAGCCAGGCTCGCACCAAACAGATCTCTATGATCCTTTGGATGTTTGGTCGAACAAAGGCACAAAGCCAAACTCGTTCACATCCACCAGGCCCCTGTCGGTCAGCTTCAGCTCAGGAATTACCGGCAGGCATAGAAATGAAAGGGTCATGAAAGGGTCCGGCAGATTGCATCCCAGCACGCGGGCTGCGTCAATGCATTCTTCTATCCCGTCTGCCACTTCTCGCATATATCTCTCTGAGAGCATACCTGCCACTGGCAGCGGTAATCTAGCCAGGGCCTTGCCGCCCAAAACTACAGCCATGCCTCCGTTCATCTGGGCAATAGACTGAACGGCTGCAAGCATATCTTCATCTGTGACCCCGACGGAGACGATGTTATGGGAGTCGTGGGCGACTGATGTGGCAAGAGCTCCTGATAAAAGGCCGAAGCCCTGTACCAGCCCAAGGGCCACATTGCCAGTCGCCTTGTGCCTCTCTACGACGGCCATCTTCAAAATATCCTGCTGGGTGTCAGAGACAACCCTGCTGCCCGCAATCTTGGGTCGAAGGCGCAGGGATTTTGTGATGATCTGGTCGGGTATTATGCCGATGACCCTGGCCATGCCAGCTTTGGCTGCTATCTCGAATGATTGAAGGCCAATCTTGCCGATTTGCATAGACCTTCTTTTGGGCACGGGGGCACTCTGCAGCCCTACGATAAGATCGCCTTCCTCTGCCACAGTCCTTCCATCCTTAATCACCATGACAACATGTGGGTTTCTCAGACTGTCCAGAACCGCAATATCAGCCCTGTATCCGGGAGCTATGGCTCCAAGATCTCTCAAGCCGAAGTACTCTGCAGCATTCAGGCTTGCGATCTGCAGAGCAAGGATTGGATCGATCCCCTCTTCGATGGCGGTCCGTATCATGAAGTCGATATGCCCCTCTTTGAGAATGTCTGCAGGATGCCTGTCGTCTGAGACGAAGATGAAGCGCCTGGCGTTTTGAGGCGTGACGAGCGGCACGAGATCGCGCAAGTTCTTCGCTGCGCTCCCCTCCCTGATCATGATGTACATTCCCTGGCGTAGCTTCTCCTTCGCCTCTTCCAGGCTCGTACACTCGTGGTCGGACTTGATGCCCGCCGATATATACGCCGACAAGTCGCGCCCGGAGAGCCTCGGAGCGTGGCCGTCCACGCGCTTTCTTCCTGCCAGCCTGATTTTTTTCAGGACTTCCGGATCGCGGAAAATTACTCCTGGATAGTTCATAACCTCGGCAAGGCCAAGGACCCTCTCGTGGTCGATCAGCTTGGCAAGGGTTTCAGAGTCCAAGGTCGCCCCGGAGGTCTCCATGCTGGTAGCTGGAACGCAGGAAGGAAGCATCAAAAAGACATTCAAAGGAACATTTTTGGATGAGTCGAGCATGTAGTAGATGCCCTCTTCGCCCCATACATTGGCTATCTCGTGGGGATCGATGACCACAGAAGTCGTGCCCTTTGGGACTGTTGCGCGCGCAAACTCCGGAATGGTGACCATGGCGCTCTCGATGTGCACATGTCCGTCGATGAATCCCGGCGCGAGGATCCTGCCGCCGAGATCTAAAACCTGGAGAGCGCTTGTGCAGTCGAAGCCAACTATTCGGCCTTTGTGGACAGCGACGTTTGCTCTGTGCACCTCGCCTGAGAGAACATTAGCGATCCTTGCGCCTTCGATCAGGAGGTCAACCTCCAGTTCTCCGCGGGCGGCTGCAATCAGTTCTTCGAGGCGATCCATAATTTTTCATATCTCCTCTCTTCCTTATAAAATTGCGTTCAATGTCGGATAGATTTAAATCTATTGGGTTAAAATAAAGGCAAGGTGTGTGGGAAGTGAAGGATATTCTTCTCAAAGTGGCTAAGGCCTATCCGAACGACTCAGCCAGGGGCATTGCCAGGCTGGACCCAAATGCTCTGCTCACTTTAAGGCTTTCTCCGGGAGATATCATCGAGATCGAGGGAAAGAGGCTAACTGCAGCCAAGGTATGGCGCGCTGACCGGCAGGACTGGTCACAGGATTACATCAGGATAGACGGATTCATTCGCCAGAACGCTGGGGTGGGAATTGGAGATCGCGTGAAGATTCGCAAGGCCAGATATGCTGACGCACAGCGCATTGTCCTCGCTCCGCCATCTGGCTCGCACATGCATTATGGCGACGAGGCAGCCGATATGATTCGCCGCCAGACGCTGAAGCGTCCTGTGGTGGAAGGCGATATTCTTCCCATCATGAGCTCCGGCACTCATCCATTCGTGGGCCGTATGGAGGCAGTGCCTCTGGTCGTAACAGAAACAAATCCCAATGGCGTCGTTGTAATATGCGAGCGAACCGAGATCATTCTCCTGGAGAAGCCGGCCAAAAGCGTTCGCTCCGTCAAGGCCACGGGGACCACTTATGAGAATGTTGGCGGGCTGCGAGCGGAGGTGCAGCGTGTTCGGGAGATGATCGAGCTGCCCATGAAGCATCCCGAAGTCTTTCAGAAGCTTGGAATTGAGCCGCCAAAGGGCGTACTTCTCTTTGGGCCCCCAGGCACAGGCAAGACGCTCATCGCGAAGGCAGTGGCCAATGAGAGTGGAGCTAACTTCTTTTCCATAGCAGGGCCGGAGATAATGTCTAAGTATTACGGCGAGAGCGAGCAGAGGCTGCGAGAGATCTTCGAAGAGGCTCAGAAGGGGGCACCATCCATCATATTCATCGACGAGATCGACTCAATTGCTCCCAAGCGCGGAGAGGTCACGGGTGAGGTAGAGCGGCGCGTAGTGGCTCAACTCCTGGCAATGATGGATGGCCTGAAGGAGCGCGGCCAGGTCGTGGTGATAGGGGCGACAAACAGGGAAGACGCCATCGATCCAGCCCTTCGGCGTCCCGGCAGGTTCGACAGGGAGATTGAGATAGGAGTTCCAGATCGAGCGGGAAGGGTGGAGATACTGCAGATCCACACGCGAAATATGCCAATTGCCGAAGACGTCAACCTTGAAAGCATGGCTGACAGGATGCATGGCTTTGTGGGCGCAGACATAAGCGCTCTATGCAAAGAAGCTGCCATGAGAGCCCTGCGCCGTTACCTCCCGGATATGGCCTCAGAGGATGAGATTCCAAAGGAGGTCATCGACAAGATGCTGGTTGTGGGCAGCGATTTTGAGGATGCCCTGAAGGAGATCGAGCCTTCCAGCATGAGAGAAGTTCTGGTAGAGGTGCCGCATGTGACCTGGAACGACCTGGGTGGTCTTGGTACCCTTAAGCAGGAGCTCATCGAGGCGATCGAGTGGCCACTCATGCGACCTGAGAAGTTCCGCCAGATGGGCATTCGCCCTCCCAGGGGCATCTTGCTCTACGGTCCGCCCGGCACTGGCAAGACCATGATCGCCCAGGCAGTTGCCAACGAGACCAACGCCAACTTCATCAGCGTGCGTGGGCCCCAGATGCTCTCCAAGTGGGTTGGAGAATCGGAGAAAGCCATACGAGAGATCTTTCGCAAGGCAAGGCAAGTCTCTCCTGCAATCATATTCTTCGACGAACTTGATGCCATCGCGCCTATGAGGGGGCTGGAAGAGAGCAGCCATGTTATGGAAAGGGTGGTAAACCAGTTATTGGCTGAGCTGGATGGTCTGGACTCCCTGAAGGACGTGGTGGTAATAGCAGCCACAAACCGCCCGGACATCCTTGACCCGGCGCTCTTGCGCTCTGGCAGGTTCGATCGATTGCTCCTGATAGGACCGCCGGATAAGCTGGGCAGGTATGAGATCCTTAAAATTCATGCTAAAAGGATACCAAACAGCGAGGATGTCAATTTGGAGGAGCTGGCAGAACTGACAGAGGGCTATGTGGGCTCTGATCTGGATTCGCTTTGCTGCGAGGCTGCAATGCTGGCAATGCGTGAGAACCTTGATAGAGTGGATATGAGCCACTACCTTGAGGCCTTAAAGAAGGTCAGGCCGAGCGTGGAGGAGAGCATGGTAAGCTACTACGAGCGCATCAGCGAGAGGTTCAAGGGCGGAGTGAAGATCGAACCCAGCTCGTTGATCGGCTACAGATAGAGACCAGATCGCATTTGAATTGCTCAATGGGATGGTGTTTGGAGAATGGGAAAGGTGTTCGCGGGAACTATGGCCGGCAAGGAGATTGTGAACATCGACGGGGCGGTGTTGGGAGAGCTTGAGAACGTGGTCTTCGAGCTTAAGACAGGAAAGCTCGTGGACCTGGTGGTGAGGCCCGATTCAGAGCTCAATCGCATGAAGTACAGGGAGCAGGGAAAGTTCGTGCTAATACCCTTCAGTTCCGTAGTTGCAGTGAAGGATTACATCGTTGTGGACGAGAGCCGGGCAGTGAAGAAGGATGGATGACGCTGTTCAATGTAATACATCCAGTCTACCTGGCCGGGAGGCAGATCGATCTCGCCTTCGATTATTTTCGTAATCAGATTTGCTACCTCCTGCGGCGTCCTTCCTGTGGTGTCGATCTCATCCACGCGGTGGCATTGCTCCACGGCCTCGACAAGAATCACATCTAGCGCCTCAGCTTCCAGATTCTCTCGTGTCTTCTCATGCGAATAGCCGCGCGCCTCCAGACGCAGTCGAAGAACTGCGGGATCCAGCCTCAGGACTATCGACCGGTCTGCGAAGTGGTGGGATAGATGGCCTTCCAGTATGCAGATCTCTTCAGAATACTGCTCTTTCAGGCGCTTGCCAAGCCCCTCCATGTCAGCCTCAAGGCAGCCCCGACATGGGTCCAGCCCAAAGTTAAGCCCGTCCTTCACAAGAGCATTGATGTCTATGACTTTGTAGGGAAGGAGCCGGGCGGCCGTCGTCTTTCCAGTGCCCGGAGTGCCAGTGAGCGCTATGTACATATCTCTCGGAATGCAGAAAGAAAGCGGTCGTTCTCTGCTGGCGTCCCCACTGTCACGCGCACGTGGTTCTCACCCGCTCCCCTAAATGAGCGGCAGTCCCGAATGATGATGCCTCTTTTCAGGAATCTCTCCACGAACTCGTCTGAAGGCTCTGCTGTATCGATGTAAATGAAGTTGGCTTGCGAAGGATGGGATTCGATCTCCTTTTGCAGTCGCATCCTCTCAGCACGAATTTTTTTCACAGACTGATGCATGAAGTCCAGATCAGAGAGCGCAGCCACTCCCGCAGCCACAGAGGCGCAGGTTATGCTGAAGAATGGAGGGGCAGCTCTGCGGTACTGATCTGCGATCCATTCATGCGCAACGGCATAGCCGAGGCGCATGCCCGCCAGTCCGAAGGCCTTGGACATGGTTCGGCCGACTACGAGGTTCTCGTACTCCTTCACCAGGTCGATGAGGGAGGCGTCGGCGAACTCTACATAGGCCTCGTCCAGGAATATTATAGCATCAGTGCTCTCCAATATGGTTCGTAAGTCCTCCTCGGAGATGACGTCACCAGTAGGGTTGTTCGGGGAGCATATGAAGGCCATCTTCGTGCCTTTGGGCAGATCCGTTGAGGCCCTGAATCCGTCTTCTCGCGGCGAAAAAACCGGCGTGGCTCCGGCCATGATGGTCAAGATCTCGTAGTAGCTGAAGGTCGGCGTGGGAATGAAAGTTCTGTCGCCAGGCTCCAGGAAGAGCCGCGTTAAAGTGTCCATCACCCCATCCATGCCAGCCCCAATTGCTATCATCTCCTCGGGAAAACCAGTATACTTCGCCAGACCTGCCATCAGCTCCTCTGGCTCAGGGTACCTCGAAGGAGATATTCTCTTCAAAGCCTCTGCTACCTTTGGGCTGGGACCATAGGGATTCTCATTGCTGCCCAGCTTTACGATATCCTCCGGCTTCAGCTCGTATCTTTGGGATACCTCTGCAAAGCCCTTTCCTGCGACGTAAGGCTTGAGCATACTCAGACACGGTCGGAGCTTAGGAAGCATTTTTTAGCGACTCTCCAATGACCCTCACCACTCTGTCGATCTGCTCTTCAGTTACCACCAGGGGCGGGATGAGGCGAATGGTGTGCTCGTTTGTGCTGTTGAGCAGGACCCCTTTTTGCAGTGCATTCTCCACCAGGGCCTTGCAATCTGCGTCCAGGTCCATGCCTACCATCAGGCCAAGGCCTCTGATCTCGCGCGGACAAAGGTCTTTCAGCTTTGCACGCAGGTATGCCCCCAGCTTCGCAGACCTTTGCACCAGATTCTCCTTCTGTATGACCCTGATTGTTGCCAGCGCAGCGGCACTGATAAGTGCACCTCCGGCAAAGGTAGACCCGTGGTCGCCCCTCTGGAATGCATCTGCTACAGCACCCGTGGCGAGCATGGCGCCCATGGGCAGGCCTCCTGCCATGGCCTTGGCCAGGGTAATCATATCCGGCAAAACCCCGGAATGCTCCTTTGCAAACCACTTTCCAGTGCGGCCAAAGCCTGTCTGCACCTCATCGAAGATGAGCAGAGCGCCAACATCGTCGCAGATCTGGCGAGCGGCGCGTAGGTAGTCTGCATCTGCCACATAGACTCCTGCTTCGCCCTGAACTGGTTCCAGAATTACTGCGCCCTTGTCCTGGGTCACGGCTGCCTTCAGGGCTTCTTGATCATTGTATGGAACGAACGTTGCCTCATCGAGGGGGCGGAAAGGCTCGCGGTAAATTGGCTTGTAGGTGTTGCCCAGGGCTCCAAGGGTGCGGCCGTGAAAGCTGCGCTCGGCAGCTACGATCTTCGACTTGCCAGTGGCACGACGTACTAGCTTGAGGGCTGCCTCCACGCTCTCGGCTCCTGAGTTGCAGAAATAGGCCCTACTCATGCCCGTGAGCTTCTTCAGCTCCTCTGCCAGAATAACCTGGTTCTCTGTGTAGTACAGATTGGACGTATGGATAAGCGTCTCAGCCTGTTTTTTTATGGCCTCGACGACGTCTGGATGGCAATGGCCCACGTTGTTGACTGCGATGCCTGCCACGAAGTCCAGGTACTCTTTGCCGTCTGAGTCCCACACAGTTGCACCTGAGCCACGCACCAGCGCAATGCTCTGGCGGGTGTAGGTCTGAAATATAGCTTCAGACTCGCGTTTCATGAGCTCTTTCTTGTCTATCATAGCGCACTCTTCGCAAAGCATTGAAAGCAAGAGCAAATATAGCTTCCGCACAGAAAATGGTCAAATCTCCTTTTGGCACGATCCCCTCATCCTTTGCTAGCACTGGTCGGCCCCATAAAATGTGACCACTCCCGCAAATGAATTGGAGGGAATTGGCCCTGCTTTTATCCTAAAAGGCACTTCTACGAGTCCAGGCTTCTGCAGATTCGGCCGCTGGAGAGGAGAGCAACCCTGCTGAGTGGCACATCCATCGAAAGCTCATAGCCCATCTCATTCCCGAGCGCTCTTGCAAAGCTCAAGACTTCGGCATGATCTGGCATGGCCTGTCGGTCGAGCCTGGTTCTCGAGCGGCCAAGATGCATATAGGCTTTAACCTCTACAAAATCAGGTTCTGCAGACTCAAGAAGTCGGGCAAAATCCACTGGCCGCTCCATATTCAGGCCGCGTGCTACGGTCATGCGGACGACGCTGCGACAATTGTGATTTTTTAGAATGCTCAAGCTCTCTTGGATCTTGGGCCAGAATGGACCATTGGGTTGTGATATGCGCCGATACATCCCCTCATCGGGTGCATTAAGGCTGATGTATAGCTGGGTCGGCCTGATGCTCTCCAGGACCTCTGGGTTCGTTCCATTGCTGACCAAGAAAGATGTCATTTTCCGTCTTGAGATAAGATCGATGAGCTCTTGCAGATATGGATAAATGGTAGGCTCGCCCATGAGGGAGATGGCGACGTGTTTGGGCTCCAGGGCCTCCTTTAGCCTGGATCTGTCTGTGGTCTTGGCCCCGCCGTATCCTGAGAGTATTCTCTGCTGCTCGTGAAGGATGCCATCCAGAAGCGCAGCAGGCTCCATGGGCTCCTCCTCTGGCAGAACGCTGTCGATCGGCCTCCAGCAGTACAAGCAGAGGTGATTGCAGCGAAGTGTTGGCGTCATTTGCACGCAACGATGGCTAGAGATGCCGTAAAAGTGGTGCTTGTAGCACTGATCCCCGCCGCGCATACTGCGATTGAGCCAGAGGCAGGGCTTGACTGCTCCTGAGCCGACGAGATGATAACCCTGCTTGGCGAGTGTCTTTTTCGCCTCAATGCCGTCTATGTTATCTGGACTGTCCATGTTACCTGGAAAAAAGATTTGTCCGTGGGTAAATACTTATCTTATGTGGCGCGAAGCCTGTCCAATGTCCCTTCTCGCTCCCCAGGTGAGATAAAAAGAATTATATTGCCATCAGGACCATCCATATCTTCGGAAAATGTCTCGTCGGATTGTGGTTGTTCTGGCCCTGCTGCTTGTCATCGTCGCGGGAGGCTGTAGTGCATCGGCAAAAGCACCCTCCCAGGTCCCAGCCAGCGAAATCATCTCCAGGATGGCTGAAGGCCAGCCGGTTTATTGCGAAGGCGCAACTATCGTGGGGGACATTGACCTGTGCGCTCTTCCCGAGGCCAGGGCAAAGAGCGTTCTTTCGCTCATAAACTGTACCGTCGCCGATGCCAACTTCAATGGCCTGACCCTGGAGAAGGATGTAATCTTTCTTGGTACCACCTTTGGAAACGTCAGCTTCACAGGCACAGCCTTCCACCAGCCTGCTGCCTTCGATGGTGCAAAGTTTCTGGGATTTGCGAGCTTCGTGGACTCTCAGTTCGACAAAGATTCCAGCTTCAACGATGTTGAATTTCGGGATGTAGATTTTAACTATTCGAAATTCGGAGGCTATTCCTTCTTCTCTGCCGCCCTTTTCCTTGGCAACGCCAGCTTCTCAGATGTGGGCTTTCTGGGGGCGGCAGATTTCAGTTCTGCCAAATTCAGCAGAGAGGCCAACTTCATTCGCAGCAGATTCGACGACGGAGCCAGCTTTTCTGGTGCCTTCTTTGGCGGACCGACGAAATTCGGCCTTTCGAGGTTTCAGGGGCTGTGCTCTTTTGGCGATGTCACCTTTGCAGGAGAGGCAAACTTCGGACTGGCTCGCTTTTCAGACGCCGCTTACTTTTCAGGAGCTCAATTTCAGGACAGAGCAATCTTTGGACTGACCAAATTCGAAGAGATCGCAAGCTTCCAAGGGGCTTCTTTTGCAGATGATCTGATCCTGAAGGGCGCTCTGATCTCAACCTTCCTTCTGGAGAATGGAAATTATGGTCGAAATGCTCGAATCATCCTGAATGACTCCAACATCGATCGGCTTAAAGTCCATTGGAGAGAGATCAAAGGTCACCTGCTTTGGGATCCAGGGGCCTATCTTGCGCTTGTGAACAACTATCGCAACCTGGGATGGTCCAGCGATGAGGACGACTGCTATTATCAATACAGAAGACTGAACCAGGAGCATAAGAGCCTGGGCTGGTCAAAAGCCATTGATGCCCTGGCTCATCTATCCTGCGGCTACGGCGTGAGGCCCAGCTATGCTGTGGCCTGGTCGCTGCTGACAATTTTGATCTTCGCCATGGTCTTCTGGCTTGGAGATGGCATTCGCAGGTCTGCCCAGCCGCTGCAAGGTCCTGCAGAGACATACGCTCTGCCAGAGCATGTGACATTCAGAAATGCCATCTTCTTCAGCACCATGATATTTCTGTCCCAGGGGCCCATTGACTTCCTTCCCGTTGGCAGGCACAGATATTACGTCATACTGGAGGGAATCTTGGGATGGCTGCTGCTCGCCCTCTTTTTAGTCACCCTTGGCAAGGTGATGATCAGATGACGGTTTTAATCAGATGGATGGCGATATTTGCAGCCTTTCTGCTGCTTTGCGGAGCCTGCGTGGCGCAGCCCGATTTCATCGAACCGCCTTTGGATGGCGCAGGTCCGACTGTCATCAAGGCCCAGGAGATCTTGTCCAAAATCGTGACAGGCGAACCACTGAATTATGATAATGTCACAATAGCCGGGTCCCTTGATTTGAGCCACCTGGCCGAGCCTGTGAGGCAGTCGGTGAGGATCACTAACTCCCAGTTCCAGGGATCTTTGAACTTCGTGGGCGTGACATTCAATGAGCCACTGGACCTCAGGGGCACTGTTTTTCAAAAGAATGTCAGCTTTTCCAAGGCCAGATTTCTTGGGGATGCCAAGTTCGCAGGTTCCAGGTTCTTTGGGCAGGCTGACTTCATCGATGCTGTCTTTGCGGGCCTCGCCTCCTTCACGAGCGCGCGCTTCTTCAACGACACGAGTTTCGGAAGCGTTCAGTTTGGACAGGACGCGATCTTCATGGCAGCCAGCTTCTCCAGAGATGTGGACTACAATTTTGCAAAGTTCTCCAGGCTCGGTTATTTCGAGAATGCTCGCTTTGAGAATGTGAGCTTTCTGCAGTCCCAGTTCGAGGGCCATGTTACCTTTCTCAATGCTCAGTTCCGGGGAAATGCCACATTTGCAGCCACGCGCTTCAATAGCGATGTGGTCTTCCGAGGCGCTCGGTTCCTCAGAGGCAATACCTTCGGCCTGGCGAACTTCGGGGGATTCTCAGATTTTGCCAATGTGCTCTTCGTGGATCCAGCCTTCTTTGGGGTGACAAGGTTCTCAGACAACGCTTATTTTGTCAATGCCAGGTTCGATAAAGGCTTGATCCTCGAGGACGCCAGGCTCTATAGCATGCAGCTTGACAATGTGTCGTTCGGAGATAGCGCAAAGATCAACCTAAATGGGGCAGACTTTACCAAGTTCGTGGTGCGGTGGAACGCCATAAAGGATCGCATGGTATACGATGGGGCTGCGTATCTTGCGCTGGTGAAGAACTACAAGAGCCTGGAGTGGTTCGATGATGCAGACGACTGCTACTACCAGTACCGCAAAATAGGTCAGGACCTGGAGCCATGGGGTTGGGCGAAGATCTCGGACATCGTATCATGGATCTCCTGCGGCTATGGGGTTCGCGTGAGCTATACTGCAGTCTGCTGCCTCTTTACCATTCTCTTGTTTGGCGTGATATTCTGGGCTGGAAAAGGAATGAACAAGTTTGAGATAGAGGGATTTGAGCTTCCAGGAAATTCGGGGCTGCGGCCCAGCACGCGCGTGTCCCTGACTGATGCCCTCTATTTCAGCATCGCCATGTTCACCACCTCCCAGGCTCCTGTTAATACTTATCCAGTGGGCTTCTACAGACATCTTGCAATGCTGGAGGGGATCTTGGGCTGGTTCTTCCTGGGACTCTTCGTGGTTGTGTTGAGCGGCGTTTTGATCCGCTAGGTTGATTTTTGATTCGCTAGGTTGATATACGTGCTGGTTATACGAAAAGGCGAAAAGGGCGCGTGGCCTAGTCAGGATAAGGCGGCAGCCTCCTAAGCTGTAGATCGGGGGTTCGAATCCCCCCGCGCCCGCTGCTCTTCAAGGAACTATCTTTGAGATTGCCAGCTCCAAGATGTCCTCAGCCCCTGCTTTTTTCAACTGGGGAATGAGCAGGTTGACAAGAGATCTGTCAACGACCGTCTCAACGGCACAGTAGCCTGAGTTGTAGAGCTTCGAGATCGTGGGGTTCTTCATGCTAGGCAGAATGGCAATCAAACCGGTTATCTTGTCCTCAGGCACGTTCATCTTCAGCAGCACTTTGCCCCGTGCCCTCATGACTGCAGAGAGGAGCGTCTCCACAGCTACGATGTCATCGTGTTTCTGCGGGTCCGCCCAGCTCCTCTTGTTTGCGATCAGCTCTGATGTGGACTCAAGCATGACTTCTATGATCTTCAGGCCATTCTTCTTCAGGGTCGATCCGGTCTCTGTGAGGTCCACAACAACATCGGTCAACTCCGGAACCTTGGCTTCTGTGGCGCCAAAGGAGAACTGAATCTCCACAGGTATGCCAAGCTTCTGGAAGAATGACCTGGTCAAGTTGGGATACTCAGTGGCCACACGGCTTCCCTGTTTTATCTGGCTGGCAGAGTAAATCTCCTCAGATTCAGGCACAGCCACCACCAGCTTCACCTTGCCGGGACCCATCTTGCCATAGTTCAGCTCTGTGACCTTGGTCACTATGGAACCAGACTCCATTATCCAGTCTGTGCCTGAGATCCCCAGGTCGAAGTAGCCCTTGGCCACATACCCTGGTATCTCCTGGGGGCGGAGGATTTTTACCTTGCCGATGCGGGGATCATCGATTCGAGCATTATACTCTCTCTCTGTTCTCTTGACCTCAAGGCCTGCCTGTTCGAAGAGCTGTAGCGTCTGGTTTTGCAGGCTGCCCTTGGGAATGGCGATGTCGATCATTTCAATAGTTTTGCTTTTTTAGAACATATTTTTGCCTTTTGCTTGAAAGGGCTCTCAACTGCATCATAATTCAATCTGCCCACAACTTATTTATAAATAATAACAGTAATAGAATGATGAGTTACGGAGGGGATGCACACGACATCGATAGTGATCTCAGATACCCATTTTGGCTTATCATCATCGACATTGAAAGATCCAAAGAAGGTCGACCAATTGATGCAAGAGATATCGATCTTTGGAAATGGTTGCGATGAGGTCGTGCTTCTCGGGGATATCTTCGACCTATGGAGGGTGCGGCCTGAGAAGGCCATTCGCGACTCGATATATCTTTTGAAAAGCCTTAATGATATGGATTTGAGGATACGCTACGTGGTTGGAAACCATGATCATCATCTCGTGGTCCTCAATCAGGAGGATGAATTCATGGAGCGAATGGCACGTGGCGATCTTTATCCAGTTTACGTTCCCTCTCTTCGCTGGCACCAGATCATCAATGGATTGGAGATCGAATTGTTCTATCCAACTTACCAGGCTCGCTGTTGTCATCGGAGATTTCTCTGCACCCACGGCCATCATCTGGGCGGCATGCAGGCCATGTCCATGCAGGTGATGGGAGGGCTTCGTAGGCTCTCTGGAGAGGAGCTGCTGCCAGCAGATCTCGAGATGATGATGACCTATGCCTACGAGAGCATCTATCGCTCTGCCTACATCGGGGAGATGGTGAATTTAGAGAACTGTCTGTGGAATTTCTCCGGTCTGCTGCAATGGTTCAAGTCAGGTGTTTTCAAGAACCACAGCTTCACCCCTGTGGAGCGGCAATACGAAGCCATCTTGAGGTTCCTTCGCGATCATAACCTCGGGCGGGTGGACTGCTTCATTTACGGGGATACACACCAGGCTGGAATCTATCAGAGAAAAGGAGGCCCACTGGCCCTGAACGCTGGCAGCTTTATGCGAGAGAGCGGAAAGTGCCCAGGCCAAAAGACGCCGGACACCTACCTGATAATGAATGAGGACGGTCTGGCATTAAGGCAGCTTGGCCAGATGACGCCTCTATATCTATGCGAACTATCCTAAAGTCCTGAGAAATTTCTGGCACCTCGCGATTTCGTATGGTTGAACCCGAATCGCAAAATCCCGTTGGTCTTAATGACTCTGTACTGAAACGTGATGCACTAACTCATCCACGGAGACACGAAGGCGCTGAGGAGATATCTTATGCCCGATCTCACCAACACAATTTAGCGAAGAGCCAAAAGTTTGTTATATTCTGCCTGCCAGGTCTATCCTGAAAATTCATGGAGAAGGTTCTCACCACCTGCATATATTGCGGATGCGGTTGTGGGATGTTCCTGCACGTCGATGGCGGCCGGATCGTGGGGACATCACCATCGCTCGCCCATCCCATGTCTAGGGGCAGTCTTTGCATCAAGGGCTGGCTGGCTGCAGACTTCGTCGGCCATCCGGACAGGCTGAAAAGCCCTCTCATCCGGCAGGGCGATCTACTGATCAAAACCACCTGGGACGAAGCCCTCGCTCTGACTGCGGCGAGCCTGAGGAGCATTCAGAAGGAGTTCGGGCCGCAGGCTCTGGGAGTCCTCACCTCTGCCAAGGGAACCAATGAGGAGAATTATCTGCTGATGAAAATGGCCCGGGCCGCTCTGGGGACGAACAACGTGGACCATGTGGCCAGGCTCTGCCACGCTCCGACAGTTGCAGCCTTGGGCTTTGCTCTTGGAAGCGGCGCCATGACCGGCTCGATCTCCAGCCTGCAGAGCTCCGATGCAATTTTGGTCGTCGGCTCCAATACCACTGAGCAGCACCCACTGGTGGCCTCCTACATTCTGCGGGCCCGGTCCAGAGGAGCAAAGCTGATAGTGGTCGATCCACGAAAAACACGCCTGGCTGAGCTGGCCGACCTATGGCTTTCTCCTCGCCAGGGAACTGATGTGGCATGGATCAACTGCCTCTTAAATATCATCGTGCAACAGGATCTGGCAGATCGACAGTTCATAAAAGAGCGCACCGACGGCTTCATAGAGACGCTGCAGGCCACGAGTGCCTACACAGCAGAAAAGGCCGAGGAGATATCGGGAATTCCAGCAGCTGATTTGGTCAAAGCTGCATCCATCTTTGGACTGGCGAGTCGCGGGGCAATCGTCTATGCCATGGGCGTCACCCAGCACTTTCGAGGAACTGACATCGTCCAGGCCCTCGCCAACCTGGCTCTGGCCACAGGGAATGTAGGACGGGATGGAGCGGGCGTCTATCCGCTTAGAGGTCACCAGAACGTCCAGGGGGCATGCGACATGGGCGCCCTTCCCAATGTACTCTCAGGATACCAGCTTCTGTCCAGCCCCCAGGCCCAGGCCAAATTTGTTGAGGCTTGGGGAGGCCAGATTCCCTGCGAACCTGGGCTGACCGCCCTTGAGATGCTGTGGGCAGCAGAATCAGGAAGTCTCAAAGGCCTGATAATAGTTGGCGAAAATCCCGTCCTGAGCTATCCCCACACATCCCGAGTGCAAAAAGCCCTCAAAGGGCTGGAGTTCCTGATGGTAAGCGATATCTTCCCAACGGAGACCACAGCTCTGGCCGATGTGGTCCTTCCAGCCGCCTGCTTCGCCGAAAAGGATGGCACTTTCACCTCCACCGAGAGACGGGTTCAGCGCGTCCGGAAGGCCGTAGACCCTCCCGGTGAGGCCCGGGCAGAATGGGAGTGGATCTGCGACCTGACAGAACGGCTGGGAGCAAAGGCCGAATACTCTTCGCCTGGCGACGTCATGGATGAGATCGCATCGCTCACTCCCATCTACGGAGGGATCAGCTATGAACGCCTGGGACCAGATGGGCTGCAGTGGCCCTGTCCTACGAAAGACCATCCTGGAACTGGCGTTATGCATGTCAGCCGCTTCCCACATGGCCGGGCCTGCTTTCGCCCGGTTCTGTACCTCGATCCTCCTGAGACTCCAGATGCGGATTATCCCTTCATGCTCACCACAGGGCGAAGCATGTACCACTTTCATACCGGGACCATGACCCGCAGGACTTCTCTCCTTGACAGAGAGGTTCCCACGCCTTTTGTAAAGATGAATCCCGAGGATGCGAGGCTCATGGGCATAAGAGATGGCACCAAAGTCAGAGTGGAGACCCGACGTGGAAGCATTTCTGTGGAGGCAAGGCTGGCCGATGGAGTTCACAAAGGCGATCTTTTCCTGCCGTTCCACTTCTCCGAAGCACCTGCAAATGCTCTGACTGCTCAGTCTCTCGATCCGGTTTCCAAGATTGCGGAGCTGAAGGTCTCAGCAGCACGTCTGAAAAAGGAGGCACCGTGAAGGCATTCCTGCCGAAGGACCAGCTTCCTTTCCTGCTGGAAGAATTGGGAGAGCGAATTGAGGTCATTGCGCCGGTGTCAACAGATGCAGGGCCATCATTTGTCACCTGGCAGGGCCAACCCCTCGATCTGAAAGACAAGCCCCTCACTCCGATCACAGAGTTCCTGCTTCCCCATAAAGAGGCGCTTTTCACATACGTTCAAGAAGCTGGTCGCTACATCTTTAAAGAGGAGGAGATACCATCCCGGCTGCTGTTTGGCATCCGGCCCTGCGACCTGCATGCCATAGCCCTTCTGGACAGGATATTCGGGCGAGAGCCACCCGACCAGGCCTACTTCCGCCGCCGCAGAGCCACGGCCCTGGTCGTTCAGAACTGCACTAGCCCCGGAAGAGAGTGCTTCTGTGCAGGGCTTGAGGCTGGACCCGAGGCCAAAGATCCGTGCGACCTTCAGCTCACCGACGTAGGGGACGGATTTCTATGCCAGGCCGAGACTCCTGCAGGGATTCTCATTCTGAATGCGGGCAGGGCCCTCCTGAAACCTGCGCTGCCAGAGCATCTTCAGGAGAAAGCAAAGCTGCTGCAAGAGGCGAGAAGGGCAATGCCACAGGATAGGTCCTGCTCTCAGATCAGGCAGGCTATGGAGAGAGCAGACTGGGAGGCTCTGGGTCGAGAGTGCCTCTCCTGCGGAGGATGCAGCTTCGTCTGCCCGGTCTGCCACTGCTTCAATATCCTGGACCTGGGCGTTCCGGACGGCCAGAGGCTGCGCTGCCGGGATTCTTGCATGCTGCCAGGATTCTCCCGCCTGACCGGCGGGGCCAATCCCAGGCGCACGCCAGGGCAGCGCCTGCGTCACTGGTATCAGGAAAAGTTCGAGGACATCCCCCAGATCACCGGCCTTCCTGGATGCGTGGGCTGCGGACGCTGCCATCTAACCTGTCCTGCTGCCATAAATCGGGTCGATCTGACTGTGGCCAGCCGTTTTGTGGACGACAGTTCGGAGGCAAGAAGATGAACGAGTATATTCCCATGCAGGCGGAGATCGTGGATATCGACATAGAGTCTCCAAACACCTACCTGTTCACCTTGGAGCTGCAAGACGAAGGAGCTGACTTCAGGTATCTGCCAGGGCAGTTTGTGATGATATCGGTCTTCGGACTGGGCGAGTGTCCCATCTCAATAGCCTCATCTCCCACCAGACGAAGCCTGCAGCTGTGCATCCGTCGCGCGGGAAAGGTTACCAGCGGGATCATGGACTGTCTGGTCGGAGATGTTGTAGGAATACGCGGCCCTTACGGGAAAGGCTTTCCACTGGACAGAATGATGAGGGATGTGGTCATCGCCGGCGGAGGCTCCGGATTTGCCACCCTTCGATCGCTGATCAACTACATCGCCGACCGCAGGGATGAGTTCGGCAAAGTGGCTGTAGCATACGGAGCGCGGACCAGCCAGGACCTCTATTTCATGCAGGAGTACAAGAGCTGGCAGAGCGCAGGAATGGAGGTAGCTGTGACAGTGGACATCGGAGATGAGTTGTGGAAGGGAAATGTGGGACTGGTCACAAGCCTCATCGACAGCTTTGACCTGACTCCTGGCTCTGCGGCCATCTGTGGCCCGCCAGTGATGATCGATGCAGTGGCCAGAAAGCTCATGGATCGAGGCTTTCACCGGTCTGATATCTACGTCTCCTTGGAACGGCATATGAAGTGCGGGGTGGGCAAATGCGAGCATTGCGCCATCGGCCCTTACCATGCCTGCCAGGACGGGCCGGTCTTCAGCTATGACCGGGTAAGGGACGCGCTTTGAAATTGCTTCACCCGTGGCCGGACTCGATCTATGAGGACGGATGCTTGTGGATGAGCGCGATGATGCCAATCATTTCTGGATTTTTAAAATACGTTTGGTTTTTCTTTGGAGCCATCATCTTTGACAGCGACTGGATCTACTATTGCGTCGTCGCTGTATTACGCCGTCGTTGTATTATTTGCTGGATCAACCTTGGATTATCACCCTAAAACCTGTAGGGGAGAGGATCTCGAAAGCGCCCTAAGCCGTTGTTAATTCCATAGTCATTAAGTATGATACGATTTAGGTGAGCGTGGCAGCATTCCAAATCTTTGCTGTCTGGATGAGCTCATTAGACTTATCGAGCTTTATCTTCAGAGTGCAGCACATGTTAGTAAGCATGTAATAATTTTACTAGATTTATATTTTTTTGGTATCAGGGCAAGGGGCTTCGCTCTCATCCCCACCGTTCACGGCCACCGTTCCCGGTGGGGTCTTCTCGCCCCGCCCTTCGCAATCCTGCGAGATAAAATCCATCAATAATTCTGCATCATCCCAAGGCCAATCATCATGATGAAAAATCCCGCAATGATGCCCAGGTTTGTGAGATGCTCGCTGCCATATCTATTGGCAATTGGAATGAGCTCGTCAAGGCTCAGGAAGACCATTATCCCGGCCACCATGCCTGAGGCTGCCGCCAGCAGCCAGTCATTGAGGAAGGGATAGAGCAGAAGTATGGCCAGAATCGCTCCAAGCGGCTCAGTCATGCCAGCGGCAAAAGAGATCAAGCAGGATTTTTTCCGGTCGGATGTGGCACAGTAAAGCGGTATGCTACAAGCCAGCCCTTCTGGGATGTTATGGATGGCGATGGCGATTGCCACTGGTATCCCGAGGCGAAGGTCGGCTAAAGAGACCAGGGCCACAGTCATTCCCTCAGGCAGATTATGAATGGCTATGCCGATAGTGGTCATAATTCCGCTTCGGTAAAGGCGACTGCACTGGGCGTCCACCTGCCCGTCCATGTGAACATGCGGAACAAACCTGTCAAGAGAATATATGAGGATCAACCCTAGCAGGAAGAAGAGATTGGCATAGCCGAACCCGAGGACGAGCTTGGAGTTGCAGAAGAGGTCCACAAAGCCCACGTAGATCATCACCCCGGCCGCAAAGCCCAGGCTCAATGAGAGGTAGCGCAGGTCGGGCTTGGGGACGAAGTAGGCGACCAAGCTTCCTATGCCAGTGGCCAGACCGGCAAATAGAGTCAAAGCTAAAGCTGCAAGGATGCTGCCTTCCACAAGGAGTCAAAAGGATCGAATATATTTCAATATGATGCCTGAATCAGATTAGAGCCTCTCTGTGAGGGGCACAATTTCTCCCTCGATTGCTCTATGAAGTTTGATCTTGATGTCTCCTATCTTAGAGAGCGAAAGCAATAGGCACGGGCTGTGCCACGACTATGTCGGTGGCAGTCTCGACGTAGTCGAGACGCATCCCGCCAATGAATAGGATCAGCCCTGCTTTTATCCTAACTGCTTCTTTCGGTGAGTCTTGAAGCTGGTTGAATGATCAGATTCTTCTGAACAGATCCACCTTCGCGCCACCTTTTTCGGTCCTGTATTCCGCTTTAATGCAGGCCTCGATGGCCTTGCGGTAGAACCTGTCTGTGTACTCCTTGACCATCCTGCGGGCTGAGAAGTTGGGTCCCGTCATCTTGATGGCCTCCTTCATCACGCTCACCCATCCATGTGGGATGCCCAGCTCATCGACATTGTAGAAGAGAGGCACAATCTCCTTCTCAAGGAGGTCATAGATCGCTGCAGCATCCATGTCATCTCTGTTTGGACCTTCCGGCGCTCCCTGGACCGCCCAGCCGTTCTTGCCGTTGTAGCCCTCGATCCACCACCCGTCCAGGACGGAAAGCTGCGGCACTCCGTTCAGAGTTGCTTTCATGCCGCTCGTCCCACTGGCCTCCATTGGCGGCCTTGGATTGTTCACCCAAACGTCCACCCCATGCACCAAATACTGCGCCAGCAGCTCATCATAATCTTCCACAAACGCGATGCGTCCTCCAAATGACTGATCCTTGGCAGCGCCAAAGACCTTCTGCAAGAGCTGCTTGCTCTGCTGATCGTCCTGGTGAGCCTTGCCCGCGAATATAATCTGAACCGGCTTCCATGGATCATTCAGGATCGATCTAAGCCTGGCCATGTCCTGCAAGAGCAGTGTGGGACGCTTGTAGGATGCGAAGCGGCGGGCAAATCCTAGTGTCAAGGCAGACGGATCGAGAAGCACTCCTGAGGCCATGATCAGGCGCGGATCAGTGCCTGAATTCAGCCACTTCTCACGGGCTCGCGCCCTTATCTTGGCTATGAGCATGCCCTTCATGGCGACGTGGTGCGCCCAGAGTACATTGTCAGGAATCTCGTCTATCAGCTCCCAAATGCGGGGTTGATCATGTTCCTCCAGCCAGTTTCGGCCCAAATACCGATTGAATATCTCGTCGCCAAGCCTGCGATCGATCCAGGATGGGACATGCACGCCATTGGTAATATACTCTATGGGAACCTCATTGGGCGTCAGGTCCGGCCAGAGCTGCTGCCACATCTCGCGGGTGACATCTCCATGCTTTTTGCTCACCGCGTTGCGATAGGCTGAGGAGCGCATGGCAAATGCGGTCATGTTAAAGCCATCTGGCTTTGAAGGATTCACGCCCAGCCTGAAGAATTCGTCTCGGGAGAGTTCCAGGCCAGGCAGGTAAGAGCCGAAGTACTTGTCCATTAGCTGAAAAGAGAAAACATCATGTCCTGCAGGCACAGGCGTGTGTGTGGTGAAGACAGTGGTGCTGCGGACCTCATCGAAGGCATCACGGTAGCTCATGCCTCCGTTTACCTTCTCGCGCACCCTCTCCAGTACCGCAAAAGCCGGATGGCCTTCGTTCAGATGAAGGACAGAGTAGTCCAGGCCCAGGGCCTGGAGGACGCGAACGCCCCCAATCCCAAGGACGATCTCTTGACGCAGACGCTGTTCCAGGTCTCCGGTATAGAGGCGGTCGGAGATGCAGCGGTTCCACGGATCATTGGCCTCGCTGGATGTGTCAATTAGATAAAGGTTTGTCATCCCCACTTTAACCTGCCATACCTCAAGGTAGACGGGCGGGTCCATTACCGGGACTTTGATGGAGATCGGATTCCCATCTGAGTCCATCATCCTGCGAATGGGTGCATTCTCCCTGTCTAGTATCTCGCATGCTCCCTCCTGCCAGCCATCTGGCGAGATCATCTGCCGCAAGTAGCCTTGCGGATACATGAACCCGACCCCGACCATTGGGACTCCCAGGTCACTTGCCTCTTTCAAAAAATCGCCTGCAAGGAATCCCAATCCGCCTGCATAAAATGGGAGAGCGTGATGCAAGCCATACTCCGCCGAGAAGTAGGCTATGGTATGCAATTTGGGCTCTGCTACATTGGCACAAAACCAACCGCGAGATATGTCCATGTAGCTCTCAAAACGAGCCAAAACCGCGTCATAATGTCTCAAAAAGTGAGGATCCCTGGAGGCTGCATCCAAGATCTTCTTGTCGGTGAAGTTTATCATCTTAACAGGGTTGTGGTTGCTCAGATACCAGCCCTGGCGGTTGAGCAGCTTGAAGATCGCACGGCCCTCAGGGTGCCAGCTCCACCAGAGGTTGTAGGCCAGCTCTCTCAATCCTGAGATTCTCTCGGGCAAATTTGGGAATTCATCTTTGATGCCTTTCATGGACTAGTCAGCTCCAAAACAAGCCATCATATGGTCTTCTTGAGAGATATATCTTTCGACAAAATATTATATAATTATTGGCTTTTGATGATTCGGCATGCCTTCTATTCAGTAGGCCAGCATCACCTTTGGCAAGATCTGACGATCTGCATCATCCTGCCTCCTTCCAAGGGTCATCGACAGTTCCTTGCAAAATTCGGCTTGGGCGCACAGGCTCATCAGCTTTTTTTTGGCGAAAGAGTTGCAGACTTACAAAACGCTACAGACTACAAAACGCTATATACATTCCAGTCAACGATGATCTGTGAGACAGAAGGCTGAGCTCAAGCGCGTTCTCGGGCTTTTTGAGGTTACATTATCTGGCATTGGCATCATCCTTGGGGCCGGCATTTATGCACTCATAGGAGAAGCGGCAGGGCTTGCTGGAAACGCCGTCTGGATCTCCTTCGCCATATCTGCGCTGGTCGCACTGCTAACTGGAATGAGCTATGCAGAGCTGTCATCCATGTTCCCCAAGGCCAGCGCAGAGTATGAGTACACAGCCCAAGCATTCAGCCGCCGTCCGGGCTTTGTCGTAGGCTGGATGATCATCTTCAGCGGAGTGATCGGAGCTGCCACAGTGGCCCTGGGATTTGCCGGCTATTTTCAGTCACTCGTGGGAACTCCACTGGTTCCCTCTGCCCTAGTCCTGCTGATAGCTCTTTGTGCAATTGCCCTTGCCGGAGTAAAGCAATCAGCTCAGGTGGCTGTGATATTAACGATAATAGAAGCCTCCGGCTTGATCTTCGTGATATTACTGGGGATTCCACATCTTGGAAGCGTAAATTATCTGGAGATGCCTTTTGGAGTGTCAGGCATATTTCAGGCATCTGCCCTGATATTTTTTGCCTTCATAGGCTTCGAGGAGATGGTAAAGCTCTCAGAAGAGGCCAAAGACCCAGAGAAGAACATCCCAAGGGCACTGATCATGGCAATATCAGTGAGCATCGTCCTGTACATAATGGTGGCGCTCTGCGCAGTCAGCGTCCTTGGCTGGCAGGGGTTGAGCCAATCTGCTGCGCCTTTTGCCGAGATTGCCCATGCCGCCCTTGGCCAGAGCGCTTCCATCGCAATTTCGGTGATGGCTCTCTTCGCTACTACTAACACAGTGCTGCTCATGATACTGGCCTCGTCCAGGATCATATACGGCATGGCCGAATCGTCTTCACTTCCCAGGGTGCTCGCCCAAGTTCATCCCAAAACCGGAACACCCTGGGCGGCCATAATCCTATCCGTAGTCCTAAGCATGGCCTTTGTGCTCTTGGAGGATATCGCTTTCGTGGCCAATGTCAATAACTTCACCGTCTTCCAAACGTTCATTGTGATCAATGCTGCCTTGATAGTTCTGAGGTACAAAGATCCCGAGAAGCCCAGGCCTTTTCACGTGCCCATATCTTTAGGCAGGATGCCGGTGCTGCCGGTCCTGGGCGTCCTGGTCAACGCCTTCATGCTGCTACAGCTATCCTGGCAGGTTCTGGCGATAGGCGTCGGGCTCACTCTTCTTGGGGTCGCAGCATCCTTTTTGGTTGAGCAGCCATAGCAACTTCGTTGTGCTGCGATCTGACAACGAGTTTGCTGAAGACGTGTTTCATCATTTTCTCCTATCATCATTCTCTCCTAAGACGAATATGCAGTCGATCGGAGTAGTTGACGCCCAGTCGAAGCGCAAGGCTCCAAGCCTCCTGGGCTTCGGGCAGATCGGGATCGGTTCCAAAAGCCATTATCCAGACTCTTTCTTTGGGCAGAGCACATACATGTTTTTCGAGCTGCTGGGATCTCCAGCACCATGGAGCTTTTCCGATCACGAACTTGAAATGAACGTTCCCTTTTACCGACCAGTAAGCCGGATGAAAATCCGACCCGCGCTTGGGGCTGACCACTGCGCAGTGGACCATTTTCAAGACATCTTCTGAGATGAGATTTGTGCCATTAGTCTCAATATGAATCTCCTTGCCAGCCCTGTGAAGGAGCATGATCAAATCAGATAACTCAGCCATCTGCAGCGTTGGCTCTCCACCCGTGATTATCACTCTATTTCCAATGACCTTCTCCTCTACTGATAGCGGAGTTAGTTCTTGCCATTGCCCAAGTTCGGTGTCGCATCCTTCGCATCTGAGGTTGCAGCCTGCTAGCCTGACAAATGTGGCCGGCCGTCCCATTGCCGGGCCCTCGCCCTGCAATGAGTCGAAGATCTCTGCTATTCGCATCTAATCGAATTCCTCTCTCAATGATCTTTCATATTCTCTGGGCTTAAGTATCTTAAGTATGATGGAGCTTTCTCGTCCCGCCAGAATTTATTCCGATTAGCAACCGCAAAACATTTAAGTCCAAAATGTTCATTATAAAATATTATAATCTACCTCCGGGCACGATCTTGAGGTTTGTCTCAAAGCAGGTTTCGGGAGGGAGACGAAGATTGATAAAAATTGGAATTGAGGTCAGTCACGAAAGGCTTCAATACGACCTCATTACGCACCCGGCCAGATACTTCTTTATCCTTGCAGTAGACGGTAAGGTCTTCCTGTGCATCCGAACCTGCGATCCAATGGGCGAGGATATAACATCGCATGTCGTCGACGGCCTTATCCTTGATAGAGATGGAAATCTCGTTTCGATCTTCGAAGATGGTCTTAATGATGCAATCCTTGAGCTGGAAGGTTATAAGACACACTCATGTGAGGGTGATGAATATCCCATCACCCCTTGTCTGGCGAGGATTATCTCTAAGGTACCTGAATTGACCGAGTGGATTATATCATCCCTTCTTATCGATGGCAGGAACTTGGTAATCAGAATCTAAAGCTGATGGTATTCATCGTAACTGACAAATAGAATGAAAAGATTTCTTCTAAACAGAGAGGATCATGTTCATAAAAGATTTGGCGAAGAGCAATTATTTTATCGCTGCGGATAATACGCATCTTTGCGAGCTTCTTCACCCAAGTCATGGAGATCTGAATCTGCCTTACAGCATTGCTCATGCAATTCTAAAACCAGGGGAGAGATCTCTTCCCCACAGGCTGAAAACATCTTCTGAGGTATACTTCCTCCTGGAAGGAGAGGGCGAGATGCATGTAAATGACGAGCAAGTTCATGTCGGGCCTGGCCAGATGATTCTTATTCCCCCTGGTTTCTGGCAGCACATCTGTAACACAGGAACCATAGATTTAAAATTTCTTTGCATAGTCCATCCCATGTGGCGTGCTGATGATGAAGAGATGAATTATGGAGGGCTGCGATCCAGGTGATAATATGGAGAACATCAGATCAGGCGAGCTTCCAACTCTCATATTTTGCATAGTAGTCTGCCAGTTAGCCGGGGTCTTGGGCTCGGTCTTTACCAGAAGCTCAGTTCATACCTGGTATCAGACTCTGACCAAGCCATGGTTCACGCCCCAGGGCTGGATCATCACTACCGTCTGGCTCGTGCTCTTCACTTTAATGGGATTGTCACTCTTTTTGGTTTATCGCGAAGGCTTGACGCGGGTGGATGTTAGAATGGCCCTTGGCATCTTTGCCGTCCAGCTCCTGGTCAATGTGCTCTGGTCGATGGTCTTCTTCGGCCTGCGCTGGCCGATGGGAGGACTTGCAATAATTGCCGTGCTCTGGTTCTTGATCGCGCTGACCATCTTGAAGTTTTGGGCGATCTCAAGAGAGGCTGCACTGCTTCTTATACCTTACCTTCTGTGGGTATGCTTTGCCGCGTTTCTCAATTACAGCATCTGGAGGCTTAATTAATATCCAGCCTTAACTTTCTTCAGGATTGCTCGATTGAACGGAGCTCCATCCGACAACTTAATGAGCTTTGGTTAGTATAGTTTTTTACATCCTGTTCGTCCGTATCGTGGATGGAAGGAGGAGTGGGCCTGAGGCGGCTAAAAGGTAAAGGTAGGGAGATTGTATTGAAAAAACCGCCCCAGGCCATAAACCATCAGGGTTTAGTTTCTCCTTATTAACGATGTCGGTTGAAGCTACCTTAGAGGCAGCAGGAAATGGGGCATGACCGACAATCCTAAAGCTTCTCCAGTTCATCTATCCTTTCATGAAACGAATCGGCATCGCCGACACCACCTTTGCCCGTTGTGACATGGCCCGGACCGCGATTTTAGCGATCAAAAAGGAGGCATCTGTGGAGATCGTTCGCTACACTGTGCCTGGCATCAAGGACCTGCCTGTTGCTGCAAAGAAGCTCCTGGTAGAGGATAACTGCGACGTCGTCATGGCTCTGGGAATGCCGGGTCCTGCGGAGAAGGACAAGATGTGCGCTCACGAAGCATCCTTGGGCCTCATCGCTGCCCAGCTCATGACGAACAAGCACATCATCGAGGTCTTCGTTCACGAGGATGAAGCGCCTGATGAAAAGACGCTGGCCTGGCTGGCTGAACGGAGGACATACGAACATGCTCAGAACGTGGTCAGACTATTATTTTATCCAGAAAAGCTGACGAGGCTTGCAGGCACTGGTCAGCGCCAGGGATACGAGGATGCCGGGCCAATTGAGGGCGGACAAGATGGCAATCTCAGCCATTGAAGCTTTTTTATCTGCCAGTAGCAAAAAAAATAAAATTTAAGCGATGATCTTCGCGCAAAGCATCTTGACCTCTTTTAGCGGCCTGTCAGCGGAGTTGGTCTTGACTTTTCCTATGGCGTCCACCACGTCCATGCCCTCGATCACGTCTCCGAAGACCGGATGGGCTGCGTCGAGGTAGTTGTTGTCCACAAGGTTGATGAAGAACTGGCTGCCGCCTGTGTTAGGTCCTGCGTTGGCCATGGCGATTGTGCCGCGATAGTTCCTGTTGTGGCTGGTGAACTCATCCTTGATGGCGTACCCAGGTCCGCCCCTGCCTGTGCCTGTTGGGTCTCCACCTTGGATCATGAAGCCGTCGATCACTCTGTGAAATATTGTGCCATCATAGAAGCCTGCCTTCACAAGCTTCTCGAAATTGCCAACTGTGATGGGCATATCGCTGTAGAGCTGCAATGTGATGTCGCCCATGCTGGTCTCCAGAAGGACCTTCGTCGAGTTGCCCTGTGCTGCAGCCGGCGCATTTGTGGCTGCCAGATAAAGCGATGCTCTCGTCATCGACACCTTAAATGCTCGGATTGGATAAAACCTTTCCCAATAAAAGGATGATGACGAATATCGCCTCATCTCTTCTGGGCAACGATGATAATGGAGTAGGACCCGTCTACATCTTCGACTGTGGGATATGCAGCAACGTACGCCAGCCACCGGATCATCTCCGGAGTGTGCATGATCGGCTCTTCTGAGAGCTTTCTTGTCAGGCACTTGGCGTGTGATAGCTGCTGTTCTCTGCGAAAGAGTGCTCTGGACCAGGACTGCCCCAGCCGGTACAACACTTGCATCTCATGGCTTTGCACGATCCTGCTCAAAGAACCGAATGAAAACCACTGTTTATGGGATTTGTTCCTGGGAAGGCCCGCATCATCGCCGGACTCAAATTGCGCATTAGGAACAGAACAGATTAAAAAGCCTCCGGGCTGCAGGACTTGAGCGAACTGAGATACAGCTCGATGCGAATCTGCCAGATGCTCCAATGTCTCAAAGCTGACCACGGCATCCACTGAGCAGTCTGCTAAATCCGGGGCCAGATCTTCGCAATCGAGGTCTTTTTTAAGAAATCTGGCGCCAGTATCCTTGCACCGCATGGATGCGGCCTCGATCAATTCCTGGCTGCAGTCAACCCCTATGACATTTCTGGCTGCCCTGCTGAGCTCCTTTGTGCCGTATCCAACGCCACAAGAGATGTCGGCCACAGCGTCTGGTCGATATCGGCTCAAAAAATCGGCTGCAAAAAGGTAGCGCCCCAGGTATTCTGCCTTCCTCCAGAGGTTGGAGTCACTGGCATCGAAGGGGTCTATCTGTTCCGTGCCTCGTCCACCAAAAGCCGAATTAGACGACTGCATTAGGATCAGATAAACTTGTGCTCGCCCTCAGCCAATAAAACTTGCTATCGGATTGGACGTCTGTAGAACGCAGCGAAACTGCTGCCTCTAACGGATCTATCTTGTCTTTTGCGATTGCATAGATTGATTAACCAAAAAAAACATTGAAGGATGTATACAACAAAAAGGGCTCCTCGCTATTTAGTATGGGTGAACTTGAATCGCAAAACCTCTGTGTCTTCGTGACTCTGTACTGAAACGTGATTCGCTAACTGAACCACAGAGACACAGAGGCACAGAGGAGATATTTTATGCCCGATCTCACCCACACAATT
>JGI11944J13513_1000482_pt1 | contig 38801 bp, 45 predicted proteins | sample TerdegcoTASludge_FD_13513 | JGI IMG/M metagenome (IMG submission 13513) | reverse complement strand
GGTTCAGGCTTTAAATTTCAGAAAAGGTAAACTTGGAAGAGGAACTCAACTTGCCTATAATGTCATTAAAGATATTTTTCCTGGAATAAATAAAGATGAAAATTTGACACCATATGTAGAGAAGGCAAAAGAGATTGTAACTGATGGAAGTATAATAAAAGAGGTAGAAAAAGAGATTGGCGAACTCTTTTAGTTGGATTGGAGTCGATGAATCTGGTAAAGGTGATTTTTTTGGTTATTTAATAATTGCTGGTGTCATTGTTGACAATGAAAAAATAGATATTTTAAAAGAGATTAATGTAAGAGATTCTAAAAAAATTTCAGATAATAGAGTTATTTATCTATCAAAAGTAATAAAACAAAACTTTACAACTTCTACTGTCAGTATATCTCCGAAAAAGTTTAACACTCTTTATAAAAAATTTAAAAATATAAATAAAATTCTTGCATGGGGTCACTCAAGAGTAATAAAAAATTTATTGAATGCAGAAAATGTTGACAGAATAGTAATTGATAAATTTACTACAAAAAAGTATATTGAAAATTTTTTAACAGAAGAGGAGAAAAATATTGAAAAAATTGAGATAATAAAAGGCGAGAGAGATATTGGTGTTGCTGCTGCTTCAATTGTTGCAAGAGCAGGTTTTTTATTATCTTTAAAAAAATTGAGTGAAACCTGGCAATTTGAATTCCCAAAAGGAGCAAGTGATATAGTGGATAAAGCAGGTATAGAATTTGTAAAAAAATATGGAATTGAGAATCTAACGAATGTATCAAAAATAAATTTTAAGAATTTTAAGAGAATTGAAGAAGATTTATATAAATTATCAATTAATTTTTAAGGAATTACTGAAAAAATTTCTATTTTGTCATTCCAACCTCATGAAAGTGGCGGAAACAGGGAACCTATCCATTCTATTTTGTCATTCCCGTTTAAACGGGAATCCAGTATTTTCATCGATAATATAGATGCCTGCTTCCGCAGGAACGACATTATGAATGATTTTTTCAGAGATCTTTTTAAGGAGAGGTAAGATGTTTGATAAAAAGGAGTTTGTATCTATTTGCTCAAATCTTTATCAAAAACAACTAATAGGTGGTTATGGAGGTAATATCTCTGTAAGAGATAATGATCTTTTATTAATAACCCCTACTCATGTAAATAAGGGAATTTTAAAAGAAGAGGATCTATTGATTGTAGATTTTAATGGAAAAGTTGTTGAAGGAAAGGGTGAGCCATCATCAGAAATTTTAATGCATTTTGAAACATACAAAAAAAGAGAGGATATTAAAGCAATCATACATTCTCACCCCCCATTTTGTGTCTCTCTATCTTTAAGTGGAACTAAACTGCCGGATAATATTTTACCTGAAACAACAATTCATTTAGGAACAATTGCTTTTGTTCCATATATTCCACCCGGGACTATGGAACTTGCAAAAGGAGTTAGTAATGGATTTGAGGGAGGAGATGCTGTTATTATGGGTAATCACGGAGTTACAGTTGTAGGTAAAAATCTGTTGGATGCGTATAATAAAATTGAGTTGGTTGAAGAGACAGCGAAAGCATACATTTTCTCTAAGATTATAGGAAAAACCAATCTTTTACCTGAAATTGATTCAAAAGTTTTATTAGATATGTATAAAAAAATGAGATAAATCTATTTTTTGGATTTCTCCCATAATTTATCAAGTTCATAAATATTTAATTTTTCTAAATCTATATTTTCTTTTTTCGCTTCTTTTTTCATTTTATCAACTCTTTTTTTAAATTTCATATAACTTTTATTCAATGTATCTGTCAAATCAAGGTTAAGAAATCTTGATAAATTAATAATAGTTATTAAAATATCTCCAAATTCCTCTTCGATTTTTTTATTTTCATTCTGTTTTAAAGCATCTTCTAACTCTTTTATCTCTTCTTTCAATTTTTCCAATACACTTGACACATCATTCCAATCAAAACCATATCTTTCTTTCAAAAAAATTTGGTATTTTATAATTTCATCAATCAAATTGAGTTCTTTTTCAGCTCTTCCCATCTATCTTCTACCTCTTCAGCAGTTTTTATAATTTCATCTTTAAAAACATGAGGGTGTCTTTTTACTAATTTTTCTATTACTCTATTTAAAACATCATTAATCTTAAACTCATTATTCTCTTCACCAATAACTATAAGAAACATAATTTCAAGGAAAACATCTCCAAGCTCTTCAACAGTATTATCAATATCATTTTTTTTGATTGCATCTTTGAGTTCGTTAAACTCATCTTCAAAATATTTTAAAAGTGATTCTTTTGTCTGTTTCTTATCCCATGGACACTCTTTCCTTAATGTTTCAACTGTTTTATGGAATATATAGAAAATTTCATCTTCAGGATTATAAAAATTTTTTAAAATATCAGAAATTTCATAAATAAATTTCTCTTGCTTCAAAGATTCTAAATTATAGTTTCTAATATTTTTAACTAAATCAATACTCTCTTTTGGACTTTTACCTTTTGAGATAAAAAAAATTGCAAGCATTGTTCCAGTTCTTCCAATTCCAGCATCACAATGAATAAGTGTTGGAATTTCCCACTTCTCCATTAAGTTCATCCAAGTTAAAAATTTTTTTACATCACTATATTTTGGAATATCAAAATCTTTTATTGGAAGATATAAATTTCTGAATTTATATTTTTTTAACAAACTATCATCTATTTTTTTCTCAGACAATGTTACTATTGAATCTATTCCTTGATCTTTCAAAAATTTTAATTTTTCCTCATTATCTGGATATTCTGACGCTGCAATAAATTTATCAACTACCCAAGAAAAGTTATCAAAAGGATTAATCATAACTTAATTATATCATTATGATATAATTATTCAGTATACATTTATTCAAGGAGGAGCCAATGTTTAAGATAACTCACAAAGAAGAGATATGTCCTACTATTTTTGCTATGAAATTTTCTGCCCCATTTGTTGCAAGAAATGCAAAACCAGGGCAATTTTTTATTTTAAGAGTATATGAAAAAGGAGAAAGGATACCGTTAACAATAGCAGATTATGAAAAAGATGAAATCACTGCTATTTTTCAAACAGTTGGTTTAACAACCTATCTTCTATCATATAAAGATGTTGGTGAATATGTGAGCGATATAGTAGGACCATTAGGAACACCATCTGGAATAAAAAAATATGATGGAAGTGTAGTTATAATAGGGGGAGGAGTTGGCATTGCTCCAATTTATCCAATTGTTAGAGAGTTTAAAAAATTAGGAAATAAAGTTATAACAATTCTTGGAGCGAGAAGTAAAAATTTACTTTTTTGGGAAGAAAGATTTAAAAACCTTGCTGATGAAGTTTTAATAACAACTGACGATGGTTCTTATGCAATAAAAGGGTTTGTAACAGATGCTTTGAAAATTTTAATAGATAGAGGAGAAAAAATTTCTCAAGTTACCGCTATTGGCCCTCCAATAATGATGAGAAATGTATGCAACCTGACCAAACCATACAATATTAAAACAATTGTCAGTTTAAACTCAATAATGGTTGATGGTACTGGAATGTGTGGTGTTTGTAGAGTTGAGGTTGGAAATGAAACAAAATTGACCTGTCAAGATGGTCCAGAATTTGATGGACATTTGGTTAATTTTGGACTTCTTTTTGAAAGATTAAAAATGTACCAAGCTGAAGAGAAAATGATAATGAATTATCTTGAAGAGAAAAGGAGGATTTTAAATGCCAATTAATCCAAAAAAAACACAAATGAAAGAGCAAGAACCAGAAGAAAGAATTAAAAATTTTGATGAAGTCCCATTTGGATATAGTGAAGAAGATGCAGTTATAGAGGCAGAAAGATGTTTACAATGTAAAATTCCAAAATGTGTTGAAGGATGTCCAGTTAATGTAAATATTCCAGGGTTCATTAAAGCAATAAAAGAGAAAGATTTTGATAGTGCTATAAGAATTATGAAAAATACAAATTCACTTCCTGCTATAACAGGGAGAGTATGTCCACAAGAGGATCAATGTGAAGCAAAATGTGTTCTTGGGAAAAAATTTGAACCAGTTGCAATTGGAAGGCTTGAAAGATTCATTGCAGATTGGGATGCAAATAGGGGCATGGTGTTACCAGAAATAAATGATAAAAATGGATTAAAAGTAGCAATTGTTGGAGCAGGACCAGCAAGTTTAACCTGTGCAGCAGATTTAGCAAAAATGGGTTATCAAGTCACAATTTTTGAATCTTTACATTCCCCTGGTGGTGTTTTAATTTATGGAATTCCTGAATTTAGATTGCCTAAAGCAATTGTGAAAAGAGAGGTTGAATATCTATCTAAACTTGGAGTTGAAATAAAATGTAACATTGTTGTTGGAAGAACTTTTTCATTGAATGATCTTTTTGATAAAGGTTATTCAGCAATATTTTTAGGAACAGGAGCAGGGGCCCCTCAATTTATGAATATCCCCGGAGAAAACCTTCTTGGAATTCTTTCAGCAAATGAATATTTAACAAGAATAAACTTAATGAAAGCATATAAATTTCCTGAATATGATACTCCAGTTAAAAAAGGTGGAACTGTAGCAGTAATTGGTGCAGGAAATGTTGCAATGGATTCAGCAAGAAGTGCTTTAAGACTCGGTGCAAAAAGAGTTTTAATTGTTTATAGGAGAAGTGAAAATGAGATGCCAGCAAGAATTGAAGAGTATCATCATGCTGTTGAAGAAGGAGTAGAATTTTTATGGTTAACAAATCCAACAAGCTATTTTGGAGATGATGAAGGATGGGTAAAGGAGATGGAGGTAATAAAAAATGAACTTGGTGAACCAGATGAATCTGGAAGAAGAAGACCAGTTCCGATTAAAGGAAGTGAATATAGAATTGAAGTTGATAATGTAATTGTTGCTATAGGAACTGTGCCAAACCCTCTTATAGCAAGAACCAGTGGTTTAAAAACTGGAAAACATGGAATTGTTATTGCTGATGAAAATGGAAGAACCAGTTTACCTGGAGTATGGGCTGGTGGTGATATTGTTACAGGAGCAGCAACAGTTATTTTAGCAATGGGTGCTGGGAAAAAAGCAGCATTTGATATTGATAAATATTTAAAAGAAAAATATATTCTGAAAAAAGAAATTTCCTGGTCTATTTAATTATGAGACAAAGGTGCCTGACACCAAAGTCTCATAATTTTAGAAAAATGAGACAAAGGTGCCTGACACCAAAGTCTCGATTTGGAGGTTTCATTGGATAATATAAGAGAAGCTTTACTTTATGAAAAAATTGAAAAAAATAGAGTAAGGTGTAATTTATGTTTTAAAAAATGTATTATAAAAGAGAATGAGCACGGCTTTTGTGGTGTAAGAAAAAATATTGATGGGAAATTATACACAGAAATTTATGGTTTAGCATCATCAGTTGCAATGGATCCTATTGAAAAAAAACCTCTCTTTCATTTTTTCCCTGGTTCAAAGGTTTTATCTTTAGGAACGTGGGGTTGTAATTTAAGATGCGCACATTGTCAAAATTGGGAAATATCTTATGAAAAATATTCAGATAAAATAATTGATAACAGTAATTTTTTATCACCAGAATCTTTGATTGATCTTGCAAAAAAATATAACTCTAAAGGGATTGCTTTTACTTATAACGAACCAACAATTTGGTTTGAATACACCCTTGATGTCTTTAAAATTGCTAAAAGTATTGGTTTATATACAGTTTATGTTACAAATGGAACTATAACTTCTGAAGGGCTTCATATGATATCTCCTTATCTTGATGCTTTTAGAGTTGATATTAAAGCATTTTATGAAAATAGTTTTAAAAAGATAACTGGAGTAAAAAATATTAATTCTATTTTAGAAAGAACTATAGAAGCAAAGAGAATCGGTATGCATATCGAGGTAGTAACGAATGTTATTCCAACTGTAAATGATTCAAGAAAAGAGATGGACGAACTTTCTAAATGGATTTTTGAAAATCTTGGCTTAAAAACTCCATGGCATGTAACAAGATTTTATCCATACCAACAATTTTCTTACATAGAACCAACACCTATAAAAACTTTGGAAATAATCAGGGATATTGGAGAAAGTAATGGACTGAAATTTATCTATGTTGGTAATGTTTTTGGACATCCTTATGAAAATACCTATTGTTCAAATTGTAAAAGTTTAGTTATAAAAAGAGAGGGGTATAATATAAAAGAATATAATATAATAAATAGAAGGTGTAAATTTTGTGGAGAAGATTTAAATATAGTAGATTAATCATATTTTTTTTAACTTTAATTCTTATTTTTTCCACTTCCTGTAAAAATAATTTATACACAACGAAAGGTTTATATATGGGTACTTTTCTTATTGTCTCGATTGATAATGAACATAAAAATGTGATAAATAAAATAAATGAAGAGATTATTAGAATAGAAGAAAAATTTTCAAGATTCAAAGAAGAATCACTTGTTTATAAAATAAACAATGAAAAAGGTAGCTGGATTGATGTTGATGATGAATTTTTATATGTCCTTAAAACGTCACTATATTTAAATAAAATATCAAATGGTGCTTTCAATCCATTGATAGGAGATATTGTTAATGAATATGGTTTCTATGATGGAAATTATAAAGTACCAGATGAAAATACCTTGAAAGGTTTATTGAAAAATATAGATATTAAAAATATTGAAATTGATGAAAAAAATAAAAAAATAAAAATTGAAAATGGTTCACTTGATTTTGGCGGAATAGTTAAAGGTTATGCAGTTGATAAGATAAGAGAAATTTTAATAGAAAACAGTGCTAAAGAGTCAGTAATAAATTTAGGAGGAAATATTTTAGTTTGGGGTGATAGGAAATTTAAAATTGGCGTTAAAAATCCAAGAGGAGATGGAATAATATATACATTTGAACTGAATGGAAATAGTACAGTATCAACATCTGGTGATTATGAAAATTTTTTTATAAAAGATAACAAAAGGTATCACCATATAATTAATCCTGAAGATGGAAAACCTGCTGAAAGTGGTCTTATTGAAGTTAGTATTGTTAGTGAATCTGGAATTATTGGAGATGGTTTGTCCACAACTTTATTTATTTTAGGAAAAGAAAAAGGTAAAGAGCTTATAAAAAATAATTTTCCAAATACAACTGTTTTATTTGTTGATGAGGAATTGAATATGGAACTTATTAAATGAAGAAATATGATAAAATATTATTACTTTCTTTAATTCCATTTTTTATTTTTTCAATTTTTTATTTCAACATCAATAGTGATAAAAAATATCTCACTATAATAAATAGAGAAGGAGAAAAAAATTATTCTTTATTAGAAAATAAGATAGTTAATGTTAAAGGTGATTTAGGGGATTTAAAAGTTGAAATAAATAATGGTAAAGCAAGAGTAATAGAATCAAATTGTAAAGAAAAATTATGTATTAAAAGAGGATGGATATCAATAATAGGAGAATATTCTGCCTGTCTTCCAAACGATGTTTTTATTATAATTAATGGAAGGAGTGAAATTGATGGAATATCAGAATAAAATTAGAAATTTAATAATACTATCTGTTCTTCTTGCTGCTGGTGTTGCTTTAAATTTAATAGAACCTCCATTTTTATATTTTATAGCTCCAGGAGTAAAAATTGGTGTAGCAAATATCGCAACACTCTTTTCTCTCTACTATTTTGGGCCACCTTCCTCTTTATTACTTGGATTTCTAAGACCTATTGTCGCTTCATTAATTAAGGGAAATTTTTTAACTCTTGAGTTTATTTTATCGTTTGTAGGATCAATTTTTTCATCAATATTTATGATTATATTTTATAAAATCGGGAAAAATAAAATATCAACAATTGGAGTTAGCATTATAGGTGGTATTATGAATAATTTTGCCCAATTCATAGTTGTTTATATTATAACAAACAATGTTTACCTTTTTTTATATCTACCTATATTGATTGTTTCTGGTGGGTTAGCTGGATTTGCAATAGGGTTTGTTACTAATCTACTATTAAAAAGGATAAAAGAGTATGAAAATGAAAAGCGTAAATCTCCCTGGTAGAATAACTCTCTCTTCTAATTCAAAAAGAAGATATGAAATTTTAAGCAAATTTTTTATTGTTGATAAGATAGTGCCAGAAGTAGAAGAGATAAATTCATCTGATTTTGAAAAAATGGTGATTGAAAATTCTAAAAGAAAGGTTCTTTATGCTATTGATAAAAATCCAATTTTCCCTGTTGTCTCAGGAGATACAGTAGTAATTTTTAAAGATAAAATTTTTGGTAAACCAAAAAATATAGAAGATGCTTTTTATATGCTAAAAGCCTTATCAGACAATTGGCATTTAGTTTATACGGGGTTTTATTTTACTCTTCAGAACAAAAAAAGTTATGAAGGTATATCCATCGCAAAAGTCAAATTTAAAGATTTAAATGATGAAATGATTGAAAATTATATTAAAACAGATGAACCTATGGATAAAGCTGGTTCTTATGCTATTCAAGGAGCTGGAGGTTTTCTAATAGAAAAATTTGAAGGCTGTTATTATACCATTGTTGGGTTTCCTGTGGTAAAATTTATTAAGAAATTAAAGGAGGCTATTCTTGAGAATTCCTAAAAATGCAGTTAATTTTAAAGGAACCAAAGATGGCATTATTGCTTTAATTGATCTTTCCTATTCTTTTAATACTGTTATAAAAGCAATAGAAAAGAAAATTTCAGAAAGAGAGGATTTCTTTAGAGGAGGAACAATAAAATTTTTACCAACAATTGGTACTTTAACTGATATAGAAAAAAGTGAAATTGAAAACCTTTTACAAAACAAATTTAATATAAATAGTGAATTTATTATGAAAGAAGATTTCGAAAAAAGAAAGATTGGCGAAGAAAAGAGGATAAGTGAAAAAGAATTTTTAATTGTTAGAAAGATATTAAGGTCTGGCCAGTCAATAGAGTTTCATGGAAATGTTATTTTGATAGGAGATGTTAATGAAGGTGCCGAAATTAAAGTTGGTGGAAGCCTTTTTGTTTTTGGAATTTTAAGAGGAAGCGTTACAGCAGGTTTAGAAACGAGAAAAGATGCAATTGTTGTTGCTACAAATCTTAAACCTGAAAGATTACAAATTGGTGATTACATATTGAATGAAGACATATCAAAAAGAAAAAGAGAGACAGTATCAGTTGCTCTTGTTGAAAATGAAAATATAGTAATCTATCCGTATAAAAGTATGTTTAAATTGTGAAAAAGTTTTTAATAATTTTCATTTTTTCTATATTATTATTTAATTCTTGTTTAACAAATAAAGGAACATTATCCATTGATTCATACCCACAAAATTGTGAAGTTTATTTGAATGGTGAGTATGTTGGTGTAACACCATTAGAAAAGTCAGTAAAAATCGGAAAATATACCTTAGAAGTAAAGAAAGAGGGATATGAGGATTACAAAAAAGAGGTAACAATTGAAAGAGGCAAAGAAACAGTTATAATAGCAAATCTTGAAATAAGTACAGGTTCACTGATTGTTAAAACAGATCCAGATGGAGCGACTGTTTTTGTTGATGGGAAAAATTATGGTCTAACTCCTATTGAAATAAAAGATCTTGCAATAGGAGAGCATGAAATAGTCATCAGTAAGGAGGGTTATGCCCAAATTATAAAAAAAATAGATATCAGGAAAGAAACTGTCACGATAGAAGAGATTTTAATAGAAGCTATAAGTGAAATTTTTATAAACACAAATCCAAAGGGAGCAAAAGTTATCATAAATGGTAAAGAGATGGGAGTTACACCTTTAACACTAAAAGATATAAATCCAGGAAGATATATTATAACTTTTAAAGCCATAGGTTATGAAGAGATGACTAAATCAATAGAAGTTAAAGAAGGATTGAATGCTTTTAATTTTGAAATGGTACAACTTAATCACGCTTTAATAGTTGAATCTGAACCTACAGGTGCAAAAATTTATCTTGACGATGTTTTTAAAGGAACAACTCCTATTGAAATTAAAAATTTAACACCAGAAAAAAAATATAGATTGAAAGTCGAAGTTGAAGGTTATCTTCCTTTTCTAACTGAAGTTACAATGCCAAAAGATGGATCAATATTTTTGCCAGTTATTAAATTGGTTAAGATTGGAGGATGAATGGAAATACAAAAATTGGTTGTAGGTTTTGTTAAAACAAATTGTTATCTTGTTTATGAAAATAATTATGGAGTGATTATAGATCCTGGTGGAGATTGTGATTTTATTTTAAGTAAAATTAAGGAGTTAAATTCTGTAAATTTTCTTTACATTATAAATACTCATGGTCATTTTGATCACACTTATTGTGATAAATCATTGAAAGAATCATTAAACTTAAAAATTTTGATTCATAGGAAGGATTCTTTCTTTTTAAACTCAAATTCCATTAATAAAATTATTGAACCAAGTTATAATGAAGTTGAGCCAGATATCTTGTTAGAAGATAATGATTTTATAGATGTAAATTTTTTCAAATTAAAAGTTTTTCACTCTGAGGGTCATACTCCTGGAAGTATAATGTTGATTACAGAGAATGAAATTTTTTCTGGAGACACAATTTTTAAAAATTCAATAGGAAGAACAGATTTAGAATATGGAAATAGTAAAAAAATGAAGGAGACCATAATTAAAATTTTAGATTATTTTAAAAAAGATTATACAATATATCCAGGTCACGGTGATATAACAACTCTAAATTATGAAAAGAGAAATCTATATCGTTTTCTTGATTTACTTTAATATTATTATAATCTTAAATTATGAATGATTTTTTCGAAATAGTGTTAAGATTATTAATATCAATAGTATTAGGAGCATTAATTGGTATTGAAAGAGAAAGAAGAAATAGACCTGCTGGGTTAAGAACACATATAATTGTTTCTCTTGGTTCCGCTCTTTTTACTATAACTTCAATTCAATTTTCAGAAATGTATGGAAATGTTGACCCCTCAAGAGTTGCAGCAGGTATTGTAACAGGAATAGGATTTCTTGGTGCTGGTACAATTATGAGAGAAGGTTTAACTGTAAAAGGTTTGACAACAGCAGCAACAATATGGGTCTCTTCTGCAATAGGCTTATCCTGTGGTATGGGTTTATATTTACCTGCAACAATAACAGCGGTTTCAACATTTTTAATTTTAATTCTTTTGAGAAATTTTGAGGTTGAAAGATTTGGTAAGATTGAAGGTATCAAAAAAATATTTAATGTAAAAGTTACTGATAAGCCTGGTCAACTTGGGAAAATAGCAACAATCTTTGGAAAATATGGAATTCATATAAAGAATGTAAAATTTGATAGAGAGGAAAATTTTTTAAATATTGAGTTTGTTGTTGATGTTCCTTTAAATGTTGAAATTAATGATGTTTGTAATGAAATGTCAAAAGAGGAATTTGTCATAGAAGTATCAACTGAATGAAAAGAAGTTATGCAGATTTACCTCTTCATAGAGGTAAAGCTCCAAAATGGCTATTCGATAGAATGGTAAAACTTGCAAGAGAGATTTCTCTTTCAATAATTTACATTTTTGGGGAAGAAGAATTTCTAAATAGAATTTCAGATCCATTTTGGTTTCAAGCATTTGGGTGTGTTCTTGGTTTTGATTGGCACTCCTCTGGTGTTACAACTACAGTAACTGGTGCGTTAAAAGAAGGTTTAAAGGATGAAGAAAAAAATATAGGGATATTTTTTGCTGGTGGAAAAGGTAAAAGAGCAATAAACACACCAAATGATATTGAGAGTTGGATTGAAAATGGAATCATAGATTTTAACTTAGGAGAAAGTTTAAAAAGATATTCTCGTCTTACAGCAAAAGTTGACACAGTTGGACTTCAAGATGGTTTTTCAATCTATCACCACTTTTTTATATATTCTAAAAATGGCATATGGGCAGTAATTGAGCAAGGAATGAATGAAAAAATGAAACTTGCAAGAAGGTATCACTGGTTTTCAAAAGAACTCAAAAGTTTTGTGAGTGATCCACATAAAGGTATAGCATCTGAAATAAAAATAAATCCTCTTAATCTTGTAGATTCGAAAATTGAAAAAACAAGATTTGATATATTGTTAGTTTCAAAAGAGATAAAAAATGAAGAGGCATTAAAAGTTTTAGATGATAGAAAACTAAAGATGAATTTTCATCACCCAATATTTAATGAAGATTATGATGAAAAGAGATTAAATAATTTAATGAGTAAAATAAAAGATTATAAACCAAAAAATTTTGAGGAACTAATTTTAACAGAGGGGCTTGGTGAAAAATCTATGAGAGCACTTGCCCTAATATCACATCTAATTTTTGGATCAGAACTCTCATTTAAAGATCCTGTTACATTCTCTTTTGCTCATGGAGGAAAAGATGGTTACCCTTATCCTGTTGATAAAAAAACATATGACAAATCAATTGAAATTTTAAAATATGCAGTTGAAAAGGCTAAAATCAAAGATTTAGATAAATTAAAAATTTTAAATACCCTTTCCAATTTTTAATTACATAATACTTCTTATCACTTCTTAGACTCACCGAGTGCTTTACTTTTCTTATATGCTTCAATAACTCCACTCATGATAGAATATTTTAATCTGTTCTCTTCGAATTTATAAAGTGCTTCGCTTGTTGTTCCACCAGGTGAAGTTACAGAATGAATAAGTTTATTAGCCTCCTCTTTTGTATTTTTCTTCAAAAGTATTGAACCTAAGATTGTCTGAACTGATAGTTTTTCAGATATATCTCTTGATAATCCAAGATAAACTCCTGCATCAATTAATGCATCTAAAAAGTAAAAAACATAAGCTGGCCCTGATCCACTTATTGATGTTCCAATATCTATATAATCTTCCTTAGATACATAAACCTCTTCACCAAATGAAGACACTATTTTTTTAACAAATTCTCTCTCTTCATTGTTTAAACCGACATCTGTCCAAATTGTTATAGCTTCTCCAATTTGAGCGTTAATGTTTGGCATTGTTCTAACAACTTTTTTTACTTTAAATGCTTCAAGAAGATTCTGAATTTTTATACCAGCCATTATTGATAATAAAATTTTTTCATTAAAACTATTCTTTTTAAGTTCTTCTGATAAATCTTTCAAATTTTGTGGTTTAACAGCAGATATGATAACATCTCCGAAATTTAGTGCATCTATATTTTTATTTGAACCATTAACTCCATATTTTTCTTTTATATAATTTAATCTATCATTGAATACCTCTGATACAAAAATTTCATTCTTATTAAACCCTTTACTTATCAGTCCAGATAAAATAGCTTCTCCCATTTTTCCAGCACCAAAAAATGCTATCTTCATTTTTTACTCCTCCTTATTAAAAAATTATTCAATATAAGTTTATCACAAAGTTATATTTTAATATAATTCTTATCTATTTTTGATGATATAATTTTATATAGGTGAATTATGGAAAAAAGTTATGGAAAAGAAGAGATATTAAGAATTAATAATTTATATGTTGAGGTTGATAATAAGGAGATATTAAAAGGAATAAATCTTTCAATAAAAGAGGGAGAAGTTATTTCAATTTTTGGCCCAAATGGGAGTGGTAAAACAACTCTTATACTAACTATACTTGGCTATAGTGGATACAAAATAAAAAGTGGCGAGATAATATTCAAAAATATTTTATTAAATGATTTTCCAATTTATGAAAGAGTAAATTATGGAATTGGAGTTCTTTTTCAAAAACCACCATCAATTAAAGGTGTACAATTTAAAAAATTACTTGAAATAATTTCTAAAAATAAAGGATATATTGATTATATAAAGATTTTAAAACTTGATGAACTTTTGGATAGAGATATTAATTTAGGATTCTCTGGCGGTGAATTAAAAAGATCAGAACTAATTCAACTATTAGCCCAAAATCCCGATTTTATGATTTTCGATGAACCAGAATCTGGCGTTGACCTTGAAAATATTAAAATTATAGGAAAAGTTATGAATAAACTTCTTGATAAAGATTTATCAATTTCGAATAGAAAAAAATCAGGAATTATTATTACACACACAGGAGGAATTCTTGATTTTGTAGAAGTTGACAAAGGATATGTACTCTTTGATGGAAAAATTATATGTGAAGGTAACCCTAATGAAATTTTAAGAAACATTAAGGAGAATGGATTTAAAGAGTGTGAAAAATGCGTAAAATAAATAAAGATTTACCTTTATCAGAAAAAGAGGTTGAAAAACTTCTTAATGTTGGAGTTGATATTGAAGAAAAAAATAGAGCTGGAACATTTTTATATGTGGATAAAAATATTTTAGAGGTTAGTTATAAACAAGATGGCATAGAGATACAACCTTTAAACGAAGCTTTGAAAGATTATCCCTATTTAAATGATTATCTATTTAAAATTGTTGATAAAGATAAAGATGCATATACAAGATTAATATATAAAAAAGGAGAAAATAATGGCTTTTTTATACACTCCCTCCCAAATGTTAAATCAAAATTTCCCGGGTTTTTCACAACTTGTTCATAATATAGTAATTGCTGAAGAGAATTCAGAACTCAATCTTATCAATGGATGTGCAGCTGCAACATATTCAAATAGTGGTTCACATATAGCAATAACTGAATTCTATATTAAAAAAGGTGCAAAAGTTTCTTTTACTATGATTCATGATTGGGCACCAAATGTTGTTGTAAGACCAAGAAGTGCAGCAGTAGTTGATGAAGATGGAGTTTTCATTTCTAACTATGTATCACTTAAAACAGTAAAAAGTGTCCAAAGTGCACCAGAGGTTTTGCTTTATGGAAAAAGAGCAAAAGCAAAACTATACTCAATTTTACTTGCAGATAAATTATCAAAACTTGATATAGGTGGAAAAATATCTCTTAAAGGTGATGATAGTAGCGGAGAGATAGTGAGCAGAGTCATAAGTGATGGTGGTAAAGTAATATCAAAAGGAACATTGATAGGTACAGGAAAAAATATTAAAGCACATATGGAATGTAATGGAATTTTTATGAAAGATGAGGGAGAGATAATAACTATTCCTGAACTTCAGTCTCAGAATAAAGATGTTGAAATGAGTCATGAAGCTATGATTGGAAAAATTGCAAAAGATGAAATTGAATACCTTATGTCAAGAGGCATAAAAGAAGAAGACGCAATTTCTTTAATATTAAGAGGTTTTTTAAATATAAAAATTGAGGGATTACCAGAAATATTACAAAAATCAATAGATGTAGCGATTGATGTTGCTTTTAAGGGGATGTAAAAAGGATCTGGAAGAAGTTAAGCCAGGTTCTGTTTTTAAGACAATCATTTCTCTTAGCGGTCCACCCGAGAACTTTTTATGGGCTAAAGTTCTCCTATTTGACCTTGCTCCAAGTAGGGTTTATCCACAAGATTAGTCACCTAACCTTGTAGTGTGCTCTTACCACACTTTTTCACCCTTACCAGAAATTATCTGGCGGTGTAGTTTCTGTGACACTTTCCTGAGATTACTCTCACTAAACTTGCGTTTAGCGCTTTTGCCCTTGAAGCCTGGACTTTCCTCAATTCTTTCGAATTGCGATTGTCTCTTCTTCCAGATCCTAATTAATTATACCAAATTAGGAAGCAATTTTACAGGATATTTTATCTCACCAACAATAGATCTTAAATATTCAGGCAATCCATCAATATCTGATAAAACTCTATTTCTAATTTCATCAACATCTTCAAATTTTCTAACTATTTTTCCATTTCTTATTAGTGGTTTTAACAAATTTCTATAGCCCTCTTTACTATTTCCATATAGAGTCACAATATCTTCAAATTTATCATTTCTTAAAATAGTTTTTTTTCCTGGATAATTCCCATACTTAGCTTTTGGTTTTCCATTAACCTCAATAATTTTTAAAGCAAAATCAATCACATCAGCATCAGCAATTTTTGTTCCTACACCAAAACCATCTCCAATATCATTAAGTTCAACTATTGAATATTCGTCGAGTCCTCCACTAAAAAATATTTCTACATCATTTCTATTTTTGATGTTTAAAAGCCATTTTATCTCTTTACCAATTGTTTTTAAATCACCAGAATCAATTCTAACTCCATCTAATCTATCACCAAGCACTTCGAGTGCGTCTTCAAGTTCAGTTATTGGTGAACCAGATGTATCTATTAAACAAATTCTTGGTATTTTTGAATCTACAATCTCATCAAATTTTTTAAATGCTTTTCTATTATCACCTAAAACAAGAATTAGTGCATGAGGCATTGTTCCAACAGCTTCTTTTCCAATATATTTTGCTCCAACAACATTTGAAACACCATTAAAACCTGCGATATATGTTGCATATTCTATTGTTGGTGCTAAAAATGGATGTTGTCTTCTCGTTCCAAATGATAAAACTGTTTTATTTTTTGATGCTATCCTAACTCTTATTGATTTTGAAGCAATACCTGAATAAGAACATATAAATCCAAGAATTGATGTTTCATACCTTACAAAATCAGTATACCTTCCTGTTATATTTAAAACTGGCTCTTCAGGATAGAAAAAATCACCTTCTTCAATTGAATCAACATCAACTGGTAAACCTTCAAGAAGTTCTGCAACCTCATAAACTCCAGCAAAAACACCAAAACAATAATTTTTATCAGGGAATTTTTTAGTCATTAATTCCATTGTAACTTCTGTCTTATCATCTAAACCTTTTAATACCTCTTCTGTTCTAACAAAATATGCATCAGTACATAAACCACTTTTTATTTCATCTTCAGTTGGAACTCTAAATATTTTCATTTAGCCTCCTCTAATAACTTAACTGCTTCTTCAGTATCTATTATTTTTGCATTAAATATATTTTTCATATAATTCAATGCAACTTCATGATTCTCCTCGTTAATAGATGCAGTTCCATCTTTAACAACATAAATATTAAAACCTCTATAAAAAAGATCACTTGCGTTATTTTGTACACATATATCAGTTGATACTCCTAACAAAATAACACTATCAACCTCAAGTTTTTTTAAAAGAAGATCAAGGTCAGTTTTATAAAAACCAGAATATGCTCTTTTCAAAACAACATAATCTTTCTTAGTAGGTTTTAAATCATTAATAATCTCACTCCCTTTAGTGTTTGAAAGAGCATGAGGACCCCACAGAGATTCTTCAGGATCACCTTTTTCATGAGAGTCTTGTAAATAAATTACTGGGACATTATTATCTCTTGCTTTATTAAGAATTTTTTTAATATTAGGAATAATTTTTATTGCTCTTTCATTCCTGAATTTTTCATAGACAAAATCATTGATCATATCGATGACAAAAACTGCTAAATTCATTTAATCCTCCTTTATGGCGGAGAGGGTGGGATTCGAACCCACGAAGCAAGAATCTTGCTTACCTACTTTCGAGGCAGGCGCTTTTAACCACTCAGCCACCTCTCCTCATCTTTTCAAAAAATTTTTCAAAAATAGATTTCGCTTCTTTTTCCAGAATTCCACTATCAATAATAATTTTATCATCAAAATAATCTAAAAGATTAATTTTACCGCCAAACCCGCCATTTTCTTTATCTCTAAATCCAAAAATTACTCTTTTAAATCTTGCCTCTAAGATTGCACCTGCACACATTACGCAGGGTTCTTTTGTAATATAAATTTCACAATTATTTAATCTCCAATCGTCTATTTTTTTAACAGCTTTTTTAATTGCAATAATTTCTGCATGATTTGTTGGATCATTATATTTCTCTTTTTTATTATGACCTTTTGAGATAATTTTTCCATTTGATACTATTACTGCACCAACAGGAATTTCATTTTCTTTAAAAGCTTTATATGCTTCTTTTAAAGCAATCTGCATAAAATATTTGTCAATATCTTTTTGCATCTAACTTTTTAAATTAATGAAGTCTTGTTACTTTGAATCTATATATTTCTACATTATTATCAGATGGATTTATACCTGCTTTTAATTTTGCTATTCTTAATTGTTCTTCAACTGTATCAACTCCTTCGATATCTGGGAGAAGTAAACCTCTTCTAAATCCTTTTGCAACAATTACTCCATATTCTTTTGGGTCTAATTCATTTATATCGGAAACCTCTTCAGGTTCTTCAAGAATATCAACAGAATATTCTATAAATGGAAGTTCATTTACTGATACGGGAGGAAATCTTGGATCTTCTGTAGATGCGGCAATTGCATTTATAATAATCTCTTCAATAATATTATCTCTTGTTGGTAAATATGTACCGATACAACCTCTTAGATCACTGTTTTTATGAAGTGTTACAAACACACCCTTTTTTACATTTAGATATTCTTTATACTCTTCTAAATTTGGTCTTAATATTTTCTTTTCTTTTACATAAAGTTCAACAGTATCCTTTGCAAGTTTCACAAGTTTATGCATCATTTATCTCCTTTCAATCAAAACAACAAGATAACCTACACCAAAAGGCCCTTCATGTGATAATATTTCTGTTTTATAATCTTCAAAAGGCATAGCACTAAAAATTGTAACAATTGATCTATATCCACACTCTCCAGCTTCTTCTAAAATATTCTCTGGTATAGAGATTATATCCTGAAAATTTTCGTTTTTTATAGAATTTATTATTAAATTGTCAAATTTTGGTCCTGATGGATGAAAGCCATAAGGTCCTGTATCTAAAAGTCTATGAGACATATCTCCAGAAGCTATTATTCCTATTTTTTTATCTGTTTTTCTTCCAACTTTTTTTATAATTTCTCCTACAAGAGGAAGTTCCTCAATATCAATTGTAAAATGTTGACTCATTGCAACAATTTTAAATTTTCTTTTATTATTTTGATTAAGATAATATAAAGGAACAAGAACTCCATGATCAAGATAATAATCCTTAGATAGTTTAACAAAATTTATACCATATTTTTTCCCTTCATCAATTAAACTATTCATTATTTCTAAATCGTTTTTAAATTCAAAAGAAACCTCAGGAAATCCAAATTGAGAAAAATCACCATATAAATCTTCATTAGAGTATATAGATATAGCGTTTCTAATAAATGGAGCATGCGGGCTAATAAATATTACAGTGTCAATATCCAATTCATTAAATTTTTTTGAAACAGTTTTTAAACTTTCATCTGTTTTTTTTACATATTTAATCTCCCCTCTTCCAATTTCTGGAATAAGTAGGGGAGGGTGAGGACTAATTGCTCCAATTAAAATAGTCATATTTTTTACTCAAAATTTTCATACGAATAAATATTAATATTTTGAAAAACTTTATTAAATTTCTCACCAACTATACATTTATCAATTTTTAATTTCAATGCTAAGGCCAAAGCCTCTCCTGTTTCTTTCGAGCCACCAACTCTCTTACCAAGATCTTCAGCCATACTTTCTTCAAATCTTGTAAGTTCAATTGATTTTATTTTTTCACTTGTTCTATATTTCATAGGTAACTCGCTTGCAACCTTAGAAGTTATATAAGCTTCTTCAAGAAATGGAAAATAATCAAGTTCAAGGATTTTCATCATTGCTTTTCTATCAAGAACAATTCTACCTTTGAATACAGAAGTATCAACTATTTTTTCTGTCTTTGAAATTCTTGGAATAATTTCTTCCATCTTCTTTTCACTAATAATTTCTGGCTTAGGCATTAACTCTTCTATCTCTATTGTTTCCTCTTTTTCTTGAATTTTAATTTCCTCTTTTTCTGGTGGTTCAATTATTTCTTCTTTTTCTTTTGTTTCGACTTCTTCAATCTCTGGAGTTTCAATCTTCTCTATTTCTGGTATCTCAATCTTTTCTTCTGGAGTTTTAATTTCTTCTTCCTCTTTTAGTTCTTCTGGAATTATATTTTCTTCTTTTTCTATAGGGGATTCTTCTAAACCAAATTTTTCCTTTTTTTCAATTACAGGTTCTAAATTTTCAGTTAAAACTTCTATTTCTTCTGGCTCTTCAACTCTCTCTTTAACAACTTTTCTTTTTCTTAAAAATATAAACAATAGAACTATTAATAAAATTACAACTGCAATAATAAGTATAAAGTTTATCCCTTGTAAAATAGGAGGTAATTTAATATTTTTAATGAAAGGTAAAATTATAGAAAAGTTATTTATAAAACTTAAAAACCTATCTTTGATTAATGATAATTCCCAGAGAATAACATTTATTATACCTTTAGGAGTCTCAACTACTGGTTTTTGACCAACAGGTGGTTTTGTCTCCCCAGTTATCAATTCTGTCTTACCTAAAGTAATTAATATGGAATCATCTTTTATAGGTGAGATATTATAAAGAATTTCCCTATTAATATGATTTGATGTTTCGAAAATAAGAACATCGTTTTTAGTTGTTATATTTATTTTAGAAAGTGAATTTTCTGTTTCGTATTGATAAATCCCCATTTTTTGTAATGTAACTTTATTTGTTTTATTTAATGTTAAATCATTTATTGTAACTTCATTGTTATCGAAAAGAGACAGCACATAAACTATTCTTTTATGTCCAGTAGAATATTTAGTGGAAATTTTTCCAGTTAAGAATGTAAAATCTTTATCAGATGTATTACCGAATTTGTTTAAAATTTGTTCCCCACCGAAGTTTGAAGATTTTCCTAATAAATATAAATATAGATTTTTATTATATGAAAATTCAAATGGTTCTAAAGAAGTTTCAATTAATTTATTTTCATATTTTTTTAATGAACCTTCTAATGATTTTTTTGAATATAACAAATTAATTTTATAATTTAAATCATCATCTAAAGAAAATATATTTAAATCACTGAAACTTAAACTATAATTCTTATATGGTATTATTGGAAGAAAAGTCGAATCATCAAGAACTCCATAAATAATTAATAATGGACTATTTGATTTATAATAAACAAGAGCGGGACTTCTTAAGCTTTTATTTACTAATTCACCTTTATTAATATTACCTTTAAATATAATTTCTCCTCCAGCATCTTCAATCGATACTGAATTTGAATCAGAAAAACTAACTACAAAAATATCTTTATGTGTAAAGAAAAATCCTTCAGAACCGATTAAATATGTTAAATCATCATCACTCTTATCCTGTGGAAAGTTATCATTTGAAATACCTATTGAAGATACAGTTACAATTATTGGACCAGTAGATTTAATATAGAAGATTTGAGGAGAGGTCAAATCAATTCTTTTATATTGACCATATTTAACTTTTCCTTCAAAAAGAGTTTTTCCTTCTTTATTAATTACTTGAACATCACTATCTTTTAAACCAATTATATAAATTTTTTCAAAAGAAATTCCATAAAATTCTGTTCCTATAAAATTAGGGTAAGTATAATTTATAATATTAGTTTCACTTCTTTTTTCTCCTGTTCCAAATCTTAACTCAAATTCTTTTTCTTCTCCTTTATTTAGAGTTGTTTCTAATCTAAATTTCACTTTTTTATCACTTTGTTCAAATATATATATTGGAACCTCTTTATTAGTTTTTGGATCAATTAAAATAACACTGTCATCTTTTTTTAAATTATCATCTTCAATTATTAAATCGATAAAACAGGGGTTTCTTGATAATCCACCATTTTCTTTTATAGTAATAATTTTTTTATAGCCCTTATTTTGCGCTATAGAAATAACTGGAATTAATAAAAAAATTATTATAATTATTATTATTTTTTTCACTGCATAAATTATAATATATTTTTATATAATTTTAAACTTTTAATTCTTCTGGCTCCCTTACATCTAAAAGAATTACTTCATCTCTTTGAATTTTTATAACATAGGTTGGACATTTTTCAACACACAAATTACAAAGATTACATTTAGACATATCAAAAATTGGAATTCCACTTTTACCCCAGGAAACTGCATTTGTTGGACAAACTTTTATACATATTCCACATTTTATACACCCTCTTTTACACTCCTTTCTCACATCGATCCCCTTTTTTGGACTATTACACATAACAATTCCAAATTCATTCCAATTAACCATCTCAATTACATTTCTTGGACAAATATTTGCACATATTTCGCATCCAGTACATTTATCATAATTAAAAATTGGTATTCCATCTTTTATTTTTATTGCATCAAAAGGACAGGCTTTTTCACAAGTACCAAAACCTGTACATCCGTATTCACAACCTTTTTCACCATTAAAAGCAAAAACAACTTCTCTACAATCTATAACTCCTTGATATAAAGCTCTTTTCTTTTCAAAAAACCTGTTAGCAGAACATTTTAAAACTGGTTTTAATTTTTTAATATTCAATGGATTTTTTCCAATAGTAATTAATATTTTTGTCATATTTTCGCCATTAGTTACTCTACATTTTGTAGGATCTACTCCATCTTTTACAATCGCATTTGCAAATGTATCACAACCACCATATCCACAGGCACCACAATTTGCTCCAGCAAGAAGTGAGAGAATTTTTAAGACATTTTCATCAACTTTCACTTCAAAAATTTTATTAAACCAGGATAATAAAATTCCGAAAATTATTGAGAGTAGACCCATAAGAATAATCGATTTAAGAATAAAGTTCATAAAATTACCTCCATTACTTTATCAATCCTTTAAAACCTAAAAAGGCAATTGCTATTAAGGCCATTGATGTAAAAACTATGGGATATCCTTTAAAAAATTTTGGAATATTAGAAAGTCTTAACCTTTCTCTCACTCCTGCTAAAATCAAAAGAGCTAATCCATAACCAAAAGATGTTCCTAATGCATAAACTAAACTCTCAATGAAACTATAATTTTTATCTATATTAATAAGTGTTACAGCGAGAATCATACAATTAGTTGTAATAAGAGGCAAGTAAATACCCATTGCTTTGTAAAGAGCTGGAACATTCTTTTTTAAGTAAATTTCTACAAGTTGAACTAGAGATGCAATTGTAAATATGAATACTATTATCTGAAGAAATTCAAGACCCTGCATAAATAGATGAAAAATTATCCATGTTATAGCAGTTGCAATTGTTTGAACAAAAATAACTGCAAATGTCATTCCAATTGATGCATCAATTGAATTAGTAACACCAACATATGAACAAAGAGCAATATATCTTATAAAAACCATATTATCAACGATTGTTGCTGCAATTATTATTTTAAGAAGATTGGATAACATTTATGACCTCCTTTTTAAAATTCCATTTAGTAGAGCTATAAATACTGCAATCAAAAAAAAACCACCAGGAGGGAAAATTAAAATAGACATAGGTTGATATGCTTTTGGCATTACTCTAAAACCCAAAAATGTTCCTTTACCTAAAATCTCTCTTATTATACTTAAAGAGATTATAACCCAGGAATATCCTAAAGCCATCCCTAATGAATCCATTAAACTTTCAATAAAACTCTTTTTATAAGAAAAAGCCTCTACTCTTCCAAGAACTATACAATTAACGACAATTAAAGGAATAAATACTCCCATTGATTTTGAAAGTGAAGGAAAATATGCTTTCATTACAAGATCTACGATTGTTGTTGGAACAGCTATAAAAATAAGAAATATAGGTATTCTCACTTCATTTGGTATTATTTTTCTAAAAAGTGATACTAAAACTTCAGCAATTATAAGAACAAAACTAAAGCCCAAACTCATACCTATAGCATTAGATACATCAGTTGAAACTGCAAGGACGGAACATAAACCAAGCATGATAATTAAAATTGGATTTTCTTTAAATAAACCTTTTGTGAACTCTTTAAATATATTTTTTTTCATTTATTCCCTCCATAAATATTCTCTAAATAGAATTTTCCAATTATTTTAATAGTATTTGATATTGCTCTTGATGATATTGTAGCTCCAGTTATAGCTTGAACATCTTGTTTAACTATAAATGGATCATTTAGATTTTTATTTATGAATTGATCTGTGAAATCTTTTGATGTTATCAATGCCCCGAGACCTGGAGTTTCTGAATGTTCAAGAACATAGACACCTTTACAATTTTGATCTTGATAACCAAAAAGAGACTCAACTTTCCCACCGTAGCCAGAATATGTAGCTCTTATTATGAAACCTTCTTTTCCATCTTTAAGTTCAACTTTATAAATAGTTATTATGTTGATATTATTTTCAATAACTTTATTTTTATATTCAGGAATTTCATTGAATCCAGTCTGATTTGGAAAAATTTCTTCTATTGCATTTTTGATTGATAGAATTTTTTGTTCTTCAATTTTTGGATTTGTGAAAGAGTAAACCCATGCAAGAAGTAAAGTTCCAATAGTTGCTATTATAAAAACTGTTAATCCAGATTTTACAATCTTTTTCATTTTTTAACTCCTGTTCCAAAAATTCTTGGTTTTAATTGGTCTAAAAATGGAGTCACAATATTCATAGATAAAATTGCAAAAGATACTCCCTCTGGATAAACTCCAAAGTTTCTAATGATAACAGTTAAGGCTCCAATACCTATACCATAAATTATCTTTCCTAAATTTGTCACAGGACTTGTTACATAGTCAGTAGCCATATAAAAAGCACCTAATATTAAACCTCCAGATAAGATGTGGAAAAGTGGGTCTTGCTTTAAAATTATAGATGTGACAGCAACAGTTATAATTATTGTGAATGGAATTTTTAAATCAATAATATCTCTTCTTACTAAAAATAGAAAAACTATTCCTAAAAGTAAAAGTAATTTTGATGTTTCTCCAATTGAGCCTCCAATATTTCCAAAAAATAGATCCTTATAAAGAGAGGTTGAGATTTGAAGATTACCTGATCTAAAAAGATCAAGCGGAGTTGCTGTTGTTATATATGGAGTAGCAGAAGTTACAAATTTAAAAAAATTATATTGAGGCTTAGGCCATTTATTTAATATAGCAGTCCATGATAAAAACATAACTGCTCTTCCAAAAAGAGCGGGATTGACAAAATTTGAACCAAGACCTCCAAAAAGTTGTTTTGCAATAATTATTGCACAGGAAGCTCCAATAGCGATCATCCATAAAGGAGTTGATGGTGAAACAGTTAATGCAAGAAGAAGACCAGTTAAGGCTGCACTTCCATCTTTTATTGTAATTTTTTGTTTCGTTATAACTTGATACAAAAATTCAGATAAGATTGAAGTAACTATACTTGTTAAGATTATTAGAAAAACTTGTAATCCAAATGAATAAATTCCCCAAATTGTAGCAGGTAGTAGTGCAATAAATACTAATTTCATTATTTGTGCAGTAGTTATTGTATCTCTAATATGAGGAGATGAAGAGACAATCACTTTATAATCTTTCATTTTTTCCTCCATCATTTTTTTCTTTTAAGTAGCTCATTTTTCGCATATCTAATCGATTGAACAAGATACCTTTTTGAAGGACAAACATAGCCACAAGCGCCACATTCAATACAATCTAAAGCACCAAAATTTTTAGCTTTATCAAAATCCTCTATTCTTGAATACATATCAATAAACATTGGCATAAGATACATTGGGCATGCATTAGCGCATCTTCCACATCTGATACAAGGGATTTCTTCATATTCTTTAACCTCTTTATCGGTAAATAAAAGTAGACCTGAAGTCCCTTTAGTGATTGGAATATCAAGAGTATAAGATGAAAAACCCATCATTGGCCCACCAAAAATTATTTTTCTTAAATCTCCTTCTATCCCACCACAATAATTAACAATATCTTTTGCTGAAGTACCAATTTTAACTTTAATATTTTTTGCTTCTTTCACACCTGAACCACTTATAGTTAAAACTCTTTCAATAAGTGGCATCCCATCATAAACAGCTTCTTTAATAGCAAGTGTAGTTCCAATATTTTGAACAATACAACCAACATCAAAAGGAAGACCACCTGATGGTACCTCTTTTCCAATTACTGCTTTTATTAAATGTTTTTCAGAACCCTGAGGATATTTTGTTTTAAGAATAACAACTTCTATAATATTTGATAAATTTTTATTTTTTATAATTTTATATAATTCATTTGCTGCATTTTTTTTATTTTCTTCGATTCCAAAAAAAACTTTTTTAGGATTTAAGATTTTTATTAAAATTTCCACACCTTTAACAATATTTTCGCTTTCCTCAAGCATTAATCTGTAATCACATGTTAAAAATGGTTCACATTCAGCTCCATTTATTATTAGATATTCAATTTTCTTATCAGGAGGTGGCGTTAATTTAATATGAGTTGGAAAAGCTGCGCCACCCATACCAACTATACCAGATTCTTTAATTATATCGAGAAGATCTTTTCTATCTAAAGAATCAACATTTTCTCTTTTTGTAATACTTTCATCTAATTTATACTCTTTATCATTTCTTATTCTAATACCTAAAGAAACTTTACCGGTTGGAAGTACAACATTTTCAATTGAAACCACTTCACCAGAAAAAGGAGAATGAACAGGTGAAGAAACTTTTGCATCACAATCTCCTATTTTTTGTCCCATTAAAACCTTATCTTTCACATTAACAATAGGTTGATTTGGAGCACCAGTATGTTGATGCAAGGGAACAATTATTTCATTAACATCAAAAAAAATTTCAATTTTTTTATCTTTAGTTATTTTATTCTCTTTAGGATGAACCCCTCCTTTTTTAAATGTTAATACATTCATTTTTTCTCTTCCTCTTTTTGTTTATGTCCACAATATGGACACATATCCCAATCAAGATCTATTGGTTTTCCACAAAAAGAACACTCTTTTTTTAAAACTGTTTTACAATAAGGACATATTAACCAGTTTTCTTTAATAGGTGCACCACAGTTTGGACATTTCATTTTCTCTTTTGAGAGTAAAAAAGCCCAATATTCTCTTTCAAGTTGTAATGTCTCTTTTTCTAACTTATCAAGTTCAAGATCATCTTTAGTCCAGGGTGGTCTTACAATAAGATATATCAAAAGTGGAATAATACCACCAATTGGAAATGATAAGATATGAAAAATCCATGTAGGATTACCTATAGCATTATAGATAAAAGGAAAAACTATTCCACCAAAAATGACTAATATAAACCAGAAATATTGACCAAATCCTCTTTTTTTAGAATCCTGATAAACCCAATAAGCAATTAAAATGATAAATAAAATTAATACTAAATAAAAATAAGCAGTGTAGGCCTTCAAAGGTTCAAATATATCAGTACTGTTTTGATTAGGCAAATTCACCTCCTTAAAAAGTATAGAATATATTTAAATAATTCCTAAATTCACCAACTACATAAAATGAACCAGTGACTAATATTGGATAGTTATTATTAAAAAATTTATTAGATTCAATAAAAGATTCTTTTATATTTTTTGTAATTATTACTTCTTTTTCTGGGAAATTATTTTTAATAATTTCTAAGAGAGTAGAAGGTTCTGTTCTTCTCTCTTTTGCTCCTTCTGGTGCAGTTAAAATTACCTTTTCAACACAAGGTAATATCACTTTCAAGACTCCCTCAATGTCTTTATCATTTAATATACCAAAAATCATATTTATTTTACCATACCTAAAATATGTTTCTATAAAATTTTTTAACTCCTTCATTGAAATTGCATTATGAGCTCCATCGAGTATATATATCTTCCCATTCTTTTTTACAATTTCTCCTCTACCTGCAATAAATGAATCTGATAAACCCTTCTTGATTTTTTTCTCATCCAAATTAATAATATTTAAATCATTTAAAATTTCAATGACTTTTATCGATAAAGATGAGTTTGAAACTTGAAACATTCCTAATAATTTTATTCCTAAATCTTCAAAATAGTTATTTTTTGATTTATATGTAAAAAAAGTCCTATCTTTTTCTATATGAATATCCTGTGTATTAAAATCAACTCCTTCAATATAAACTTTTGAATACATTTCATTAGCTCTTTGAAGAATAACATCTAAAACCTCTTTTTCCTGCTTTGATAACACCAATGGTCTTTCATTTTTTATTATACCTGCTTTCTCAAAAGCAATCTCTTTCAATGTGTTACCAAGAATATCCATATGATCATAATCAATTTTTGTTATAACTGTTACAATAGGATCTGATATGATATTTGTTGCATCAAATCTACCTCCAAGTCCAGTTTCAAGTACAATGAAATCAACTTTTTCATCATCAAAATATTTAAATGCAAGAGAAGTTAAAATTTCAAACATTGATGGTTCACCAATTTCATTAAAATAATCATCTTTTTCATAAATTTCTTTTATCCTGTAAACCATTTCACCAAAATATTTTGATTCAATTAATTTCTTATTTATTGAGATTCTTTCTCTAAAAGATTGTAGATGTGGTGATGTATATAAACCAACCTTAAATTTATGTGAAATAAGTAAATTACTTATAAAAGTTGATGTTGAACCTTTGCCTTTTGTTCCAGCAATATGAATTATTTTTTTATCTTTTTGAGGATTATCTAAACTTTGTAAAATTCTCTCAATTCTTTCTAAACCTGGTTTTATTTTTCTTTTTTCTCTTTTTCCAAGGAACTCTAAAGCCTCATAATAAGTAAACATTAATCAAATCAATTCCTCTAAATGAGTTGATAGTACTCTTATTCTTTCTTCGTTTTCTTCCTTCTTTTTTTTAGTTTCTTCAATGATTTCTAAAGGTGCTTTATTTATAAATTCAACATTTTCTAATCTTTTAGCTAAATTTTCATTCTCTTTTTTTAATAAAGCAATTTCATTTTTTAAATTGTTAACCCTTTCTTCAATCGGATATTCTTTCTCTAAGAAAACAAAAATCTTAGCACCTTTATAAACTTCTGTCAAATTTTTTAAATCCTCTATTTTTTTATCAACAATTTCACAAAATGATAAAAGTTCAATTTTATTTTTCCAATATGATAAAAACTCTTTATCATATTCAATATAAACTTTTGCCTTTTTCTTTAAAGGTAAATTTAAAATAGATTTTAAATTTCTGATTATTTTATTAATATTCATAAAAATTTCAAACTCTTCTATGGCTTTCCCATCAAAAACAAAATCATTTTCTTTTGGATAATTGGTAAGTAAAATAGTTTTTTCCTCTGGGAGAGTCAATTTGTACAATTTTTCTGTTATAAATGGAATAAAAGGATGAAGGAGTTTTAATGAGTTTATAAATACTTCGAAAAGAACATATTTATTGGTTTCATCGTTTCTCAGTTTTGATAGTTCAATATACCAATCACAAAACTCATGCCAATAAAATTCATATAAGATATTCGATATCTCTCCAAATTCATAAGAATCTATAAGTTCATTTGCAAGTTGAGAAACTTTTGATAATCTTGATAAAATCCAGATATCCTCCTTTTCTAACTTTAAATCTACCTTTTTATCTTTATCAAAATCTTTTAAAAAATTTATTACAAATCTACCAGAATTCCATATTTTGTTCATAAAATTTCTTGAAAATTTTATTCTTCCAATTGATAAATTTATATCCTGACCTCCAAGGGTTGAAAGTTGCGAAAATGTGAATCTTGTAGCATCAGCACCATATTCATCTATAACTTCAATTGGATCCATAACATTTCCAAGAGTTTTACTCATCTTCCTTCCTTTTTCATCTCTTATCAATCCATGAATATAGACATTTTTAAATGGCTCTTTTTTCATAAAATACTGTCCAAACATAATCATTCTTGCTACCCAGAAAAATAAAATATCATACCCAGTAACAAGAAGTGATGTTGGGTAAAAATATTTTAAATCTTCTGTCTCTTTTGGCCATCCAAGAGTTGCAAATGGCCATAAGGCAGAAGAAAACCAAGTATCAAGAACATCGGGGTCTCTTTCGATTTCACCTCCGCAATCTGGACATTTTGTAATTTCATTTTCACTTGCAAACATCTTATTACAATTTTTACAATAATAGATTGGAATTCTATGTCCCCACCATATCTGCCTTGAGATGCACCAATCTTTTATATTGGTTAACCAATTTTCATAAACTTTTTCCCATTTTTCTGGAATAATTTTTACATTTCCTTCTCTTACAGCTTTTAAACCTAAATCTGCAAGTGGTTTCATTTTTATAAACCACTGTTTTGATATCATTGGTTCAATTGGTTCGTTACATCTATCATGTATTCCGATTGAATGAATATAATCTTTTATCTCAATTAAAAATCCACCTTTTTCCAAATCTTCGACAACTTTTTCTCTTGCTTCTAATCTTGATAAACCCTTATATTTACCTCCATTTTCATTTATAAAGCCATCGAGTGTTAAAATATTTATTTTTTGTAAATTATTTCTTTCTCCAATTTCAAAATCGAGAGGATCATGAGCTGGAGTTATTTTTACTGCTCCAGTTCCAAACTCCATATCAACTTCTGAATCTGAAATAATAGGTATCTCTCTTCCTATAAGTGGAAGTATCAAAATTTTTCCAATTAATTTTTTATATCTTTCATCATTTGGATTTACTGCAACTGCTGTATCACCAAGCATTGTTTCTGGTCTTGTAGTTGCAATAATAATACCACCCTCTTCGTCTTTAAAAGGATATTTTATGAAATATAGTTTTGTTTTTTCTTCAATATGTTCAACCTCTAAATCTGAAAGAGCCGTTTTACAAACTGGACACCAATTAATCATATATTCACCTTTATATATCAATCCGTCATCATATAATGTGATGAATGCTTTTATAACTGCTTTCTGATAATCTGAATCCATTGTGAATCTATGTCTATCCCAATCAGCATATATTCCTAATCTTTTTTGTTGATTTATAATTCTATCTCCATATTTTTCTTTCCAATTCCAAACTCTTTTTAAAAATTCTTCTCTACCTAATTTTTCTTTTGTTAAATTCTCTTTTGAAAGTTCATTTTCAACCATTATTTGGGTTGCAATCCCAGCATGGTCAACACCAGGAAGCCATAATGATTCATAACCATTCATTTTTTTAAATCTTATCATTATATCCTGGATTGTTGAATTATAAGCATGTCCAAGATGAAGAGAGCCAGTAACATTTGGAGGTGGCATAACAATAGTAAAAGGTGTAACTCCCTTTTTAATTTCAGCTTTAAACAATTTTTCCTTCATCCAGAAATTGTAAATCTCATTTTCTATGTCCTTTGGCAAATAAACAGTATCTAAATCCATTAACTATTCCTCCTTAATAAAATCTATAAAAAGTATTATACAACAAAAGAGAGAATTATTTCAATGAATTGTTTTATTTTTTATTGATTCGTTATTTCGATTTTTACTTGATATGATAAATCGGTTTTATCGATAATATTAATTATCACATTGATATTTTTATTATAATAACTTATACTTTTATTATTTTGTTTTAAAATAAATTTATCACCTTCAATAAAAACATCTTTTTCATCTCCTAAATTTTTACCTCTTTCAAGTTCATAAAAATTGTCTTTTTGAACTATTGAAACTTTATAATGACTTTTATTAGGTGTTTCATAAAAAGGAGAGTAGGCATAGCAATTGTTTAGTATTGATTCATCAACATGGTATATTAAGACGCCTTCTTTTGGTAAATCTGAATCAAAATTTATCCTTTGTCTATTTTCTATTAAAAGATACTCCTCTGGCTCTTTATTTAAAATTATTTTAATAACATTTCCATCTTTTAATTCAATTGGATTTAAATTGACAATTATTTCTCTATCTTCAATAACTATAGGATCTAGCCAACCAAATAAAATTTTATGCCATACATCTAAATGTGAAGGACTATCGCCTCTAATATTCCTTTTCCCCCAAATTCCATTAGACATTAAACTCCATTTACCTAATCCATTTGAAATTTGATTGTCGTATATATAACTTTTATGTGAATCCAAATCATATAAATCAATTCCTCCTAATATATGACCAAATTCATGGCATAGAGGTCCTATTGTAAAATCACCTGGTTTAAATTTATATTCTGGAATTACAATAAATTTACTAATATATTTATTGTCCTTCTTTATAGAATTGATCATCCACATATGAGGATAAATTTTTTTAAATTCATCATTAGAAATTGAAGAACCAGCATATATTATAATAATTCCATCAACAAATCCATCATTATCACCATCATAATCTGAAAAATTTATCTCTCCATCAACATATTCAATGATATCCTCTACCAATTTTTGTGTATTGTTTGGATATTTACCCATTCCATAAAAGTTGTTTTCATAATATTCATATTCTTTTGGTGCCATAAACCATAGAGAGTTGCTTGTTGAATTTGAATAAACTTTACCAATAATCTCAAGTTTTCCCTGTGAATTTTCATAAAAATAATCATAAAAACTGTTTTTATTTTTTTCGAAAAGGATATTATTGTAAAAATTTGGAGTTGAAATTTCGAAATTTGCTTTTAAATCTGGAAATTCAACAAGCAAAACTACTGGTTTTAATATACCAATTTTTTTGTTATTTTCATTTAAACTATAAATTTTATTTATATTAAAAAAGAAAGTTATGTTTAGAAAAATCGAAATTAATATTATTAATAGAATTTTAATATTGTGATTGTCAAAAATTTTGTTGAGATTATTTCTCAACTTTTACCTCTAACTTATTTAGCACCAGCAGTTAGAGGCTTTCCAGTGGTTATATTATAATTTAAATAAACCAAGTCGGTTGCGCCACTGGCTCACTCTTACTCCCTGGCGCCCATATTGGAGTTAAGAGTTCAATGCCTCTTGGTTTAAGTACCAAATAAAAAAACCAAGCCGGTTGCGTCACTTGCTCCCCTTTGTTCCATGACGCCCATATTGGAATCAAAGGTTCATTGCATCTTGGTACTAAAACCTATCTAATTGTCAATTTCATTTTTAATATATCATATTTTATAATCTTGTCAATAGTGAATAAAAAAGGAGACTTTGGTGCCTGACACCTTTGTCTCATTATAATTTTTTTAGAAAATATAACTCAGCGAGATTTTCTTTTAAATTATCAATTAAGATTTTTTTATTTGAAATTTCGATTTCAAACTCTTTATTATTATTTTTTACTAAGTATTGCCCATCTGGGGGTATTAATTTTAATTGATCAATAAATAAACTATTATCTGAAAATTTTATGAAATATGGATATGTTAAAAATTGATTTGCCTTTTCAATCTCTCCTTCTTGAATTAGTTTTCTTATTTTACTACTACTTATTTTTTCTCCATCAAATTTCTCTTCATTAACCACAACCAATTCAACCTCTTTTTCTTTACAAATCTTTTTTAAAATAGTAACATTACCTTTCCTATCTTTGCCAAATTTAAAATTTTCACCAACTAAAATTCTTTTTATTTTTAGATAATTTAAAAGTAATTCGATAAATTCATAAGGTTCCAATTTTTTAATTTTTTCATCAAATGGAATTGATAAAAGATAATCTATTTTATAGTTTGATAAAATTTCCTTTTTTTCTTCTGGCAAAAAGAGAACATTTGATTCTTTTTTAAAAAAGATAAACGGTGGAGGGAAAAAAGACAAAACAAGACTCTTTTCTTCAAAAGAGTTTAATTTATTGATTATCTTTAAATGCCCTTTATGAATAGCGTCAAAGGAACCAATTGTTATATTTAATTCCTCTTCTATTTTTATAAATTTATCAAGTAATATCATCTACTTTTAAAATTCTTACTGGTTTTAATTCTCTCTTTTCCTCAAAATATCTTCCAATTCCAACAGCATTTTCATTTGTATCAAAAACAAGAACAAATCCACCTTTAAGATATGGATGTTCATATTTTATAGTATTCCCTGTTCTAAATAGATATAGCCTTTTACTTGGTAAAACTATTTTAGGAATAAAATCTAAAAAATCACCAATAGGAATTATTAAATCATTATCTAAATTTTTTTCATAGATTTCTATTATATTATCAATATGAAAACTATCCTTAATTTCAAGTTTTCCAACAGCTGTTCTAATAAGAAAGGAGAGGGTTCCAAAAGTACCTAATTTTTCACCTAAATCTCTCGCAACACTTCTCATATATGTGCCTGAAGAACATAAAATTTTGAATCTTAATTTTGGAAAATCACCATCTATATAATCTAAAATATCAAATTGGTGAATGTTCACTTCTCTTTCTTTTAATGTTACATTCTCGCCATTTTTAGCAAGTTCATAAGCCCTTTTTCCTGAAATTCTTTTTGCTGAAAATTTTGGTGGCATTTGATTTATAGTTCCAACAAAATCATCTTTAATATTTTCAATATCATTAATTTTAATAAAAGAAGATTCTTTTTTTTCAACAACATTTCCCCAAATATCATCAGAATCTGTTTTTATTCCAAAAGTAATTTCACCTTCATATTCTTTTGGCAAAAGAAAAAGAAGAGTTGTTAGTTTCGTAGCTTCACCAACTAAAATTGGTAAAACACCTTGCGCCATAAAATCAAGAATTCCTCCATGGCCAGCCTTTTTAATCTTACATACTTTTTTTACAAAAGTGAGTAATCCAAAAGAGGTTATCCCAGGGGGCTTAAAAACATTCATTATCCCCGATTTTTCATTCACACTTTAACTCCCTACATATATCTTTTATTACATCCTTTGGGTCTCCTTGGACATCAAAACCCGCAGCATTCATATGACCACCACCACCATATTTTAAAGCAACATTAACAACATTAATATTTCCTTTACTTCTCATACTTACTTTATAATTACCATTATCTTTTTGCTTGAATAAAATTGCAATGTTTGATTCATTCGATTTATTTAAATATTCAACAACACCTTCTGCATCTTCCTCTTCTGCTCCAAATTCTTTGAAATCATCTATTGTTAATATTGAGTAAATAACGCCATTCTCTTTTTTTAATTTTTCAAGAGCTCTCCCTAAAATTTTCAATGCTCTTAAAGGCTTCATACTATAAACCATCTCTGATAGATAAAATGGATTGGCTCCGTATTTTACAAGATAAGTTGCTGCTTTGAATGTATTCAAATTTGTATTTGGAAATCTAAAACCACCTGTATCCGTCATTAATCCTGTATATAAAGCATTAGCAATATTTTCATCAATTTCAATTTTCGCTTTTTTTAATAATTTCAAAACAAGTTCTGAAGTTGAGGATGATTTCGGATCAATATAATTAAATTGTGCATATAAAAAGTTAGAAGGGTGGTGGTCTATATTAATTAATGTTTTTATTTTTAATAACTTTTTTTTTAAATTTTCAACTCTTCCAATATCTGCACAATCTAAAATTATGCCAACATCAAATTCTCCTTCAAAATCATTTTGGATAAATTCAGCTCCATTTAGAAAGGAGTAAATTCTTGGAACTTTATTTGGTAAGACAGGGACAACCTCTTTTCCCATTTTTTTTAAACCAAAATATAATCCAAGAGTTGAACCAACTGCATCTCCGTCTGGGTTTTCATGCGAAATGATCAAAAACCTTTTATGCCTTTTTATTTCCTCAATTATTTTTTTCATCTTTAATTTTATTTAGAATTTCTATTACTTTCATTCCTCTATCAAGAGTTTTGTCTTCTTTAAAATGGAGGATAGGTGTATATCTTAATTTTAATTTCCTTCCGATCTCTTCTTGAAAAAATTTTGTTGCAGATTTTAAACCTTCGAATACTGTTTCCTTCTCTTCTTTATTATGGACATAAACATAAACATCTGCCTGTTTTAAATCATTTGAATATTCAACATCAGTAATAGTAATATATTTTTCTCTAATTCTTGGATCTTGTATTTTTTCTCTAAGAATTATAGATAACTCTTCTTTAGTCATTTTTTTAAGTTTTTCTGCTCTGAAACTTTTCATTTTTTAATTATACCATTTTATATGATGTAAAATAAAAAAGCTCCCTCATAATTAAGGGAGCTAATTCAATAAAAAATTACTCCTCTAAAGTTTCGGGCATGTAAATATTTTCATTCTTCTTCAACAATTCTTCAGTTACAGGTTCGAATTCGGCTCCTACCATATCACTAATGTATTTTTTTACAACTGCATCCCAATATTCTTTTGTTACATAATAGACTCTTGCTCCACCAAGTTCATGCTGATATTCTGGCCATGGGTATGAAGGTTGTGCCATTCCAATTCCCCATCTTTTCCAACCATTATAGCTTTCATAAGTTGCCCAGAACTCTTTATTTTCAAGAATTTCGAAAGCATAATGAGTTTTAGCATAGTACATAACCGCGCCAATTCTGCCACCACGTCTAAATGCCATAGTGTGCAAAGAAATGTTGATCTCTTTATTTAATAATCTTCCATTTGCAAATCCGACAACTTTTCCATCTACAATTCCAAGAAAAGTGTATGGATCTTTTAATCTATTTCTATACCATCCTAAAACTTCTGAATAAACTCTTGCACCAACAATATCATAAAAGTCATAATCTAAATCAAGAAATTTTCTCAAATAACTTAAAAGAGTCGGTGCTTCTTCAAGTTTAGCCTCTCTTATTAACATTGTTTCACCAGTTGATAATCTTATAGAAACTGGTTTCCATGGTTTTAAATGCAATGATGGTCCTGATAAAATTGGTTCAATTTCAGATACATCAAAAATAATTTTTTCTTCGGATACCTTTTCAGGTGGATTCTTTCTCATTTTTTAATCCTCCTTAAAATGAAATTATTATAAAAAATTTTAAGAATTACAAATTCATTATATTTACTTGATAATTGTTGTCAAGTTGATAGATAGAGACCTCTTAAAAAATACATCCAAATGTTTTTCTTGCTGAGTTAGAAATCTACATTAGTGATGGAAAAACTGGATTCCTATTTTCATGAGAATGACAATAAATAATTATTGCTGTGGAGAAAGGAGTCTATATTACCAATGGAAATTCTGGATTTTTGTTTTCACGGGAATAACAAAAACGGGGAAAGACTGGATTACAGTTTTCCCACTTTTACGAGAACGGAATGACAAAATAGAAAATTCTTTAGTAAAACTTAGATAAATATAATCTTATTGTCTCATATCTTAGATATTTATAAATTCTATAATGAAATTATTATATTTTTTCGTTATCAGTAAATAATGACAGTTTTTTGAATTAAATAGCGACTAAATATTTATTAAATATTTAATTTTAAAAAGTTAATTAACTTACTTTACTTCAAAAAAAATAAACATATTAATACAAGACCTGACACTAAAAAATTTGATAATTTTGTGATATAATAATTATAGGCCAGGGGTGCTATCCATTTGGATAGCTGAGAGGGAGAAAAGAATCTCTCCCAACCCTTTGAACCTGAACTGGGTAATACCAGCGGAGGAAGAGCAACATTTCCCCCGCTTCCCTTGGCTAATATTTTAAAGGGAGGCGTTTTATGCAAAACTTTTTTGAATGGTTTAACAACTTTTTCACAAATCCAACAACTCACACAATTATAATGATTGCTATGATTATCTTTTCAGCTCTATTCCTTGGAATAATTTTAAGAAGAAGGGAGAAAATGGGAACCCAGCAAATTGCAGAAATTGGATTAGCTCTTGCTCTCGCAACAATTCTATCAGAAATTAAAATTTCTGGCTTTTGGGCACAGGGTGGTTCTGTTACAGCAGCATCATTAATTCCAATAATGTTAATTGCTTTTAGATATGGAGGGAAAACAGGTTTAATGGTTGGTGTGATACATGGATTAATTCAGTTAATAATCGGTCCATATGTTGTTCATCCAATTCAACTTCTTCTCGATTATCCAGTAGCTTTTGGCATGGTTGGTTTCTGTGGTTTTTTTCAAAAAAATAAAGTTTTAGGTATCACTATTGGATTACTTGGAAGGTTCCTTATGCATTTTATTTCTGGAATTATCTATTTTGCTCAATATGCTCCTGAGGGTTGGAATCCTTTTTATTATACTTTTATATACAATATAAGTTACATATTACCTGAAATAATAATTTCAATTGTTGTATTCAAACTTGCTGGAGAAAGAATAATAGAGATTCTACAAACAGAATCAGTAAGAAAATGATAAAATTGATTTATGAACAAAAAATTAATAATAGTTCTAAATGGAGAACTTTCAGATGATTTGGAGAAATATAAAAAAAGACTAATAGATAAACAAAATTTTATAATTGCTTGTGATGGTGGTTACAATAATTGCAAAAAATTAAACATTAAACCAGATTTAATTTTGGGTGATTTTGATTCCCTGCAGGAATTTGAGTTAAAAAATTCGATTAAATTTCCAAAAGAAAAAGATAAAAGTGATTTTGAGCTTGCAATTGATTATGGTTTTGAAAAGGGATTTAAAGATTTTGAAATATGGGGAGCAATTGGAAAAAGATTAGATCATACACTCTTCAATATTTCTTTATTATTAAGAATAAAAAAAGAGGGTGGTAATGCTATTATTTATCACCCTCCATACATTGTTTTCATAATAGATAAAGAATATAATTTTGGAGTTAGAAATAGCGGTTTTGTCTCTCTTTATCCTTTAACTTCAGAAATTAAAGGATTAACAATTAAAGGTATGAAATATGAATTGAATGAAAAAGATATATGTTTAGGATCAACAGAAACATTAAGTAATGAATTTATAGGTAAAGAAAGTTTTGTTAATTTTAAAGAAGGAATAATTTTAGTTATTTTGGAAGAGGCATAAGTTCATCAATTTTTTTTAAACATTTAGTACAAACATTAAGGTGCACAACTTTACCATTAACGACTCTTTTGATTTTATGTAAATTTGGTTTCCAAACTCTTCTTGTTTTTCTATGAGAGTGCGAAACACTATTACCAGTAACTGTTCCTTTTCCACATATATCACATCTTCTTGCCATTCTTTATATCCTCCTTAATAAAATCCATAGGATTCAATTATACTACATCTTTAAATTATATCAAAAAAGTTTACAAAAACAGGCAGCCT
>JGI11944J13513_1000481_pt1 | contig 38902 bp, 20 predicted proteins | sample TerdegcoTASludge_FD_13513 | JGI IMG/M metagenome (IMG submission 13513) | reverse complement strand
GTGACTGCATCGTCCGCGAGCTTCCCCGTGGTCACGGCCAGATCCGCGATGTGGTCACTGGCCACGGCGCCGTCCGCGATCTTATCGGCTGTGACTGCATCGTCCACGAGCTTCCCCGTGGTCACGGCGCCGTCCGCGAGCTTCCCCGTGGCCACGGCGCCGTCCGCGAGCTTCCCCGTGGTCACGGCACCGTCCGCGATGTCCTGGGGGATCACCGTCCCGTCCGCGATGTGATCACTGGTAACGTCGCCTGGTGCCAGGAGCTCGGGACCGTGCGCAACCGGCCCGATGTTAAAACGCCTGATTTGAGGGGACATGGCAGATCACCGTCAGCCCGTATACTCCATGACCAGGTCGATATCTGCGGTTGTCGCCCTGGAATTGACGATCTTGATATAAACCTCTGACCCTTTGGCGATTGCCAGGTTAGGTTTATAACAGTATTCCGGGGTCGCTCCGATCACGTTGGCCGGCACGAAATCCCGGGTATACGGGACGCCTGCCACGGCGATGTATACCTGGACGTTGTTTAGATTCCCAGGACTGTCCGCCCGTTCGGAGACTATGATCTTGGTCAGGGTAATGTCCCGATCCGGCGTCCATCGGAGCTCAGAATAGCTGCCGGTAGATATCGAGCCGGTGTTCAGGGCCTTAATGTACGGAGGCATGAGGGATCACCTCACGACCTCACGACTTCCAGGACCAACGTGATATACTGGTCCGTGGCTGCTGCTACTGTCAGGTTGCCGCCCGAATTGTTCACCAGGTCCACGGAGATCGTATGGTCCCCGGGAACGGTGATCGGGAGGTCATGAAGAGTGAATCCCTCCTCATCGGTGGTATCTGCCGGCGGCCGCGACATGGCCAGGGCGTCAATCCCGAGCGGGGCCACGTCCTTGGTCAGGACATCGAGTGGCGCACCATCGAGCTTAAACACCACACCGACCTGGCCGTCCAGGAGCCCGGAGACGCCCGGTTCGACCATGACCCGGCCGTTATAGACGAACGTCTCCGAGGTAAGCGGTGTGACGCTGTAGATCGTGATCGCCTGGTCCGCCGGCCACGTGTAGTCTGAGGAATAGAGCTTGGACTCCTCGTCGTAGGTCAGGTAGTGTTTCCCCTGTTCCTGGACCCGTGTCACCAGGTCCGCCGGGAACGCTTCTCCGGTGGCCAGCCTCACGATCTGGCCGACTATCCGGACCTTGTCACTACCTCCCCCCTGGATCCAGAACTGTTTGTCCGGCGGGACCACATAGAACAGGGCCCCCAGGTCGAGCGGTCCGGCCAGGTTAGCAGAGGTCCGGTGCATGGGTGCGATCCGGCCGATGATCGGTCCGGTCATGACACCGTCGATGATCAGGGTGACCCCCGCGGTCGAGTTCGTACCGATACGCCGAATGATGAACCCGCGGTCAGGCGGTGCCCGGTATGTGGTGCCTTCGGTCAGGACCTTGTCGAGCTTGTAGAAGTCGACCATTACCGATCCCTCCTCTCATGTGTGTATAGGAGGGACGGATTAACGGCCTCTCCACTGGCCCTTAAGTCCCTTGAGTCCCCGGAGGTTTTCGAGCATCCGCTGTTCCATATCAGAGGCTGTGACGGCCGGCATGGTGTCGATCCGGTCTACATGACCAGCCAGGAGCGGCTGGAACGATCGGACGAATTTATCGACTTTGGCCTCCCTCTTGGTGACGCCCTCGACCAGACGGTTGGCCCCGATGTTCTGCGCATACTGGGTCCAGTCCTGCATGGTGACGCCCTGGAGCCCACGTACCCGCCGTCTCTCGTCGATAGCCTCCTTCATACGTGCCGCGTATTTATCCTCCGCGGCGATTGCGGCCTCGATCGGGTCCTTCCGGGGTCTCGTGATCCCGTCGCTGTAACTCTTCTGCCCGACTGCCTTGATGTTGTCAATCTGGCGTTTCGTCCATTCCGCTGGCGGAATGATTCGGGTGACTTGTGCCATAACTGTGTATCACCAGGTTGGGAGGTATGGGGAAACAGTGAAAAAGTGCTGTCTGATATAGATAGGTAGTGCACTATGCCGACGATACCCGTCTATTTCGACGTTCTCACCTTGAAAAAGCTTGAACGCCTGGCGGACCTGGAAGACTTGACGGTCTCTAAGCTCGTCCAGCTGATCGTGAGGGGTTACTTCATCACGGCCGAGGAGGCGGCACGGTCACATGGCCCGACAACCGTACCGCCCGGTCAGTGAGTCATACCTCCTCGAATATTTGGGATATACGTACCCCCCAGGCAGCTACCAGACAAACGTCCCCCTGGGAGAGGCCGCAGTCCCGGCTGGTATGATCCTGACCGACGCGGAACGTCGGTTCATCTCCAAACCCTGGCAGCCATACGCCGACGCTGTGGTCTTACTACCCCGGGAAGTGGTCCTGATCGAGTGCAAGGTGCGAGACGACCGCGGTAAACTGGAGCAGCTGTTAGAATATGACTACCTGTTCCCCCGGACCGTCAGGTATCGGGACCACTGGAACAAACCGCGACACCTGGTCCTCCTGACCCCTAAAGACCAAGGTGAGTATACCCAGTTCCTGAAGAAGTACGGGGTCGACGTGGTCATCTACGCGCCGAACTGGATCCTCGAATACCTGGGATCTCTCCCGACCAGGGCAAGGAGGGGGACCGGGGGGAACGTTAGGATGTAATGGGACATCCCCCAGTCCTGCGTTTTTGCCGCTCGGCCCAGCGCCGCGCTGCAAAAACACAAGGGGGAGGGACACCCTCCTGGTCCCGCTAACACGCCCCCCATATACATTTTTGCTTTCTCAGTGTCGCAGCGTTCGATATCGAGGATCACACCCAAAAAAACGCTATAAAAGGTCCATATCACCCTTTTCGGGTGTCAGGGTCGGACCAGGCGGATCCAGGGTCCGGGATGTGTGAAAATTGAGGAGTTATCAACTGCTTACTATATAATAAGCAATTGACTTTATAGGAAAACCCACCTGACGGAGAAGTGAGCTTTCGGACCGGGAACGTCCCGCATGATCTCGAGTAGTCCACCAGGGGGAATACCGGACACGAGTAGTCCGGCCAGCTGATGAACGAGGCGGCGGGCCGTGATGTCGTAATACGGGGGATAATGTGGTTTCGTGGTCGGCTCGACGAATAACCGGATTGCCTCGACGGCCTTCTCCCCAGGAGATCCGACAAACCGCGGCGTTATGTTCATGCGTCCAATTTTCCATTCCCGCACCGCAAAACGGGCGGGAACCTGCGCCTGGAACTCGTAGATTTCATAGGGCGGCGGCAGGGTTTCTAATCTGTTGAGATCGATCATATCAAACCTCCAGCTCTGGCAGCACGTAAGAATTTCAACAATCGCAGATCCTCTTCGGAAATGTCAAAATTTTGATTTATAGAGGGTTGCGGAGGAGGACCTCCTGGTCCGGGGCCAGGACCTCCTGGGCCAGGCGATCCTGGAGAGATCCCCGGCCAGGATCCTGGACCAGGACCTCCCGGGGATGGTGGTTGCGCAGAATGAACATTCTGCGACAGGGGGTAGGGGGAGATCGCGGGTGCCGGTCCGGGTATTGACCCGGTGAGATCCTGGGGTCCAGCCTGGTGGTGCAGGGCCTCACGACGGGTCACGTCGAAGTACAGGGTCAGGGCGTTATAGAGTGTCTTCATGGCCTCTTTAGGGTCGCCCAGGTTCTCCAAGATCCACGATAACAGGGTGCGACAGTCCGGACACATCGTCGGCATAGACAGATCGAGCCTGGGGACCTTCTGCCGGCACATCATACAGTCCCCATACATCACGACATTTTCCGCGTGCTCGACTGTGGGGGGTGGTGCCATGTGCCCGTCTTCTGCACCGGACCGGGAGCGGTCGATCTCTGCCAGGCGCTGGTTGACGTAGTATTGCAGGGTCTTAACATTCCAGTGCAGAGTGATCGCGCTCTGTAGTGCTGCGTCGACCTCGACCGGAAAAGGTAACCGGGCGGCCTCCCGCACATGGCCGATTTGTAACTCGCCCCGACGGAGCGCGTCCTTGTACGTATCCGGGAGATCGACGATGGTGAGGTATAACCGTACCCAGTCCAGGGTATGGCCGGTGGCCGCCGCGAGCTCCTGGTCGCTCACCCCATGGTCCCTGGCACGGTGCAGGGCCTCCGCCACGTCCATAGGGTTCTGACTCCCCCGGGCCGTATTGGCCAGGAAGTTAAGGAGGATCGCCTGGGTCCCGTCGACCTCCGATATGGTGGCCGGGATCGTGTCATGGCCCATAGACTGCCAGATCTGGATCCGGTGCTCCCCGTCGATCAGTTCGTACTGGTCATCTCCGATCTCCCGGACCAGGATCGGATCGTTGAATCCATACGTCTGGATCGATGTTCGCAGTTCCTGTTCCTGTTCCTCTGTAAACGTCGCCCGGGCCCGGTCATCCGGGATCCGGATCGAGGCGATCGGGATCTCTGACTGTCTCATGTCGGCACGTCCTCGCTGGCCAGGCCTAACCCCCTGGCAATCCGCAATAATGTCAATTCCATCACAATCCTGGATTCCCACAAACCATATTCCCGCAACATGTCCATAAAGCCCGAATCGTCGAGCAGACCTTTTTTATACGCCGTTTTGGCGATAGTGATGATCTGTTTTACCATCTGGTGGTCCCGCTCCAGGTTAGCTAAGATCCTGAATTTCGCAATCTGTTGTTCGTTATACCCCAACATCGCAAGCTCCGCGGCCAGCTCGTCCTGTGTGGTGACGCCGTCCTTGAACCTGGCCAGAGCAACCCCCTGGCCGTAGCTGTAGACCTTCTCTTCGGGCGTCTCCTGCTTGATCTCCGCCGCCCGGGCGAGTTCGACCGATACAATCCGCTCGATCCGCTCTGACTGGATCCCGAGCTGGACCAGCCGGGCCTGGAGCTCGTCGAGTGTGATCTTACGGAGCCGATACTGTGTCCGGACAGCGTCGATCGCGTCTTTAATAGTCTCGTATCGGAATTGTTCTTCGGTCGCGCGGACGGAAAGTTCCACCTCCTCGGGGGTATAGTTCACGGACTCCAGGTCACGGCGGAGCGTCGAGGTATCGATCATCCCCCAAAGATATTGATTTTTCAGGGCGTTCCGGTAGGCCGTCCGTTCATCTTGAATAAGATTCAGCGCCTCCGCCCGTGCTACCAGGTCGAGCCATTGGGGGTGTAACCCGGTCTGACGGAGGAGGTCGCGGTGCTGGTCTGTGGTGATCAGTCCCCACCGTCGCATCATCCGTGCCTGTAACCGTTGCGGGAGATCGTAGATCAGGTCTGCCATGATGTCCCGGTCCGACCGCGATATACCCGGCCGGGGCATCGGGGAGTAGTCGTGCCATTCGACGTATTTGAGGAATTCGTCCTGACTGATCAGGCCCCGGAAAAACGCCGTCTGCATGTGGTTATAGGCTGGGAGGTCCCAGTGTGACCACCAGTACGCACGGGCCCAATAGTCAGAGTAGCCGTGCTCGCCCATGTATTTAATGAAGAAATCTGGTGTATTGTAGTCTTTAGGCATCAGGTGAACCTCACGGACCACAAATCGCACCAGGTCCTGGGGAGGGGGGAGTTTTTCGGTGAGCTTGAGGAAAGCCTCCGTGTAAAAGTCACTGTAGCCCCAGTAGTGGCAGAGTCGACGATAATGTTCCTTGTCAATCAATTGTTTATGTAGCATCTCCTCCGCCTCTGCCAGCCGGGGGAGATACGGGCGGAGCAGCGCATTATACGCATACTTGGACGGCTGGATAATCGCAGCCGTGACCACGACACCAGCCAAACCCCCCAGGATCAGCTTGAAGTTTGTGACGTCGTAGATCATGGCCTTGATCTCGTTGGGAATTATGTCCTTGAACGGGTGCAGAATGTCCCACACCGCGGTCATTCCCAACAAACCGCCCGCCGCCATGCCCGTGAGTCCTAACAGCGTGAGGCCCAAATTCTCGCCACGTTCTGGGGTGATCGGGGCAATCCCTGAGATAACATTCTGGATAGACCCCCAGACTGAGTACATCAGTGCATGGATCTGGCCGGCGATCCAGGAGAGGCCCCCCTTGATCTTCTCCTCCGCCGGGACGATCACGTCGGACCAGAGTTTTGACAGGACGTCGTATATGTATGATATCGCCGACTGGAAAGCAGACGCGATCGATTCCGGGAGGGCGGCCATCGCCCCGGTCAGGGTCTCGAATTTTCCAGACACCGCCGTCGTGATGTCCTCCCAGGCGCCGACGAGCATATCCCGGATCCCACCTGCCAGAGTATTAAATCCGTCCAGGTAGGTCTGTAGCAGAGTTCGGACGTAGTTCCAGCCGGCCGTAAATTCAGATTGAATGAGACCCCAGATATTGCCCAGGGACGAGCTTATCCAGGTCTGGACAACCCCCAGGCCCTCGAGGACGTTCGAGACTACCCCAGTCACCGCACCAGCGACCCTGTTGTAGATGGCCACGAGAAAATCCCAGATCCGCTGGGCCTGCGTCGTGACCCAGTCGACAACCGGGGCAATGAACGGTTTAATGACCTGGTTGTAAAACCCCTGCATCCACGGTATCAGGTTATCCCGGAGCCACTGGACCGACTGGCCGATGGGATCCGCAAACCCATGGATCTCTTGGATCCGGCCCTGCCAGAATGCCTGGATCTCGTTCCTCAGGTAATATTCGGGCCTTGGATCCTTGATGAAGGGCGTTTCCAGGTTCTGTTCCTGCCAGATCCTGAGTGCCAGGTATCGGGTGCGTTCGGCCGCGACCTGGGGATCCATCCCGGACAGGTCGACGAGTTCCACCATCGTCAGATCTTAATTTCCTGGCCGATGAATTGGCGGCGTTCGGCCTCCATACGCCTGATCTCCGTGGCCACAACGGCCAGCTGTTCTTCATGACTCTTTCCCTCGATCTGTTCGTAGGGGAGGGTCACAACCTTGGTCCGTAGGTGCTCGTCCTGGTAGGTGATTACCACATCTTTCTTTCCCATGCGTCCAGCCTCGGCTGACGGCAGGACTGTCATGTCCAATATCTTTACAGTGGGTGTTCCGTTGGTCATACATTACCCTGGTGCATATTGAGGTAAAGACATTATGCAGGTCCTTGACATCCGGAGACGGCCCGGATCAATCCATAACGTTCATGAGATCGTAAACAGATCGATGACAGCCTAACATCATCAACGTCGAGGCAATCCCGAAACAAAATTGCGCAAAGTGAATAAAACCGTACAGCCCCGGAATCTCTCTTCTGCGCAAGAGGGATTCTGCCGCAAAGCCGGACCACACCACCACCCCATAGGTGCGCGCCTATGGGCTGCGCGGTGAGGCAAAAAATGGGTTTACCCTACCGGCACAGGGCTGTCGACACGACCGGGTTTACGGACCCCGGAGGCGTGAGACGTGATCGATTTTGTCGCCACGATACTAAAAAGTTCCGCTCTCTTCGTTGCGGAACACGAGGGCGGCCGGCCCAATGCCCGCACACTGTATGCCACGACAGACAGTGCGTGGTCAGTTCTGATCCCCGTGTCCGTCCGCGGGACCGTGGTGTGGTATGACAAGGTATCGTATCTCGAAGTGGACCAGATCCATCCCGGGACACCATCAAGGACGATCGCGGTCCTGCACCACGACAAGGTCCCGGCCCCCGACCTGGAACGCCGGGCACCGGACCGGATCCGGAACACCTATTTCGTGACGGTATTTGAGACGGTCCGCGGGAAGTTCATGCGGTCCCGGACCATGAACCTCCCCGGGGGTGACCGGCAGTATTTTTACTTCTTCAAATCCGCCCTGGGCCGGCCGGGTGTAACAATGCGACTTAACTACCTGTTAGGTGGTCTGTTCCTCAATCGTGCACGTCGGATCCGTGAATCGCTCCCATTCCCTCCGTATGGGGGGCTGTCCGCGATAGTGGACTTTTTCGAGACCCTGGGGTCCAGGCTGTACGAACCTGGTAAACGATACATGGACCGGGTGCGGGGGTCAGCGGGATCCTCCAGGTCGGCCGACCAGGGGGGCCCCTCCGTTTCCTGTGCAGACGAGAATCGCGTCGCAGCGGCGATCCTGTCGTTATGTCAATATCTCCCCGCTGCGGGTCCGATGATCCGCGGGATTATCGCCATGTATTACGCCCGACACATCCCGCCCGGGGGTGGCTCCGGCCCCCCAAAAAAGTGAGGAACGACCATCCGGTAATACGGAGGAACACGATATGACCTACGCAACATGCAAGTGGTGTGGTCGACCCATCGACGGTCACGAGTCCATCCAGAGAGGGTATGGGTCGACGTGCTGGCGGAAAATCAAAAAGCAAACACGACAAAACGAGCAGCTGCTATCTGAAGGGCCGCGGACGATCGCGGACCAGGCCCTGGCCGCCCAGACGATAAGGGCCATACGGGCTTTGCTGGCGGACTGTGAACGTACAGAATGCACGTGTCATCATCACGTGCCGACCCGAGATATGGACATTCGGTCGTATGATCACCCGTGTGGGTATCACCTGCCCGGATTCGAGAACCCCCAATGGGTATACCTCGAATGCCCGTCATGTGGGTATCAGTGGTCCTGGTGGAAACTACACGGCCCCTCTCTCCAGGTCCTCGAGAACACCAGCAACCAGGACCAGCAGGGTGATCGGGAATGACAAAACCGCAGTACGTCCTGGTCCCCAGGGACGATTACGACGGGGCGATCCATCTCCCGGCCAGCATCAAACCGACCTCCCCGGCTATCATGGAAGCGCTCCGGATCCTGCAACGGGGAACCCGGCGTGACCTGGCCGTCCAGCTGGAACAGTTGACCCGGGAGATCTACCTGATCCGGGGAGAGATCGAACACCTGCATAAACTGATCCGACCGTCCCGGTCCGGTGTAAACGGAATGACAGGCATGGAGAGGAGGGAATAACCGTATGGCCCGGTATTGCCTGGTTAATAAGGACACTGGCGAGGTCCTTGAGACCATCAGTTACTACCAGATCATCGAGCGGAAAGAATACTTCCAGGAACAAGGGATCCTGGTCGAGGCCGTCAAACAGAGGGCCGATAAGTTCCCATATCGGAACAATCGGCGGTTCCATCGGCGGACTAAGGGCATAAACCGCCCGTTGCTATATGATGGTGAGGGATCTATCAGATCGAGATCCCACCCCTGACCAGGGGGAAAAATCCCTATTTTCTCTCGATTTTAAAAATTGGAGAATTCGAGCCATTATAGAGGCGTTTTATTGCAGTATATCGCCCGATCTCCTATGGGGTGGACCTTCAGGACCTGGCCGGGCGGGGTATCCCGGAGGGTGCAATCGTCACCCTCCCTTCGCGCTGCCCATGATCAGGCCGTAGTTGATGTGATACCAGCCGTTGGGATACGAGATGTAGTAATCCGTTTTCCCGGCTGCCTCCGCCTCTGCGACCTGCCGAAGGAGGAGTTGCGATGTCGCCTCGTCATGACCTGCGCAGAGCCAGCGCTTGGTCTCGTCGTTCATCCGCCATGCCCGTTCGGGTACGCATGGAGGGACGGGCGTATTGCCGGTCTGCGGGTCGTAGAAGACCTCGATCTGTTGCTTTTCGTCCTGGACCTGTTGCTTTTTCTGGTTCTCCAGGTATGCTGTAACCCAGCCGATGATAGCCAGGATCAGCATCCAGAGCGCATTCTGCATTTCAGGAGGGATTGTCACCATACGTCGTTCACCACGGTATGAGTCCGGCGGACAATCACCCCTCCGCCGCGGGGTGGTCAAATGTCTGTGCAAACGAAGTGAACTGGAACCGTCCAGACAGTCCGAACGGCGATCCGCTGGTGAGGACCCTCTGCGTGTACTGGTTCTCGGTCCAGGGCGTCCGGGACATCGAGCCGGCATAGACCGATCCCGTTCCGGACCCGGCGGCGTTAAACTCAAATCCGGCCAGGTCCGGGGTATCGGTCGATCCGGACTGGATCCCGGCCGCCCCCTGGTAGGATACCCCGGATCCTATCAGAGTCACGGCAGCCCTGAACGAGGAACAATACGGATTGGTTGCTGGTATTGACTCGTTCGGTGCCGGTCCCTCTCCGTTGATATTACACCCCCCGGCCGGCGACCCTGCACCATACCCCTCGTAGAGGAGGGTATCCGTGTAAACAGACGGGCCCGTCGACACGAAGTCCCGCTGTGACCAGGACAGTATCAGATCGCCGTTTTGGAGCCCGATATCTGACCTGTAGGACGAGCCGGCGTCTCCCCGGGCCGTCATAAAGTCATCTCCGACCGATCCAACCACGAGTTCCTGGCCGCACACGAGCGGCGGCGCAGACTGATTTGAGGTCGATACCTGCCAGACCAGCTCAGAACATCCAGACATCTGCGATCCTGTTGCTGCGATCTGCGCCGATATCAGCGCTGCCTGGACGCCTCCCGTTAGGGCAAGGGCTCCCGCAATACAGCAGAACACACACCCCAGCGCGATCGCGGTCCGGCGTCTCCGTTCAAACCTATTCATCCGTTATACCTCCTGTTCTCCATCAATGTGGTGAGCTCGAATGTCGATACCAAACACCCGGTGATTGAGCCGGCCGATCTCCTGCTCGTGGCGAGCGACCAGTGCAGTGACCTGGTCCAATTTCCGGGAGATCCGGCGGAGCGAGATGTAGACCGGGACCAGCAGGACAAACATGTCCCCGCCGATGACCAGGACCGTGCCAGGGTTGACGATGTCGAACATATTACCGGACCACCCCCATGTATCGCCCCTGGACCCGCGCAGGCCGGGGATACTGGCCGCCCCCGCCACTGGCCGGCACCTGTCCCAGACAGTACAGACCGTTGGTCCCTGTCGGCACATAGATACGGCCGTACTGGTCGATCGAAGGGCTCAAATATAGGCCCCTGGGAACAGTTACACTGTTTACCAGGGTTCCGTCAGACTCGTAGATCCGGACGTTATATGTCCCAGTACTCACATCGTTAATGTTACCCCAGATAACCCGGTTTTTACCATCGACGATCGCCCCGACTCGTATGTCGTTATACCCCGGGTTCTCCCAGAGCACGTGACCGTCAGAGTCGAGCGCCCCGATATACGCATAACTTCTGGAATGCCAGGAATAGAAGATTTCATCGTTCCACCCGATCGCCCCGACGTTGGCATGTCCCCCGGTGTTGTATACCCACCGGAGTGTCCCGTCTGGCCAAAGCGCAAAAATTTTGCCATCTTCGTTCCCTCCAACGAGCGTCCCGTCAGATAATACGAAAATGTTTCCCCCCTCGCATTCTGCGGCCGTGTGGGGGTATGACCAGACCAGGTTACCGGCCAGATCGAACGCCCGAAACTCGAGCATCGTCATGCAGACGATCCGGTCCATGTTCTTGGTAAACGTCGGGTATCCGTAGAACAGGTTCCCGGAGTCGCTGGGACCATACCACCGGAGTGTCCCGTTCGGATTGAGGGCCATTAGCTTGTTTGTCGATACATAGACCGCACCGTCCGGCCCGGCGGTGATCCCGCGTCGGAAATAATAGGTTGTTGTGTAGGACCAGACATCAGCCCCGGCCTGTGTGATCCGCCTGGTCTTCTTGGTGTTTCGGGCTGGGAACACGATAGTATTGTCGTCGAGGACTGGGGGGGTCATGAAGGCCGAGTCGTCATTGTAGGGGCTTGTCCGCCACCTATATCCGCCGTCTGGGTTGAGTGAGAGCAACCCTGACGCGCATACATACATATTCCCGTCTGAATCAAAGGCAGGACCCCCGCAGTTGTTAATACCCGTATAAGTCGCCACAAACACCGTTTGCAGATCTGTCCGGGCTACTATGGTGGTCCGCCGGCGGTTGCAGTAACCGTTCCCCCAGTTCGGCCAGCCTGTGTTCGCCAGTCCTGCCATCAGGTGATCACGTCCTCCAAGACCAGGATCCCTGTCACCGTCCCCCCGGTGGACACGGCCTTCGCCTGGAGCTCCCAGGAGTGGGACCCGTCCCCGTCAAAATACTGGCCGAACGGCCAGAAATCAACGTACATACCGTTATCCGGTGCGGCACCGACCCCGATCACGACCCCGGCTTTGAGGACCTGGAACAGGTGCGCTTTCGTGACAACAGCCTCGGCTTTGGCGATGTACGAACGGCGGCCGGCGATCGGTGTGTAACTGACGATCGTGGTCCAGGAGGACGTGTTGGTCGCTGCCGCGTTGACCTGGGTGAGAGCGGCCAGCGGCCGGGTCGCTATCGATGTGGGGTAGTCCGGGTCCTCGATCTGGACCGCTACCGATACCCCGCGTTGCCAGTCGGGAAACCCGCGAGCCATCTCTTAGTCACCGCCCAGGAGACCGGACGCGGCACGGATCGACCTGGTGATCGTCCTGGCCAGCCGCGTGGTGAGAGACTGTTCTTCTGTCATCGTTACGATCGACACATACACGGAATGGGAATAGGTATCGTCATCGTTGATCGCACGGATCGTGATCGTCATCGGGGATTCTGGCATCTCCCAATATTCGTCCCACTGGAGGGTATGATCCTCGGATCGGAACCAGGCGCCTTCGTTCGTCGGGAAAATCTGTTTGATCCCATACCAGATCGAGACCCCCATAAGACCCTGGGGTCCCGGGGGGAACTTGATCGAGACCATGCTGATCCAGTCCCCCTCGATCTCCAGGGTCTCACTGGCACTACCAGACGCGGCGGCCGTCAGCGTTGCGGTGTAGATCGCCACACCCACCGCCTCCGTCAGGCCTTAACCATAACGACGGTGATATCGAGCGTTGCCGTTCCACCTGGTGCGGCCGTGAGCGTTCCCGTCAGTGTCGTACTGGAGATCTCGAGCTGTACCCAGGCCACCACTGGCCCGTTAGACATCCCGCTGACATACCAGCCTATGATCTGGTTGCCTGCGGTGACCGTGGCCTGTTTCTGCGTATCCGATGGTCCGAATGACAAGGTAGCCGTTGCGAGTGCGAGCTTCCCCGTGGTCACGGCACCGTCAGCGAGCTTCCCCGTGGTCACGGCCAGATCCGCGATGTGGTCACTGGCCACGGCGCCGTCCGCGATCTTATCGGCTGTGACTGCATCGTCCGCGAGCTTCCCCGTGGTCACGGCGCCGTCCGCGAGCTTCCCCGTGGCCACGGCGCCGTCCGCGAGCTTCCCCGTGGTCACGGCACCGTCCGCGATGTCCTGGGGGATCACCGTCCCGTCCGCGATGTGATCACTGGTAACGTCGCCTGGTGCCAGGAGCTCGGGACCGTGCGCAACCGGCCCGATGTTAAAACGCCTGATTTGAGGGGACATGGCAGATCACCGTCAGCCCGTATACTCCATGACCAGGTCGATATCTGCGGTTGTCGCCCTGGAATTGACGATCTTGATATAAACCTCTGACCCTTTGGCGATTGCCAGGTTAGGTTTATAACAGTATTCCGGGGTCGCTCCGATCACGTTGGCCGGCACGAAATCCCGGGTATACGGGACGCCTGCCACGGCGATGTATACCTGGACGTTGTTTAGATTCCCAGGACTGTCCGCCCGTTCGGAGACTATGATCTTGGTCAGGGTAATGTCCCGATCCGGCGTCCATCGGAGCTCAGAATAGCTGCCGGTAGATATCGAGCCGGTGTTCAGGGCCTTAATGTACGGAGGCATGAGGGATCACCTCACGACCTCACGACTTCCAGGACCAACGTGATATACTGGTCCGTGGCTGCTGCTACTGTCAGGTTGCCGCCCGAATTGTTCACCAGGTCCACGGAGATCGTATGGTCCCCGGGAACGGTGATCGGGAGGTCATGAAGAGTGAATCCCTCCTCATCGGTGGTATCTGCCGGCGGCCGCGACATGGCCAGGGCGTCAATCCCGAGCGGGGCCACGTCCTTGGTCAGGACATCGAGTGGCGCACCATCGAGCTTAAACACCACACCGACCTGGCCGTCCAGGAGCCCGGAGACGCCCGGTTCGACCATGACCCGGCCGTTATAGACGAACGTCTCCGAGGTAAGCGGTGTGACGCTGTAGATCGTGATCGCCTGGTCCGCCGGCCACGTGTAGTCTGAGGAATAGAGCTTGGACTCCTCGTCGTAGGTCAGGTAGTGTTTCCCCTGTTCCTGGACCCGTGTCACCAGGTCCGCCGGGAACGCTTCTCCGGTGGCCAGCCTCACGATCTGGCCGACTATCCGGACCTTGTCACTACCTCCCCCCTGGATCCAGAACTGTTTGTCCGGCGGGACCACATAGAACAGGGCCCCCAGGTCGAGCGGTCCGGCCAGGTTAGCAGAGGTCCGGTGCATGGGTGCGATCCGGCCGATGATCGGTCCGGTCATGACACCGTCGATGATCAGGGTGACCCCCGCGGTCGAGTTCGTACCGATACGCCGAATGATGAACCCGCGGTCAGGCGGTGCCCGGTATGTGGTGCCTTCGGTCAGGACCTTGTCGAGCTTGTAGAAGTCGACCATTACCGATCCCTCCTCTCATGTGTGTATAGGAGGGACGGATTAACGGCCTCTCCACTGGCCCTTAAGTCCCTTGAGTCCCCGGAGGTTTTCGAGCATCCGCTGTTCCATATCAGAGGCTGTGACGGCCGGCATGGTGTCGATCCGGTCTACATGACCAGCCAGGAGCGGCTGGAACGATCGGACGAATTTATCGACTTTGGCCTCCCTCTTGGTGACGCCCTCGACCAGACGGTTGGCCCCGATGTTCTGCGCATACTGGGTCCAGTCCTGCATGGTGACGCCCTGGAGCCCACGTACCCGCCGTCTCTCGTCGATAGCCTCCTTCATACGTGCCGCGTATTTATCCTCCGCGGCGATTGCGGCCTCGATCGGGTCCTTCCGGGGTCTCGTGATCCCGTCGCTGTAACTCTTCTGCCCGACTGCCTTGATGTTGTCAATCTGGCGTTTCGTCCATTCCGCTGGCGGAATGATTCGGGTGACTTGTGCCATAACTGTGTATCACCAGGTTGGGAGGTATGGGGAAACAGTGAAAAAGTGCTGTCTGATATAGATAGGTAGTGCACTATGCCGACGATACCCGTCTATTTCGACGTTCTCACCTTGAAAAAGCTTGAACGCCTGGCGGACCTGGAAGACTTGACGGTCTCTAAGCTCGTCCAGCTGATCGTGAGGGGTTACTTCATCACGGCCGAGGAGGCGGCACGGTCACATGGCCCGACAACCGTACCGCCCGGTCAGTGAGTCATACCTCCTCGAATATTTGGGATATACGTACCCCCCAGGCAGCTACCAGACAAACGTCCCCCTGGGAGAGGCCGCAGTCCCGGCTGGTATGATCCTGACCGACGCGGAACGTCGGTTCATCTCCAAACCCTGGCAGCCATACGCCGACGCTGTGGTCTTACTACCCCGGGAAGTGGTCCTGATCGAGTGCAAGGTGCGAGACGACCGCGGTAAACTGGAGCAGCTGTTAGAATATGACTACCTGTTCCCCCGGACCGTCAGGTATCGGGACCACTGGAACAAACCGCGACACCTGGTCCTCCTGACCCCTAAAGACCAAGGTGAGTATACCCAGTTCCTGAAGAAGTACGGGGTCGACGTGGTCATCTACGCGCCGAACTGGATCCTCGAATACCTGGGATCTCTCCCGACCAGGGCAAGGAGGGGGACCGGGGGGAACGTTAGGATGTAATGGGACATCCCCCAGTCCTGCGTTTTTGCCGCTCGGCCCAGCGCCGCGCTGCAAAAACACAAGGGGGAGGGACACCCTCCTGGTCCCGCTAACACGCCCCCCATATACATTTTTGCTTTCTCAGTGTCGCAGCGTTCGATATCGAGGATCACACCCAAAAAAACGCTATAAAAGGTCCATATCACCCTTTTCGGGTGTCAGGGTCGGACCAGGCGGATCCAGGGTCCGGGATGTGTGAAAATTGAGGAGTTATCAACTGCTTACTATATAATAAGCAATTGACTTTATAGGAAAACCCACCTGACGGAGAAGTGAGCTTTCGGACCGGGAACGTCCCGCATGATCTCGAGTAGTCCACCAGGGGGAATACCGGACACGAGTAGTCCGGCCAGCTGATGAACGAGGCGGCGGGCCGTGATGTCGTAATACGGGGGATAATGTGGTTTCGTGGTCGGCTCGACGAATAACCGGATTGCCTCGACGGCCTTCTCCCCAGGAGATCCGACAAACCGCGGCGTTATGTTCATGCGTCCAATTTTCCATTCCCGCACCGCAAAACGGGCGGGAACCTGCGCCTGGAACTCGTAGATTTCATAGGGCGGCGGCAGGGTTTCTAATCTGTTGAGATCGATCATATCAAACCTCCAGCTCTGGCAGCACGTAAGAATTTCAACAATCGCAGATCCTCTTCGGAAATGTCAAAATTTTGATTTATAGAGGGTTGCGGAGGAGGACCTCCTGGTCCGGGGCCAGGACCTCCTGGGCCAGGCGATCCTGGAGAGATCCCCGGCCAGGATCCTGGACCAGGACCTCCCGGGGATGGTGGTTGCGCAGAATGAACATTCTGCGACAGGGGGTAGGGGGAGATCGCGGGTGCCGGTCCGGGTATTGACCCGGTGAGATCCTGGGGTCCAGCCTGGTGGTGCAGGGCCTCACGACGGGTCACGTCGAAGTACAGGGTCAGGGCGTTATAGAGTGTCTTCATGGCCTCTTTAGGGTCGCCCAGGTTCTCCAAGATCCACGATAACAGGGTGCGACAGTCCGGACACATCGTCGGCATAGACAGATCGAGCCTGGGGACCTTCTGCCGGCACATCATACAGTCCCCATACATCACGACATTTTCCGCGTGCTCGACTGTGGGGGGTGGTGCCATGTGCCCGTCTTCTGCACCGGACCGGGAGCGGTCGATCTCTGCCAGGCGCTGGTTGACGTAGTATTGCAGGGTCTTAACATTCCAGTGCAGAGTGATCGCGCTCTGTAGTGCTGCGTCGACCTCGACCGGAAAAGGTAACCGGGCGGCCTCCCGCACATGGCCGATTTGTAACTCGCCCCGACGGAGCGCGTCCTTGTACGTATCCGGGAGATCGACGATGGTGAGGTATAACCGTACCCAGTCCAGGGTATGGCCGGTGGCCGCCGCGAGCTCCTGGTCGCTCACCCCATGGTCCCTGGCACGGTGCAGGGCCTCCGCCACGTCCATAGGGTTCTGACTCCCCCGGGCCGTATTGGCCAGGAAGTTAAGGAGGATCGCCTGGGTCCCGTCGACCTCCGATATGGTGGCCGGGATCGTGTCATGGCCCATAGACTGCCAGATCTGGATCCGGTGCTCCCCGTCGATCAGTTCGTACTGGTCATCTCCGATCTCCCGGACCAGGATCGGATCGTTGAATCCATACGTCTGGATCGATGTTCGCAGTTCCTGTTCCTGTTCCTCTGTAAACGTCGCCCGGGCCCGGTCATCCGGGATCCGGATCGAGGCGATCGGGATCTCTGACTGTCTCATGTCGGCACGTCCTCGCTGGCCAGGCCTAACCCCCTGGCAATCCGCAATAATGTCAATTCCATCACAATCCTGGATTCCCACAAACCATATTCCCGCAACATGTCCATAAAGCCCGAATCGTCGAGCAGACCTTTTTTATACGCCGTTTTGGCGATAGTGATGATCTGTTTTACCATCTGGTGGTCCCGCTCCAGGTTAGCTAAGATCCTGAATTTCGCAATCTGTTGTTCGTTATACCCCAACATCGCAAGCTCCGCGGCCAGCTCGTCCTGTGTGGTGACGCCGTCCTTGAACCTGGCCAGAGCAACCCCCTGGCCGTAGCTGTAGACCTTCTCTTCGGGCGTCTCCTGCTTGATCTCCGCCGCCCGGGCGAGTTCGACCGATACAATCCGCTCGATCCGCTCTGACTGGATCCCGAGCTGGACCAGCCGGGCCTGGAGCTCGTCGAGTGTGATCTTACGGAGCCGATACTGTGTCCGGACAGCGTCGATCGCGTCTTTAATAGTCTCGTATCGGAATTGTTCTTCGGTCGCGCGGACGGAAAGTTCCACCTCCTCGGGGGTATAGTTCACGGACTCCAGGTCACGGCGGAGCGTCGAGGTATCGATCATCCCCCAAAGATATTGATTTTTCAGGGCGTTCCGGTAGGCCGTCCGTTCATCTTGAATAAGATTCAGCGCCTCCGCCCGTGCTACCAGGTCGAGCCATTGGGGGTGTAACCCGGTCTGACGGAGGAGGTCGCGGTGCTGGTCTGTGGTGATCAGTCCCCACCGTCGCATCATCCGTGCCTGTAACCGTTGCGGGAGATCGTAGATCAGGTCTGCCATGATGTCCCGGTCCGACCGCGATATACCCGGCCGGGGCATCGGGGAGTAGTCGTGCCATTCGACGTATTTGAGGAATTCGTCCTGACTGATCAGGCCCCGGAAAAACGCCGTCTGCATGTGGTTATAGGCTGGGAGGTCCCAGTGTGACCACCAGTACGCACGGGCCCAATAGTCAGAGTAGCCGTGCTCGCCCATGTATTTAATGAAGAAATCTGGTGTATTGTAGTCTTTAGGCATCAGGTGAACCTCACGGACCACAAATCGCACCAGGTCCTGGGGAGGGGGGAGTTTTTCGGTGAGCTTGAGGAAAGCCTCCGTGTAAAAGTCACTGTAGCCCCAGTAGTGGCAGAGTCGACGATAATGTTCCTTGTCAATCAATTGTTTATGTAGCATCTCCTCCGCCTCTGCCAGCCGGGGGAGATACGGGCGGAGCAGCGCATTATACGCATACTTGGACGGCTGGATAATCGCAGCCGTGACCACGACACCAGCCAAACCCCCCAGGATCAGCTTGAAGTTTGTGACGTCGTAGATCATGGCCTTGATCTCGTTGGGAATTATGTCCTTGAACGGGTGCAGAATGTCCCACACCGCGGTCATTCCCAACAAACCGCCCGCCGCCATGCCCGTGAGTCCTAACAGCGTGAGGCCCAAATTCTCGCCACGTTCTGGGGTGATCGGGGCAATCCCTGAGATAACATTCTGGATAGACCCCCAGACTGAGTACATCAGTGCATGGATCTGGCCGGCGATCCAGGAGAGGCCCCCCTTGATCTTCTCCTCCGCCGGGACGATCACGTCGGACCAGAGTTTTGACAGGACGTCGTATATGTATGATATCGCCGACTGGAAAGCAGACGCGATCGATTCCGGGAGGGCGGCCATCGCCCCGGTCAGGGTCTCGAATTTTCCAGACACCGCCGTCGTGATGTCCTCCCAGGCGCCGACGAGCATATCCCGGATCCCACCTGCCAGAGTATTAAATCCGTCCAGGTAGGTCTGTAGCAGAGTTCGGACGTAGTTCCAGCCGGCCGTAAATTCAGATTGAATGAGACCCCAGATATTGCCCAGGGACGAGCTTATCCAGGTCTGGACAACCCCCAGGCCCTCGAGGACGTTCGAGACTACCCCAGTCACCGCACCAGCGACCCTGTTGTAGATGGCCACGAGAAAATCCCAGATCCGCTGGGCCTGCGTCGTGACCCAGTCGACAACCGGGGCAATGAACGGTTTAATGACCTGGTTGTAAAACCCCTGCATCCACGGTATCAGGTTATCCCGGAGCCACTGGACCGACTGGCCGATGGGATCCGCAAACCCATGGATCTCTTGGATCCGGCCCTGCCAGAATGCCTGGATCTCGTTCCTCAGGTAATATTCGGGCCTTGGATCCTTGATGAAGGGCGTTTCCAGGTTCTGTTCCTGCCAGATCCTGAGTGCCAGGTATCGGGTGCGTTCGGCCGCGACCTGGGGATCCATCCCGGACAGGTCGACGAGTTCCACCATCGTCAGATCTTAATTTCCTGGCCGATGAATTGGCGGCGTTCGGCCTCCATACGCCTGATCTCCGTGGCCACAACGGCCAGCTGTTCTTCATGACTCTTTCCCTCGATCTGTTCGTAGGGGAGGGTCACAACCTTGGTCCGTAGGTGCTCGTCCTGGTAGGTGATTACCACATCTTTCTTTCCCATGCGTCCAGCCTCGGCTGACGGCAGGACTGTCATGTCCAATATCTTTACAGTGGGTGTTCCGTTGGTCATACATTACCCTGGTGCATATTGAGGTAAAGACATTATGCAGGTCCTTGACATCCGGAGACGGCCCGGATCAATCCATAACGTTCATGAGATCGTAAACAGATCGATGACAGCCTAACATCATCAACGTCGAGGCAATCCCGAAACAAAATTGCGCAAAGTGAATAAAACCGTACAGCCCCGGAATCTCTCTTCTGCGCAAGAGGGATTCTGCCGCAAAGCCGGACCACACCACCACCCCATAGGTGCGCGCCTATGGGCTGCGCGGTGAGGCAAAAAATGGGTTTACCCTACCGGCACAGGGCTGTCGACACGACCGGGTTTACGGACCCCGGAGGCGTGAGACGTGATCGATTTTGTCGCCACGATACTAAAAAGTTCCGCTCTCTTCGTTGCGGAACACGAGGGCGGCCGGCCCAATGCCCGCACACTGTATGCCACGACAGACAGTGCGTGGTCAGTTCTGATCCCCGTGTCCGTCCGCGGGACCGTGGTGTGGTATGACAAGGTATCGTATCTCGAAGTGGACCAGATCCATCCCGGGACACCATCAAGGACGATCGCGGTCCTGCACCACGACAAGGTCCCGGCCCCCGACCTGGAACGCCGGGCACCGGACCGGATCCGGAACACCTATTTCGTGACGGTATTTGAGACGGTCCGCGGGAAGTTCATGCGGTCCCGGACCATGAACCTCCCCGGGGGTGACCGGCAGTATTTTTACTTCTTCAAATCCGCCCTGGGCCGGCCGGGTGTAACAATGCGACTTAACTACCTGTTAGGTGGTCTGTTCCTCAATCGTGCACGTCGGATCCGTGAATCGCTCCCATTCCCTCCGTATGGGGGGCTGTCCGCGATAGTGGACTTTTTCGAGACCCTGGGGTCCAGGCTGTACGAACCTGGTAAACGATACATGGACCGGGTGCGGGGGTCAGCGGGATCCTCCAGGTCGGCCGACCAGGGGGGCCCCTCCGTTTCCTGTGCAGACGAGAATCGCGTCGCAGCGGCGATCCTGTCGTTATGTCAATATCTCCCCGCTGCGGGTCCGATGATCCGCGGGATTATCGCCATGTATTACGCCCGACACATCCCGCCCGGGGGTGGCTCCGGCCCCCCAAAAAAGTGAGGAACGACCATCCGGTAATACGGAGGAACACGATATGACCTACGCAACATGCAAGTGGTGTGGTCGACCCATCGACGGTCACGAGTCCATCCAGAGAGGGTATGGGTCGACGTGCTGGCGGAAAATCAAAAAGCAAACACGACAAAACGAGCAGCTGCTATCTGAAGGGCCGCGGACGATCGCGGACCAGGCCCTGGCCGCCCAGACGATAAGGGCCATACGGGCTTTGCTGGCGGACTGTGAACGTACAGAATGCACGTGTCATCATCACGTGCCGACCCGAGATATGGACATTCGGTCGTATGATCACCCGTGTGGGTATCACCTGCCCGGATTCGAGAACCCCCAATGGGTATACCTCGAATGCCCGTCATGTGGGTATCAGTGGTCCTGGTGGAAACTACACGGCCCCTCTCTCCAGGTCCTCGAGAACACCAGCAACCAGGACCAGCAGGGTGATCGGGAATGACAAAACCGCAGTACGTCCTGGTCCCCAGGGACGATTACGACGGGGCGATCCATCTCCCGGCCAGCATCAAACCGACCTCCCCGGCTATCATGGAAGCGCTCCGGATCCTGCAACGGGGAACCCGGCGTGACCTGGCCGTCCAGCTGGAACAGTTGACCCGGGAGATCTACCTGATCCGGGGAGAGATCGAACACCTGCATAAACTGATCCGACCGTCCCGGTCCGGTGTAAACGGAATGACAGGCATGGAGAGGAGGGAATAACCGTATGGCCCGGTATTGCCTGGTTAATAAGGACACTGGCGAGGTCCTTGAGACCATCAGTTACTACCAGATCATCGAGCGGAAAGAATACTTCCAGGAACAAGGGATCCTGGTCGAGGCCGTCAAACAGAGGGCCGATAAGTTCCCATATCGGAACAATCGGCGGTTCCATCGGCGGACTAAGGGCATAAACCGCCCGTTGCTATATGATGGTGAGGGATCTATCAGATCGAGATCCCACCCCTGACCAGGGGGAAAAATCCCTATTTTCTCTCGATTTTAAAAATTGGAGAATTCGAGCCATTATAGAGGCGTTTTATTGCAGTATATCGCCCGATCTCCTATGGGGTGGACCTTCAGGACCTGGCCGGGCGGGGTATCCCGGAGGGTGCAATCGTCACCCTCCCTTCGCGCTGCCCATGATCAGGCCGTAGTTGATGTGATACCAGCCGTTGGGATACGAGATGTAGTAATCCGTTTTCCCGGCTGCCTCCGCCTCTGCGACCTGCCGAAGGAGGAGTTGCGATGTCGCCTCGTCATGACCTGCGCAGAGCCAGCGCTTGGTCTCGTCGTTCATCCGCCATGCCCGTTCGGGTACGCATGGAGGGACGGGCGTATTGCCGGTCTGCGGGTCGTAGAAGACCTCGATCTGTTGCTTTTCGTCCTGGACCTGTTGCTTTTTCTGGTTCTCCAGGTATGCTGTAACCCAGCCGATGATAGCCAGGATCAGCATCCAGAGCGCATTCTGCATTTCAGGAGGGATTGTCACCATACGTCGTTCACCACGGTATGAGTCCGGCGGACAATCACCCCTCCGCCGCGGGGTGGTCAAATGTCTGTGCAAACGAAGTGAACTGGAACCGTCCAGACAGTCCGAACGGCGATCCGCTGGTGAGGACCCTCTGCGTGTACTGGTTCTCGGTCCAGGGCGTCCGGGACATCGAGCCGGCATAGACCGATCCCGTTCCGGACCCGGCGGCGTTAAACTCAAATCCGGCCAGGTCCGGGGTATCGGTCGATCCGGACTGGATCCCGGCCGCCCCCTGGTAGGATACCCCGGATCCTATCAGAGTCACGGCAGCCCTGAACGAGGAACAATACGGATTGGTTGCTGGTATTGACTCGTTCGGTGCCGGTCCCTCTCCGTTGATATTACACCCCCCGGCCGGCGACCCTGCACCATACCCCTCGTAGAGGAGGGTATCCGTGTAAACAGACGGGCCCGTCGACACGAAGTCCCGCTGTGACCAGGACAGTATCAGATCGCCGTTTTGGAGCCCGATATCTGACCTGTAGGACGAGCCGGCGTCTCCCCGGGCCGTCATAAAGTCATCTCCGACCGATCCAACCACGAGTTCCTGGCCGCACACGAGCGGCGGCGCAGACTGATTTGAGGTCGATACCTGCCAGACCAGCTCAGAACATCCAGACATCTGCGATCCTGTTGCTGCGATCTGCGCCGATATCAGCGCTGCCTGGACGCCTCCCGTTAGGGCAAGGGCTCCCGCAATACAGCAGAACACACACCCCAGCGCGATCGCGGTCCGGCGTCTCCGTTCAAACCTATTCATCCGTTATACCTCCTGTTCTCCATCAATGTGGTGAGCTCGAATGTCGATACCAAACACCCGGTGATTGAGCCGGCCGATCTCCTGCTCGTGGCGAGCGACCAGTGCAGTGACCTGGTCCAATTTCCGGGAGATCCGGCGGAGCGAGATGTAGACCGGGACCAGCAGGACAAACATGTCCCCGCCGATGACCAGGACCGTGCCAGGGTTGACGATGTCGAACATATTACCGGACCACCCCCATGTATCGCCCCTGGACCCGCGCAGGCCGGGGATACTGGCCGCCCCCGCCACTGGCCGGCACCTGTCCCAGACAGTACAGACCGTTGGTCCCTGTCGGCACATAGATACGGCCGTACTGGTCGATCGAAGGGCTCAAATATAGGCCCCTGGGAACAGTTACACTGTTTACCAGGGTTCCGTCAGACTCGTAGATCCGGACGTTATATGTCCCAGTACTCACATCGTTAATGTTACCCCAGATAACCCGGTTTTTACCATCGACGATCGCCCCGACTCGTATGTCGTTATACCCCGGGTTCTCCCAGAGCACGTGACCGTCAGAGTCGAGCGCCCCGATATACGCATAACTTCTGGAATGCCAGGAATAGAAGATTTCATCGTTCCACCCGATCGCCCCGACGTTGGCATGTCCCCCGGTGTTGTATACCCACCGGAGTGTCCCGTCTGGCCAAAGCGCAAAAATTTTGCCATCTTCGTTCCCTCCAACGAGCGTCCCGTCAGATAATACGAAAATGTTTCCCCCCTCGCATTCTGCGGCCGTGTGGGGGTATGACCAGACCAGGTTACCGGCCAGATCGAACGCCCGAAACTCGAGCATCGTCATGCAGACGATCCGGTCCATGTTCTTGGTAAACGTCGGGTATCCGTAGAACAGGTTCCCGGAGTCGCTGGGACCATACCACCGGAGTGTCCCGTTCGGATTGAGGGCCATTAGCTTGTTTGTCGATACATAGACCGCACCGTCCGGCCCGGCGGTGATCCCGCGTCGGAAATAATAGGTTGTTGTGTAGGACCAGACATCAGCCCCGGCCTGTGTGATCCGCCTGGTCTTCTTGGTGTTTCGGGCTGGGAACACGATAGTATTGTCGTCGAGGACTGGGGGGGTCATGAAGGCCGAGTCGTCATTGTAGGGGCTTGTCCGCCACCTATATCCGCCGTCTGGGTTGAGTGAGAGCAACCCTGACGCGCATACATACATATTCCCGTCTGAATCAAAGGCAGGACCCCCGCAGTTGTTAATACCCGTATAAGTCGCCACAAACACCGTTTGCAGATCTGTCCGGGCTACTATGGTGGTCCGCCGGCGGTTGCAGTAACCGTTCCCCCAGTTCGGCCAGCCTGTGTTCGCCAGTCCTGCCATCAGGTGATCACGTCCTCCAAGACCAGGATCCCTGTCACCGTCCCCCCGGTGGACACGGCCTTCGCCTGGAGCTCCCAGGAGTGGGACCCGTCCCCGTCAAAATACTGGCCGAACGGCCAGAAATCAACGTACATACCGTTATCCGGTGCGGCACCGACCCCGATCACGACCCCGGCTTTGAGGACCTGGAACAGGTGCGCTTTCGTGACAACAGCCTCGGCTTTGGCGATGTACGAACGGCGGCCGGCGATCGGTGTGTAACTGACGATCGTGGTCCAGGAGGACGTGTTGGTCGCTGCCGCGTTGACCTGGGTGAGAGCGGCCAGCGGCCGGGTCGCTATCGATGTGGGGTAGTCCGGGTCCTCGATCTGGACCGCTACCGATACCCCGCGTTGCCAGTCGGGAAACCCGCGAGCCATCTCTTAGTCACCGCCCAGGAGACCGGACGCGGCACGGATCGACCTGGTGATCGTCCTGGCCAGCCGCGTGGTGAGAGACTGTTCTTCTGTCATCGTTACGATCGACACATACACGGAATGGGAATAGGTATCGTCATCGTTGATCGCACGGATCGTGATCGTCATCGGGGATTCTGGCATCTCCCAATATTCGTCCCACTGGAGGGTATGATCCTCGGATCGGAACCAGGCGCCTTCGTTCGTCGGGAAAATCTGTTTGATCCCATACCAGATCGAGACCCCCATAAGACCCTGGGGTCCCGGGGGGAACTTGATCGAGACCATGCTGATCCAGTCCCCCTCGATCTCCAGGGTCTCACTGGCACTACCAGACGCGGCGGCCGTCAGCGTTGCGGTGTAGATCGCCACACCCACCGCCTCCGTCAGGCCTTAACCATAACGACGGTGATATCGAGCGTTGCCGTTCCACCTGGTGCGGCCGTGAGCGTTCCCGTCAGTGTCGTACTGGAGATCTCGAGCTGTACCCAGGCCACCACTGGCCCGTTAGACATCCCGCTGACATACCAGCCTATGATCTGGTTGCCTGCGGTGACCGTGGCCTGTTTCTGCGTATCCGATGGTCCGAATGACAAGGTAGCCGTTGCGAGTGCGAGCTTCCCCGTGGTCACGGCACCGTCAGCGAGCTTCCCCGTGGTCACGGCCAGATCCGCGATGTGGTCACTGGCCACGGCGCCGTCCGCGATCTTATCGGCTGTGACTGCATCGTCCACGAGCTTCCCCGTGGTCACGGCGCCGTCCGCGAGCTTCCCCGTGGCCACGGCGCCGTCCGCGAGCTTCCCCGTGGTCACGGCACCGTCCGCGATGTCCTGGGGGATCACCGTCCCGTCCGCGATGTGATCACTGGTAACGTCGCCTGGTGCCAGGAGCTCGGGACCGTGCGCAACCGGCCCGATGTTAAAACGCCTGATTTGAGGGGACATGGCAGATCACCGTCAGCCCGTATACTCCATGACCAGGTCGATATCTGCGGTTGTCGCCCTGGAATTGACGATCTTGATATAAACCTCTGACCCTTTGGCGATTGCCAGGTTAGGTTTATAACAGTATTCCGGGGTCGCTCCGATCACGTTGGCCGGCACGAAATCCCGGGTATACGGGACGCCTGCCACGGCGATGTATACCTGGACGTTGTTTAGATTCCCAGGACTGTCCGCCCGTTCGGAGACTATGATCTTGGTCAGGGTAATGTCCCGATCCGGCGTCCATCGGAGCTCAGAATAGCTGCCGGTAGATATCGAGCCGGTGTTCAGGGCCTTAATGTACGGAGGCATGAGGGATCACCTCACGACCTCACGACTTCCAGGACCAACGTGATATACTGGTCCGTGGCTGCTGCTACTGTCAGGTTGCCGCCCGAATTGTTCACCAGGTCCACGGAGATCGTATGGTCCCCGGGAACGGTGATCGGGAGGTCATGAAGAGTGAATCCCTCCTCATCGGTGGTATCTGCCGGCGGCCGCGACATGGCCAGGGCGTCAATCCCGAGCGGGGCCACGTCCTTGGTCAGGACATCGAGTGGCGCACCATCGAGCTTAAACACCACACCGACCTGGCCGTCCAGGAGCCCGGAGACGCCCGGTTCGACCATGACCCGGCCGTTATAGACGAACGTCTCCGAGGTAAGCGGTGTGACGCTGTAGATCGTGATCGCCTGGTCCGCCGGCCACGTGTAGTCTGAGGAATAGAGCTTGGACTCCTCGTCGTAGGTCAGGTAGTGTTTCCCCTGTTCCTGGACCCGTGTCACCAGGTCCGCCGGGAACGCTTCTCCGGTGGCCAGCCTCACGATCTGGCCGACTATCCGGACCTTGTCACTACCTCCCCCCTGGATCCAGAACTGTTTGTCCGGCGGGACCACATAGAACAGGGCCCCCAGGTCGAGCGGTCCGGCCAGGTTAGCAGAGGTCCGGTGCATGGGTGCGATCCGGCCGATGATCGGTCCGGTCATGACACCGTCGATGATCAGGGTGACCCCCGCGGTCGAGTTCGTACCGATACGCCGAATGATGAACCCGCGGTCAGGCGGTGCCCGGTATGTGGTGCCTTCGGTCAGGACCTTGTCGAGCTTGTAGAAGTCGACCATTACCGATCCCTCCTCTCATGTGTGTATAGGAGGGACGGATTAACGGCCTCTCCACTGGCCCTTAAGTCCCTTGAGTCCCCGGAGGTTTTCGAGCATCCGCTGTTCCATATCAGAGGCTGTGACGGCCGGCATGGTGTCGATCCGGTCTACATGACCAGCCAGGAGCGGCTGGAACGATCGGACGAATTTATCGACTTTGGCCTCCCTCTTGGTGACGCCCTCGACCAGACGGTTGGCCCCGATGTTCTGCGCATACTGGGTCCAGTCCTGCATGGTGACGCCCTGGAGCCCACGTACCCGCCGTCTCTCGTCGATAGCCTCCTTCATACGTGCCGCGTATTTATCCTCCGCGGCGATTGCGGCCTCGATCGGGTCCTTCCGGGGTCTCGTGATCCCGTCGCTGTAACTCTTCTGCCCGACTGCCTTGATGTTGTCAATCTGGCGTTTCGTCCATTCCGCTGGCGGAATGATTCGGGTGACTTGTGCCATAACTGTGTATCACCAGGTTGGGAGGTATGGGGAAACAGTGAAAAAGTGCTGTCTGATATAGATAGGTAGTGCACTATGCCGACGATACCCGTCTATTTCGACGTTCTCACCTTGAAAAAGCTTGAACGCCTGGCGGACCTGGAAGACTTGACGGTCTCTAAGCTCGTCCAGCTGATCGTGAGGGGTTACTTCATCACGGCCGAGGAGGCGGCACGGTCACATGGCCCGACAACCGTACCGCCCGGTCAGTGAGTCATACCTCCTCGAATATTTGGGATATACGTACCCCCCAGGCAGCTACCAGACAAACGTCCCCCTGGGAGAGGCCGCAGTCCCGGCTGGTATGATCCTGACCGACGCGGAACGTCGGTTCATCTCCAAACCCTGGCAGCCATACGCCGACGCTGTGGTCTTACTACCCCGGGAAGTGGTCCTGATCGAGTGCAAGGTGCGAGACGACCGCGGTAAACTGGAGCAGCTGTTAGAATATGACTACCTGTTCCCCCGGACCGTCAGGTATCGGGACCACTGGAACAAACCGCGACACCTGGTCCTCCTGACCCCTAAAGACCAAGGTGAGTATACCCAGTTCCTGAAGAAGTACGGGGTCGACGTGGTCATCTACGCGCCGAACTGGATCCTCGAATACCTGGGATCTCTCCCGACCAGGGCAAGGAGGGGGACCGGGGGGAACGTTAGGATGTAATGGGACATCCCCCAGTCCTGCGTTTTTGCCGCTCGGCCCAGCGCCGCGCTGCAAAAACACAAGGGGGAGGGACACCCTCCTGGTCCCGCTAACACGCCCCCCATATACATTTTTGCTTTCTCAGTGTCGCAGCGTTCGATATCGAGGATCACACCCAAAAAAACGCTATAAAAGGTCCATATCACCCTTTTCGGGTGTCAGGGTCGGACCAGGCGGATCCAGGGTCCGGGATGTGTGAAAATTGAGGAGTTATCAACTGCTTACTATATAATAAGCAATTGACTTTATAGGAAAACCCACCTGACGGAGAAGTGAGCTTTCGGACCGGGAACGTCCCGCATGATCTCGAGTAGTCCACCAGGGGGAATACCGGACACGAGTAGTCCGGCCAGCTGATGAACGAGGCGGCGGGCCGTGATGTCGTAATACGGGGGATAATGTGGTTTCGTGGTCGGCTCGACGAATAACCGGATTGCCTCGACGGCCTTCTCCCCAGGAGATCCGACAAACCGCGGCGTTATGTTCATGCGTCCAATTTTCCATTCCCGCACCGCAAAACGGGCGGGAACCTGCGCCTGGAACTCGTAGATTTCATAGGGCGGCGGCAGGGTTTCTAATCTGTTGAGATCGATCATATCAAACCTCCAGCTCTGGCAGCACGTAAGAATTTCAACAATCGCAGATCCTCTTCGGAAATGTCAAAATTTTGATTTATAGAGGGTTGCGGAGGAGGACCTCCTGGTCCGGGGCCAGGACCTCCTGGGCCAGGCGATCCTGGAGAGATCCCCGGCCAGGATCCTGGACCAGGACCTCCCGGGGATGGTGGTTGCGCAGAATGAACATTCTGCGACAGGGGGTAGGGGGAGATCGCGGGTGCCGGTCCGGGTATTGACCCGGTGAGATCCTGGGGTCCAGCCTGGTGGTGCAGGGCCTCACGACGGGTCACGTCGAAGTACAGGGTCAGGGCGTTATAGAGTGTCTTCATGGCCTCTTTAGGGTCGCCCAGGTTCTCCAAGATCCACGATAACAGGGTGCGACAGTCCGGACACATCGTCGGCATAGACAGATCGAGCCTGGGGACCTTCTGCCGGCACATCATACAGTCCCCATACATCACGACATTTTCCGCGTGCTCGACTGTGGGGGGTGGTGCCATGTGCCCGTCTTCTGCACCGGACCGGGAGCGGTCGATCTCTGCCAGGCGCTGGTTGACGTAGTATTGCAGGGTCTTAACATTCCAGTGCAGAGTGATCGCGCTCTGTAGTGCTGCGTCGACCTCGACCGGAAAAGGTAACCGGGCGGCCTCCCGCACATGGCCGATTTGTAACTCGCCCCGACGGAGCGCGTCCTTGTACGTATCCGGGAGATCGACGATGGTGAGGTATAACCGTACCCAGTCCAGGGTATGGCCGGTGGCCGCCGCGAGCTCCTGGTCGCTCACCCCATGGTCCCTGGCACGGTGCAGGGCCTCCGCCACGTCCATAGGGTTCTGACTCCCCCGGGCCGTATTGGCCAGGAAGTTAAGGAGGATCGCCTGGGTCCCGTCGACCTCCGATATGGTGGCCGGGATCGTGTCATGGCCCATAGACTGCCAGATCTGGATCCGGTGCTCCCCGTCGATCAGTTCGTACTGGTCATCTCCGATCTCCCGGACCAGGATCGGATCGTTGAATCCATACGTCTGGATCGATGTTCGCAGTTCCTGTTCCTGTTCCTCTGTAAACGTCGCCCGGGCCCGGTCATCCGGGATCCGGATCGAGGCGATCGGGATCTCTGACTGTCTCATGTCGGCACGTCCTCGCTGGCCAGGCCTAACCCCCTGGCAATCCGCAATAATGTCAATTCCATCACAATCCTGGATTCCCACAAACCATATTCCCGCAACATGTCCATAAAGCCCGAATCGTCGAGCAGACCTTTTTTATACGCCGTTTTGGCGATAGTGATGATCTGTTTTACCATCTGGTGGTCCCGCTCCAGGTTAGCTAAGATCCTGAATTTCGCAATCTGTTGTTCGTTATACCCCAACATCGCAAGCTCCGCGGCCAGCTCGTCCTGTGTGGTGACGCCGTCCTTGAACCTGGCCAGAGCAACCCCCTGGCCGTAGCTGTAGACCTTCTCTTCGGGCGTCTCCTGCTTGATCTCCGCCGCCCGGGCGAGTTCGACCGATACAATCCGCTCGATCCGCTCTGACTGGATCCCGAGCTGGACCAGCCGGGCCTGGAGCTCGTCGAGTGTGATCTTACGGAGCCGATACTGTGTCCGGACAGCGTCGATCGCGTCTTTAATAGTCTCGTATCGGAATTGTTCTTCGGTCGCGCGGACGGAAAGTTCCACCTCCTCGGGGGTATAGTTCACGGACTCCAGGTCACGGCGGAGCGTCGAGGTATCGATCATCCCCCAAAGATATTGATTTTTCAGGGCGTTCCGGTAGGCCGTCCGTTCATCTTGAATAAGATTCAGCGCCTCCGCCCGTGCTACCAGGTCGAGCCATTGGGGGTGTAACCCGGTCTGACGGAGGAGGTCGCGGTGCTGGTCTGTGGTGATCAGTCCCCACCGTCGCATCATCCGTGCCTGTAACCGTTGCGGGAGATCGTAGATCAGGTCTGCCATGATGTCCCGGTCCGACCGCGATATACCCGGCCGGGGCATCGGGGAGTAGTCGTGCCATTCGACGTATTTGAGGAATTCGTCCTGACTGATCAGGCCCCGGAAAAACGCCGTCTGCATGTGGTTATAGGCTGGGAGGTCCCAGTGTGACCACCAGTACGCACGGGCCCAATAGTCAGAGTAGCCGTGCTCGCCCATGTATTTAATGAAGAAATCTGGTGTATTGTAGTCTTTAGGCATCAGGTGAACCTCACGGACCACAAATCGCACCAGGTCCTGGGGAGGGGGGAGTTTTTCGGTGAGCTTGAGGAAAGCCTCCGTGTAAAAGTCACTGTAGCCCCAGTAGTGGCAGAGTCGACGATAATGTTCCTTGTCAATCAATTGTTTATGTAGCATCTCCTCCGCCTCTGCCAGCCGGGGGAGATACGGGCGGAGCAGCGCATTATACGCATACTTGGACGGCTGGATAATCGCAGCCGTGACCACGACACCAGCCAAACCCCCCAGGATCAGCTTGAAGTTTGTGACGTCGTAGATCATGGCCTTGATCTCGTTGGGAATTATGTCCTTGAACGGGTGCAGAATGTCCCACACCGCGGTCATTCCCAACAAACCGCCCGCCGCCATGCCCGTGAGTCCTAACAGCGTGAGGCCCAAATTCTCGCCACGTTCTGGGGTGATCGGGGCAATCCCTGAGATAACATTCTGGATAGACCCCCAGACTGAGTACATCAGTGCATGGATCTGGCCGGCGATCCAGGAGAGGCCCCCCTTGATCTTCTCCTCCGCCGGGACGATCACGTCGGACCAGAGTTTTGACAGGACGTCGTATATGTATGATATCGCCGACTGGAAAGCAGACGCGATCGATTCCGGGAGGGCGGCCATCGCCCCGGTCAGGGTCTCGAATTTTCCAGACACCGCCGTCGTGATGTCCTCCCAGGCGCCGACGAGCATATCCCGGATCCCACCTGCCAGAGTATTAAATCCGTCCAGGTAGGTCTGTAGCAGAGTTCGGACGTAGTTCCAGCCGGCCGTAAATTCAGATTGAATGAGACCCCAGATATTGCCCAGGGACGAGCTTATCCAGGTCTGGACAACCCCCAGGCCCTCGAGGACGTTCGAGACTACCCCAGTCACCGCACCAGCGACCCTGTTGTAGATGGCCACGAGAAAATCCCAGATCCGCTGGGCCTGCGTCGTGACCCAGTCGACAACCGGGGCAATGAACGGTTTAATGACCTGGTTGTAAAACCCCTGCATCCACGGTATCAGGTTATCCCGGAGCCACTGGACCGACTGGCCGATGGGATCCGCAAACCCATGGATCTCTTGGATCCGGCCCTGCCAGAATGCCTGGATCTCGTTCCTCAGGTAATATTCGGGCCTTGGATCCTTGATGAAGGGCGTTTCCAGGTTCTGTTCCTGCCAGATCCTGAGTGCCAGGTATCGGGTGCGTTCGGCCGCGACCTGGGGATCCATCCCGGACAGGTCGACGAGTTCCACCATCGTCAGATCTTAATTTCCTGGCCGATGAATTGGCGGCGTTCGGCCTCCATACGCCTGATCTCCGTGGCCACAACGGCCAGCTGTTCTTCATGACTCTTTCCCTCGATCTGTTCGTAGGGGAGGGTCACAACCTTGGTCCGTAGGTGCTCGTCCTGGTAGGTGATTACCACATCTTTCTTTCCCATGCGTCCAGCCTCGGCTGACGGCAGGACTGTCATGTCCAATATCTTTACAGTGGGTGTTCCGTTGGTCATACATTACCCTGGTGCATATTGAGGTAAAGACATTATGCAGGTCCTTGACATCCGGAGACGGCCCGGATCAATCCATAACGTTCATGAGATCGTAAACAGATCGATGACAGCCTAACATCATCAACGTCGAGGCAATCCCGAAACAAAATTGCGCAAAGTGAATAAAACCGTACAGCCCCGGAATCTCTCTTCTGCGCAAGAGGGATTCTGCCGCAAAGCCGGACCACACCACCACCCCATAGGTGCGCGCCTATGGGCTGCGCGGTGAGGCAAAAAATGGGTTTACCCTACCGGCACAGGGCTGTCGACACGACCGGGTTTACGGACCCCGGAGGCGTGAGACGTGATCGATTTTGTCGCCACGATACTAAAAAGTTCCGCTCTCTTCGTTGCGGAACACGAGGGCGGCCGGCCCAATGCCCGCACACTGTATGCCACGACAGACAGTGCGTGGTCAGTTCTGATCCCCGTGTCCGTCCGCGGGACCGTGGTGTGGTATGACAAGGTATCGTATCTCGAAGTGGACCAGATCCATCCCGGGACACCATCAAGGACGATCGCGGTCCTGCACCACGACAAGGTCCCGGCCCCCGACCTGGAACGCCGGGCACCGGACCGGATCCGGAACACCTATTTCGTGACGGTATTTGAGACGGTCCGCGGGAAGTTCATGCGGTCCCGGACCATGAACCTCCCCGGGGGTGACCGGCAGTATTTTTACTTCTTCAAATCCGCCCTGGGCCGGCCGGGTGTAACAATGCGACTTAACTACCTGTTAGGTGGTCTGTTCCTCAATCGTGCACGTCGGATCCGTGAATCGCTCCCATTCCCTCCGTATGGGGGGCTGTCCGCGATAGTGGACTTTTTCGAGACCCTGGGGTCCAGGCTGTACGAACCTGGTAAACGATACATGGACCGGGTGCGGGGGTCAGCGGGATCCTCCAGGTCGGCCGACCAGGGGGGCCCCTCCGTTTCCTGTGCAGACGAGAATCGCGTCGCAGCGGCGATCCTGTCGTTATGTCAATATCTCCCCGCTGCGGGTCCGATGATCCGCGGGATTATCGCCATGTATTACGCCCGACACATCCCGCCCGGGGGTGGCTCCGGCCCCCCAAAAAAGTGAGGAACGACCATCCGGTAATACGGAGGAACACGATATGACCTACGCAACATGCAAGTGGTGTGGTCGACCCATCGACGGTCACGAGTCCATCCAGAGAGGGTATGGGTCGACGTGCTGGCGGAAAATCAAAAAGCAAACACGACAAAACGAGCAGCTGCTATCTGAAGGGCCGCGGACGATCGCGGACCAGGCCCTGGCCGCCCAGACGATAAGGGCCATACGGGCTTTGCTGGCGGACTGTGAACGTACAGAATGCACGTGTCATCATCACGTGCCGACCCGAGATATGGACATTCGGTCGTATGATCACCCGTGTGGGTATCACCTGCCCGGATTCGAGAACCCCCAATGGGTATACCTCGAATGCCCGTCATGTGGGTATCAGTGGTCCTGGTGGAAACTACACGGCCCCTCTCTCCAGGTCCTCGAGAACACCAGCAACCAGGACCAGCAGGGTGATCGGGAATGACAAAACCGCAGTACGTCCTGGTCCCCAGGGACGATTACGACGGGGCGATCCATCTCCCGGCCAGCATCAAACCGACCTCCCCGGCTATCATGGAAGCGCTCCGGATCCTGCAACGGGGAACCCGGCGTGACCTGGCCGTCCAGCTGGAACAGTTGACCCGGGAGATCTACCTGATCCGGGGAGAGATCGAACACCTGCATAAACTGATCCGACCGTCCCGGTCCGGTGTAAACGGAATGACAGGCATGGAGAGGAGGGAATAACCGTATGGCCCGGTATTGCCTGGTTAATAAGGACACTGGCGAGGTCCTTGAGACCATCAGTTACTACCAGATCATCGAGCGGAAAGAATACTTCCAGGAACAAGGGATCCTGGTCGAGGCCGTCAAACAGAGGGCCGATAAGTTCCCATATCGGAACAATCGGCGGTTCCATCGGCGGACTAAGGGCATAAACCGCCCGTTGCTATATGATGGTGAGGGATCTATCAGATCGAGATCCCACCCCTGACCAGGGGGAAAAATCCCTATTTTCTCTCGATTTTAAAAATTGGAGAATTCGAGCCATTATAGAGGCGTTTTATTGCAGTATATCGCCCGATCTCCTATGGGGTGGACCTTCAGGACCTGGCCGGGCGGGGTATCCCGGAGGGTGCAATCGTCACCCTCCCTTCGCGCTGCCCATGATCAGGCCGTAGTTGATGTGATACCAGCCGTTGGGATACGAGATGTAGTAATCCGTTTTCCCGGCTGCCTCCGCCTCTGCGACCTGCCGAAGGAGGAGTTGCGATGTCGCCTCGTCATGACCTGCGCAGAGCCAGCGCTTGGTCTCGTCGTTCATCCGCCATGCCCGTTCGGGTACGCATGGAGGGACGGGCGTATTGCCGGTCTGCGGGTCGTAGAAGACCTCGATCTGTTGCTTTTCGTCCTGGACCTGTTGCTTTTTCTGGTTCTCCAGGTATGCTGTAACCCAGCCGATGATAGCCAGGATCAGCATCCAGAGCGCATTCTGCATTTCAGGAGGGATTGTCACCATACGTCGTTCACCACGGTATGAGTCCGGCGGACAATCACCCCTCCGCCGCGGGGTGGTCAAATGTCTGTGCAAACGAAGTGAACTGGAACCGTCCAGACAGTCCGAACGGCGATCCGCTGGTGAGGACCCTCTGCGTGTACTGGTTCTCGGTCCAGGGCGTCCGGGACATCGAGCCGGCATAGACCGATCCCGTTCCGGACCCGGCGGCGTTAAACTCAAATCCGGCCAGGTCCGGGGTATCGGTCGATCCGGACTGGATCCCGGCCGCCCCCTGGTAGGATACCCCGGATCCTATCAGAGTCACGGCAGCCCTGAACGAGGAACAATACGGATTGGTTGCTGGTATTGACTCGTTCGGTGCCGGTCCCTCTCCGTTGATATTACACCCCCCGGCCGGCGACCCTGCACCATACCCCTCGTAGAGGAGGGTATCCGTGTAAACAGACGGGCCCGTCGACACGAAGTCCCGCTGTGACCAGGACAGTATCAGATCGCCGTTTTGGAGCCCGATATCTGACCTGTAGGACGAGCCGGCGTCTCCCCGGGCCGTCATAAAGTCATCTCCGACCGATCCAACCACGAGTTCCTGGCCGCACACGAGCGGCGGCGCAGACTGATTTGAGGTCGATACCTGCCAGACCAGCTCAGAACATCCAGACATCTGCGATCCTGTTGCTGCGATCTGCGCCGATATCAGCGCTGCCTGGACGCCTCCCGTTAGGGCAAGGGCTCCCGCAATACAGCAGAACACACACCCCAGCGCGATCGCGGTCCGGCGTCTCCGTTCAAACCTATTCATCCGTTATACCTCCTGTTCTCCATCAATGTGGTGAGCTCGAATGTCGATACCAAACACCCGGTGATTGAGCCGGCCGATCTCCTGCTCGTGGCGAGCGACCAGTGCAGTGACCTGGTCCAATTTCCGGGAGATCCGGCGGAGCGAGATGTAGACCGGGACCAGCAGGACAAACATGTCCCCGCCGATGACCAGGACCGTGCCAGGGTTGACGATGTCGAACATATTACCGGACCACCCCCATGTATCGCCCCTGGACCCGCGCAGGCCGGGGATACTGGCCGCCCCCGCCACTGGCCGGCACCTGTCCCAGACAGTACAGACCGTTGGTCCCTGTCGGCACATAGATACGGCCGTACTGGTCGATCGAAGGGCTCAAATATAGGCCCCTGGGAACAGTTACACTGTTTACCAGGGTTCCGTCAGACTCGTAGATCCGGACGTTATATGTCCCAGTACTCACATCGTTAATGTTACCCCAGATAACCCGGTTTTTACCATCGACGATCGCCCCGACTCGTATGTCGTTATACCCCGGGTTCTCCCAGAGCACGTGACCGTCAGAGTCGAGCGCCCCGATATACGCATAACTTCTGGAATGCCAGGAATAGAAGATTTCATCGTTCCACCCGATCGCCCCGACGTTGGCATGTCCCCCGGTGTTGTATACCCACCGGAGTGTCCCGTCTGGCCAAAGCGCAAAAATTTTGCCATCTTCGTTCCCTCCAACGAGCGTCCCGTCAGATAATACGAAAATGTTTCCCCCCTCGCATTCTGCGGCCGTGTGGGGGTATGACCAGACCAGGTTACCGGCCAGATCGAACGCCCGAAACTCGAGCATCGTCATGCAGACGATCCGGTCCATGTTCTTGGTAAACGTCGGGTATCCGTAGAACAGGTTCCCGGAGTCGCTGGGACCATACCACCGGAGTGTCCCGTTCGGATTGAGGGCCATTAGCTTGTTTGTCGATACATAGACCGCACCGTCCGGCCCGGCGGTGATCCCGCGTCGGAAATAATAGGTTGTTGTGTAGGACCAGACATCAGCCCCGGCCTGTGTGATCCGCCTGGTCTTCTTGGTGTTTCGGGCTGGGAACACGATAGTATTGTCGTCGAGGACTGGGGGGGTCATGAAGGCCGAGTCGTCATTGTAGGGGCTTGTCCGCCACCTATATCCGCCGTCTGGGTTGAGTGAGAGCAACCCTGACGCGCATACATACATATTCCCGTCTGAATCAAAGGCAGGACCCCCGCAGTTGTTAATACCCGTATAAGTCGCCACAAACACCGTTTGCAGATCTGTCCGGGCTACTATGGTGGTCCGCCGGCGGTTGCAGTAACCGTTCCCCCAGTTCGGCCAGCCTGTGTTCGCCAGTCCTGCCATCAGGTGATCACGTCCTCCAAGACCAGGATCCCTGTCACCGTCCCCCCGGTGGACACGGCCTTCGCCTGGAGCTCCCAGGAGTGGGACCCGTCCCCGTCAAAATACTGGCCGAACGGCCAGAAATCAACGTACATACCGTTATCCGGTGCGGCACCGACCCCGATCACGACCCCGGCTTTGAGGACCTGGAACAGGTGCGCTTTCGTGACAACAGCCTCGGCTTTGGCGATGTACGAACGGCGGCCGGCGATCGGTGTGTAACTGACGATCGTGGTCCAGGAGGACGTGTTGGTCGCTGCCGCGTTGACCTGGGTGAGAGCGGCCAGCGGCCGGGTCGCTATCGATGTGGGGTAGTCCGGGTCCTCGATCTGGACCGCTACCGATACCCCGCGTTGCCAGTCGGGAAACCCGCGAGCCATCTCTTAGTCACCGCCCAGGAGACCGGACGCGGCACGGATCGACCTGGTGATCGTCCTGGCCAGCCGCGTGGTGAGAGACTGTTCTTCTGTCATCGTTACGATCGACACATACACGGAATGGGAATAGGTATCGTCATCGTTGATCGCACGGATCGTGATCGTCATCGGGGATTCTGGCATCTCCCAATATTCGTCCCACTGGAGGGTATGATCCTCGGATCGGAACCAGGCGCCTTCGTTCGTCGGGAAAATCTGTTTGATCCCATACCAGATCGAGACCCCCATAAGACCCTGGGGTCCCGGGGGGAACTTGATCGAGACCATGCTGATCCAGTCCCCCTCGATCTCCAGGGTCTCACTGGCACTACCAGACGCGGCGGCCGTCAGCGTTGCGGTGTAGATCGCCACACCCACCGCCTCCGTCAGGCCTTAACCATAACGACGGTGATATCGAGCGTTGCCGTTCCACCTGGTGCGGCCGTGAGCGTTCCCGTCAGTGTCGTACTGGAGATCTCGAGCTGTACCCAGGCCACCACTGGCCCGTTAGACATCCCGCTGACATACCAGCCTATGATCTGGTTGCCTGCGGTGACCGTGGCCTGTTTCTGCGTATCCGATGGTCCGAATGACAAGGTAGCCGTTGCGAGTGCGAGCTTCCCCGTGGTCACGGCACCGTCAGCGAGCTTCCCCGTGGTCACGGCCAGATCCGCGATGTGGTCACTGGCCACGGCGCCGTCCGCGATCTTATCGGCTGTGACTGCAT